>Ga0326597_10001256_pt1 | contig 41526 bp, 39 predicted proteins | sample RVTome_12_FD_203789 | JGI IMG/M metagenome (GOLD analysis project Ga0326597, IMG submission 203789) | Soil microbial communities from uranium-contaminated site in the Upper Colorado River Basin, Wyoming, United States - RVT100D185 | ecosystem: Environmental > Terrestrial > Soil > Contaminated >... | reverse complement strand
ACCGATAGAAGAAATCGCGGTCGAGCCGCAACCCTCAACGTCCGTCAACAGCATTGGCGTTGGCAAGCCCATCACAGCGGTTCGGCCTCTATGTCTCCAAGCTCTACGTTCTTGCGAGACACGACTATACTCGAAGCAGACAACACCTCGACGAGTGCCTCAACTGGTAGACCGCGCGCGAGCCTCGCAATGCCCAAGCATCGCCCTGTACGATCCTCCGCAGCGACTCTGCGAAGGATTTCCTAACTGGCGGCGTCTCTAGTGCAGGGAGCGGGTGGTTTATGACCGTCATTCATACCGATCGAGCCGTTGCCAAACGCCTGCTGCGCGGTGACGAGCAAACCTTTCGCGAGGTTTTCGATAGCTTCTTTCCAAAGCTCTATCGGTTTGCCCTCACCCGTGTAAACGGCAATGACGACGAGGCGCGCGAGGTGGTGCAAGAGACATTCTGTAAAGTCTTCGAGCGGCTCCATACGTATAGGGCCGAGGCATCGCTGTACGGCTGGATGTGCCAGATCTGCCGCAATACGATCATCGATCACGGCCGGCGCAAGCAACGCCGGCCGCAACACGTGACGCTCTGGGAGGATGGTGGCGCGATACAAAGCATCCTCGAGACCCTCGCCGCCCCGGCAGCGGACGAGCCCGAGGCGCAGGTCCGGCGCATGGATCTAACCCGGCTCATCCAAGCGACGCTCGACTGCCTACCCGGACACTACAGCGACGTTCTGGAATGGAAATATATTGACGGGCTGTCCGTCAATGAGATCGCCGCGCGGCTTGCCGTCGGTCCGAAAGCGGCCGAATCGGCTTTGACGCGCGCCCGTAGCGCGTTCCGGGAAGCGGTACAGGCCGTCGGCGGCGCAGCCGATTATGTGCCCGACTCGACATTGCAAGCCTGAGGATTTGACGATGCAAGATGACCGAAACGATCGCGAACCGGGCAATGTTCCCGACGGCGACAATGCCGAACGCGACGTGCTCGGTGCGCTGATCAGCGCCGTGGGTAAACGGCCTGAGCCGCCTGCCGATGCTCACGAGCAAATTTTTGCGGCGGCGCATCACGCCTGGCGGAACAACGTCACTGCGCGACAGCGCCGGCGCTGGCTGTATGCCGCCGCCACAATTACGGCCGTCGGGCTTAGTGTTGCCCTGGTCGTTGAATTGTTGCCGCAGAACGCCGGCCCGATAATTGCAGCCACCGACGTCGTCCAGGGCGACGTGCGAATACGAACGCCAGCCGATACCAACTGGCGAGCGATCACGCAGATAGATACACGCCTGACCGCCGGTACGCGGCTGCGCAGCACGGCGAACGGGCGTATCGGGCTGACGCTGGCTGGAACCGCATCGTTGCGCGTTGACGCCGGCAGCGAATTGCTGCTCGCTAACGACCGGGAAATCGTGCTCACCGCCGGCACGATTTATCTGGATACGGGTGCCAACGCCGACGATCGAGGCTTCCTGGTGACGACCGACTACGGCTCGGTGCGCGACATCGGCACGCAGTTCGAAGTTCATGCCGATGCGAGTTCCTTCCGCGTGCGCATACGCGAAGGCACTGTCGAACTCGATACGGGGGCTGCGACTGGGATCATCGGCAATGCCGGCGAACAGCTCGCTATCAATCCTGGCAGCGGTATCGAGCGCGATTTTTTCGCGCCCTTCGATCGGCGCTGGGAGTGGGTCGCCACATTGGCGAGCGCGCCTGAAACGCAAGGTCAGCCGTTAATGTCGTTCCTAAGCTGGGTAGCGCGCGAAACAGGCCGCCAGCTGCGCTTCGATGCGCCCGTCACAGAGACGCGCGCGCGAGCCACGATTTTGCACGGCAGCGCGCAGAACCTGCGGCCTCTGCAGGCGCTCGATCTGCTGATGACCACCACGGACCTCGACTACGCGTTGATTGGCGACGGCGTCATCCTGATTGGCCCGCGCGGCACCGGATTTTAGGTTCGGCCGAGCATTGCCACGCGTGCGGCTGCATAGCGTACCCGGCGACTCCGTCGTGCAAGCCTGCTGCCGAACCGGTTCTCGGCAACGTGATCAGATCCGCGCACGCTGACATCGATTTTGGCACGCTCCCGTGCTAGATATTCGTCGGTAGACTGCATAAGGACGACGAGTACAGGCGGAACCACCGGCGCTGGAACGCCCGCTCCGCCCCGCCCCAGAACGACCCGTGGCGCCGCTGAGAACCTCCACCGTGGACGGAATAGTGCTGCTCTGCTCCACGCGATGCGGACGACGGCGAGATCGACGGCTCGATCCCCGCGCTTCTGAACCCATCCGCGCAACTTATCGCGCTGGCGCACTCCGTGTTCGCTGAGTTCGCCCGCGAAGACGACGATTCGGATTACGCAATGTTCGCGGTCGGGCCCTGCTCCTCGAGCGCTGTATCGCTTCGACGCGCTTGCTCTGCCGACGTCATCGACGTTCTGAGCCTCACGGCCGGTGAAGCGACTGCAGGCGATACCTTCACCTGCAATAATTTGTGCTTGCAGACGCGCGACTACACACCGCTCGAGCCCGACCCCGATGCCGAAGAACACAAGTTCTACGTGCCGGGCCTCGGTCTGATCGTCGAGGTCAAGCCGGCGACCATGGAACGCCTCGAGCTCGTGGAGTTCACGCCAGCGCCCTAAGGCGTGAATACCGGGTACGCGCCGGCCCTTGGCAGCAAGGGCCGGCGATCTCTTGGCGCTTACCCAACCTCAGCGCTGCGCTATCACTGGGCTTCGCGCGGTAGCGCGAACGCCAGTAGCTCGCTGCCGTAATCCTCCGCACTGACCGCGACGACGATGTATTGCCGGCCATCGTGCATATAGGTCATCGGGGCGCCCGTTTGCGGCGCCGGCATGTAAACGGCGCCGACCACCTCGCCCGTCGCCTTGTCGTAGGCTCGCAGCGTCGCCCCGCGCCCTTGCGGGGTCGTCACGTAGCCGGCCTCGCCGGAGATCGCCAGCATCGGCGTCACGATCAAGCCGCCGCGGTTGACCTGCCCCGTCGATGGAATCTCTACGCCCGCAAGCGCCGGGTGATTTTTGATTGCATCCGGCGTGTCGCCGTTGGGCACCTGCCAGACGATATTGCCCGTGTTCATATCGTAAGCCGTAATGCGGCCGTAGGGCGGCTTGATCAACGGCAACCCTTGCACCGTCGGCGCCGTGCGCCCGTCATCGTCCTTGTCGCCAAGCGCGGGGTCGGCCGCCATGCCACGGAAGAAATTCATATCGGACTGGCCGTCTCTAGGCGGCACGAGTCCGAGCGGCGAGACGACCGTCGATGACGGGATGTAGAACATATTCGTCTCGGGATCGAACGCGCCGCCCGCCCAATTGGCCCCGCCGATCGTTGACGGCAGCATCAGGGTCGCGAGCGGCCGCGGCCAACGACTGACGACCGGCGGCGTGAATAGCGGGCCGATTTTAAAATTTCTTACAATCTCCAGAGCCTCGGCCTTGAGTGCCGGCGTGAAGTCGATGAGGTCATCGAGTGCAACGCCTTGGCGATCGTGCGGCGGCGGCCATGTGACAAACGGTTGTGTGGGGCTCGTCTGCTCGAGCGGTATGTCGGACTGCTCGACCGGACGCTCCTCGATCGGCCAGACGGGCTCGCCGGTTTCGCGATTGAACACGTACAACCAGGCCTGCTTCGTCGGCTGAATGAGCGCGGGTATCTCGCGGCCTTCGACGACGATGTCGGCAAGCACCGGCGGCGTCGGAATATCGAAATCCCAGATACCGTGATGCACGAGCTGAAAATGCCAGCGCCGCTCGCCGGTCTTGAGATCCACCGCGACAATACTCTCGCCGAACAGCCCGTCGCCGGGGCGATGCCCGCCATAGTAATCGCCGGTCGGCTGCTCGATCGGCAGGTACGCAAGTCCGAGATCCGGATCGACCGCCATATTCGTCCACGAACCGGTATTACCGGTAAAAGACGCCGAACCCTCGCCCCAGGTATCGAAACCGAACTCGCCGGGCGTTGGAATCGTATGGAAGATCCACAGGCGCTCGCCCGTGCGCGCATCGTAACCGCGGATGAAGCCTTTCTCGTTGCGATAGCTTTCAGGCCGCGATCCGGTCAGGTGCGCCGCGCCGACGACGATCACATCACCGGCGATGATCGGCGTCGCATGCAATCCGATCTCACCCTTGATGAGATCCATATCCTGGTCGGCACCGAGCTTGAGATCGACCACGCCATGCTCGCCGAAGCCGGCGACAGGATTTCCCGTGGCCGCATCGAGCGCCAGCATGCGGTAACCGGGTGTGACGTAGACGATACGTTCCTCATCGCCATCGCTCCAGTACGCCAAGCCGCGCCCGGACAGAGTTCGCGGCGCGCCGGCGCCGCGCTCACCCTCATCCTCGCGGTGCATCCAAAGAATTTCGCCCGTGGCCGCGTCGAGCGCGACGACGGCGCGCCGCGAACCGGCGGTTGCATAGACGACCCCGCCGACCATCAGCGGCGTGCCCTGATAACGGGTTTCGGGCTCCGGACCGAACGAATCCGCCCTAAATCGCCAAGCGATCTCGAGATCCGCAAAGTTCTCCGCGTCGATCTGGCCAAGCGGCGCATAGCGCGTGTTCGATAAATCCCCGCCGTAGGTCGGCCACTCCCCGTTGGTGGTTCCTTGCTCCGCGCCGTATGCGTGCGCAGCCGCAAGCAATCCGGTCGCTAGGGCGATGCTTAACTTCAGGCTCTTCATTGGCTTCTCCATCTCGGCCCTCGTTGCTGGCTCGTTGATCGAGTTTGTGCTGAGGGTAAAGGCATGACAAGTTCGGGGCTCGACTCGATCCGATGAGCATTGCAGCTCATGACGTAGGCCTGACGATGCATTGGTTACTCATGCTTCGTCGAGCTGCGCGGCGAAAGATTGGCGGTAGATACTCCAGACCGCAATGAACACGGTGGCGAGCATGGGCCCGAGGACGATGCCGACGATACCGAACCCCGCGAGACCGCCCAAGGTGCTGAGCAATACGAGCAGCTCCGGCATCTTCGTATCCTTACCGACTAAGCGCGGGCGCAATATGTTATCGGCTGTGCCGACAACCGTAGCGCACCACACCGCGAGCGCAACGCCCTGCCAAACCTGACCCGTGACGAGCAAGTAAATCACCGCCGGCAGCCAAATCAATGCGGCCCCGACGCCCGGGATGATCGAGAGCACCGCCATCATCGCACCCCAAAACACCGCGCCCTGAATACCGGCCAAAAACAGCGCGAAACCTGCAAGACTGCCCTGGATGATCCCGATCACGAAAGTGCCTTTGACGGTGGCGCGGATGACCGACACGACGCGCTCGACGAGCAGCGATTTATCCTCCGGCGCCATCGGTACGCAGCCGAGCATGCTCTCAGCCAGTGCCGACCCCGAGCGCAGAAAATAGAACAAGGCGTAGAGCAGCACGAACAGACTGACGAAGAACTGTACGGTACCCTGGGTGACGCGCGACAAGCCGCTGACGAGATACGAACCTGCCGCACTGGTGATGTCGCCGAGTTTGGAGGTTATCTGGGCTTCATAGGGCGCGAGCGCATCGCGTGCCGGCAACCAGTCCGGTAACACTCTGGAAATCAAGCCTTCGGAATCCGCGAGCTGCTGGTCGACCCACGGCCGGACCGTTTCGCTGAGCGTGGCCGCCTCCGCCGCCAGAAGACCCATGAGCCCGAGCAGCGGTAGCAGGACGACGACGACAGCAAAAAGTACGGTGAAGCCTGCCGCAAGTGCTGTGCGTCCGCCAAATTGTTCGCTCAACCAATCCTGGACCGGCAACAAGAATAGTGCGAATAGCGCGGCCAGAAACAGCGCCTCGATGAACCCTGCAATCATCCACAAAAAGGCGGCGGTGACGGCGAGTACGAGCGCGACTAAGAATTGCTGCTGCAATCGCATGTGTACGGCATTGGACATGGCGGCTGACGAGGAGTCGCTGGGCCCTATGCGGCGCCCGGCCCGACGATGTGCTGGAGATCGAGATTATTGTCGGTACAGAAATACTCGGTCATCGGCTCATCCAGCCATGGAATATCCCAGCTCGCGGTCCAGGGCCGCGTATAGGCCTTGGGATCATCGATAGTCACCTCGTAATGTAGCGTCGCAAAGCTGGGACGGGAGATGCGCTCAACTAAATGCAGCGCGTCCGTATGCACCATGCCGGTTGGGCGGCGCGAAAACCAAAACCGCTCATTGAATCCGACCGTATCAATGACGAGCGTATCGCCGTCCCAGTGTCCGACCGAGTGGCCGAAGAATGTCGGGAAAAGGTATTCCGGATCAGGATGCGCGCGGCCATCCATATAAATGGCGCGATAACTGCGCGGACCGCCGCCGGACAGAATGAGTATGCGCTGGCGCTCCCGGTCTTGGACGATGTCGATACCGTACGGCGTATGAAACTGGCGCGGGCCGCCGTTGGCCATGCAGCGCGGGTGCGGATCGTCCTTGCCAAGCGTGGAATTGCGATACGCGACGAGGGCTCTGGACCACGGCTTAAACGGCGCAACCTTATCGAGATCCGCTAGATCGACGAGAAACGACCCATTCATCGCGACGGGGTTCTCGGATAGGTTGCCGACGCCGGTATCCCAATGTCCCGTGCTGCCGCGCGGCGCACCGAGGTTAATGGTGCCGTCGGCGAGACGCGGCGCCGGACGGGAAGCCGGCGCAGCTTGGCCGTTCACAGCGGGGATCGGGGCGATCATGCCAACGAGCAATACTAGCCCCGCCACCGTCGCGCGGCAGTCCGTGCGCGTGACCCGGGGCGCACTAGAGCCGAGATTGGGCATGGGTATCAGCTGCTCGGAGGAGCCGTGATCGCGTGTAGACGTTCTCCCGTACGCAGCATCAGCACTGAGCTTGCATTGACGAGTTGGGCGCCATCGCGGGCGAGGAACCCGTCAACCTCGACAAGATCGCCAACCTTCAGTGAGCGCGGTGACCAGCCGCGACGCTGCAAGACGATCGGCGAGCCCATCTCGAAGGCCCAGCTGGTGATTTCGCTGTCTTCATCGGCCACATCGAGATAGAAATAGGTATGCGGATTAGTCCACTCGACCTTCGTGACTAGCCCCCGCAGCTTGATTGGCTTGCTATTGTCGTATTGCGCCGAGAATGAATGGTGCGCAATACCCAGTGTGGACGCCACGATCGAGCCGATCAGACACCCCAGTACAAGTTGTCGGAGTTGGCTACGCCGTTTCATGCAATACCCCCGCCTAATTCAGAATTATTCGAAAATCGCCGCGTTCGGAACCTTGTACCCAGGTGCCGTGTATCGTGCGCTCCTTAATCGAGCCTAGGTTTTCGATGCGGCCCTCGATGAGATAACCAACGCCGCCGCTCGCTGCCGCCTCGAAGCGCACGGTCCAGTTCTCGGGGTCGAGCTCGGCATGAGTCAGGCCAATCGAATTAGGACCGGGATTGATAACGCCCGTGATGCGCTCGCCGTCGTAGTCGAGCAGCAGCAACACGCGCTCGCGCTGCGCGGGACTCGTACCCCAATCGCCACTCCAGCTGCCGACGAGTGGATGGCCTTGCTGCGCAAGTGCGGCAGCTTGCGGAATTGCGAAAAGCGCCAGCAGCAGGCCGATCTTTAGCGCGGTCCCCGCCACGGTCATGAATCGGTCCGATCCCATTCCTGCACCCCCACAGCTGGGAATTGTTGTTTGTCACCATAGGCGCCACGGTGTTCGATGGATCATACCCGACTTCGAGGCCAACCGGGAGCGCCGTGAAACAGCCTAAGGAATCACGCGTATAAGATTGATTTTATAGTTAAATAACGCTTTCGTGCCGGGCGGGGATCGGAGCGCTGCGACGCCAGCTGGCAGCACACGGCGGGCAGGACCCTTGGGGGTGTGGTCGGGGTAGCAGGATTCGAACCTACGACCTCTGGACCCCGAGACCAGCGCTCTACCAGGCTGAGCTATACCCCGACCGTGGGCGGCGATGTTACAGGAGGTGGCAAGGTCCGGCCAAGCCTTACCTAGTGTTCACCCCGTATCCGCAGCGCAGCGCCTCGAGTTCGAACCTCCTAACGGGTTCCTTTGCATTGGGTCCTCGTCCGCTATCGGAAGCGCGGCAACAGCGCAGCCTCTACGCCTTTTTTCCGCGCAAGACCTTCGGTTGGCGTTTCTTGCCGCCCGTCGTTCCGCGTTTAGGCTTGCGTTCCTTCTGTGACGGCGGCTGTTCGAGGCGCGAGATCCGAAGTGCTTGGCCACAGACCCAGACTTTTTTCAGGTCTTGGAGCACCTCTTGCGGCATTCCAACCGGCAAATCGACCAGGCTGAAGGACGCATTGATCTCAATGTGGCCAATGTGCCGGCCGTCGAGGCCGGCCTCGTTAGCGATTGCACCCACGATATTTCCGGGCTTAACGCCGTGTTCACTCCCGACTTCTAAACGAAATCGCTCCATGTCCGTATCCGGTGGCGTTCGCGGCCTGTCGCCCCGGCGTTCCGTGCGATCCTTGCGATCCTTGCGAGGCTTAGGGTCAGCAAGCTCTCGAACCGGTCTGGATTTGTCTTGCTGCAGTAAAAGCGGCTGATCGCCGATCGAGATGCGGGCCAAAGCAGCCGCAATCTCGAGCGCCGGCACATCGTGCTCGTGTTGATACTGTTCCACCAGACTCTGTATGAATGCCAACTCGCCTGCCGCCAAGGTATCGCTGATCTTCTGTTTGAAGTTGGCGATACGTTTGTTGTTGACAATTTCCGTCGAAGGCAGCTCCAAAGGCTCGATTTTCTGCCTCGTCGCTCTTTCGATCGCTTTGAGCATCCGGCGCTCACGCGGCGCTACGAAAAGGATTGCATTGCCCAGTCGGCCCGCCCGGCCCGTGCGGCCGATACGATGAATATATCCCTCCGTGTCATAAGAGATATCGTAGTTGACGACGTGGCTGATTCTATCGACATCCAATCCCCGAGCGGCAACGTCGGTCGCAACGAGGATATCCAGTGAACCCTTTTTTAGGCGGCTGATCATCTGCTCACGTTGATCCTGCGCCATGTCACCGTTCATGGCCGCCGCCGCATAACCCCTGGCCTCCAGCCGCTCGGCAAGCTCGACGGTAGCCGTCTTGGTACGCACGAAAACGAGCACGGCGTCGAAGGTCTCAACCTCCAATATTCGCGTGAGCGCGTCCAGCTTGTGCAATCCGCTGACCAGCCAATAGCGCTGGCGAACCGTTTCGGCAGTGGCAGTTCGGCTCTCAATGGAGATACTAATGGGGTCATGCAGATGGCGTCTGGCGATGCGCTCGATTTCTTTGGGCATGGTTGCCGAGAACAGTGCCATCTGACGTTGTTTCGGAACTTGCTCCAAAATCCATTCGACTTCATCGATGAATCCCATTCGCAGCATCTCGTCTGCTTCGTCGAGCACTAGCGCCTGCAGCCCGCTCAACTTCAGCGTGCCTTTGCGCATGTGATCCATGATGCGTCCGGGGGTACCGACCACCACATGGACGCCGCGTTTCAGCTGCCTGATCTGCCCCGCATAGGCCTGACCCCCATAAATCGGCAATACGTGAAAGCCGCGAATCCCCGATGCATAGCGTTGGAAGGCTTCGGCGACCTGAATCGCAAGTTCGCGCGTCGGCGTCAGCGTCATGACCTGAACCTGCGGCCGATCGAGCTGGAGTCGAGCTAGCAGCGGTAACGCAAATGCAGCCGTTTTTCCGGTGCCCGTGGGCGCGTGTCCCAGTAGGTCCAAGCCTTTGAGTAGATGAGGGATAGCTTGAGTCTGAATAGGCGTCGGCGTTTCATAGCCCACCGCATCGAGAGTCGCCAAAAGTGAGGCAGGCAGATCGAGATCGCGGAAGCTCGGCAAGGATGATTGAGAACTGGCCATCGGGTGGTCTCGGATCAGGAGGGAGCCCCGCGCGAGCACTTCGCAGGACGGGAAGGCATCATACCCTGCCCGACTGCCACAAGCTGCGGTCTCGCGTTAGTCGTTCTCCGTGCGCTTGGGATTCCAGAATCTGCAACGGCCGGCTGAGTTCCCCACCCATGGTGCGGCGTTTGCGTTCTATTCGGGCCAACCCTAGACTGCGGCGCTTTTGGGCGAATTGATGTTTAAACATGTCCGCTTCTACCGTTTAACGGGACCGTGGCCCGAATCAGAACAAGAACTCACGGAAGCACTCGCTAGGGCAAGTTTTAAGCCCTGCGGTCCTCTAACGGAGCGAGTATCCGGATGGGAGCCGCCGGGCGCGGATCCGGCCGGCCCCTTCGGGCGCCGAGTAGACGGTGCGGACTTATTACAACTTCGCAGCCAAAGCCGGTTACTGCCTGCTGCGGCTGTCAACGAAGCGCTCGAAGCCCGCATCGAGGAATATCGAAATCGAATGAGTCAAGCGCCGGGCCGGCGGGAGAAGCAGCGCCTCAAGGAACTAACACGAGACAGCCTGTTGCCGAAAACGCTATTACGGTCCGAGCGAACCAAGGGCCTGTTACTGCTATCTGAAAAGATATTCGGCATTGATGCATCGACACCCGCGAAAGCCGACCGATTCTTGGAGAGTCTACGCGCGCCTCTGGGAAGGCTCGATTTGACTGAACTGACCTTCGAGCGCTCACTCGGCGACCTCTTAACACGAATATTTCTGGGCGACGCCCCAAGCGGTCTTCGGCTCGGACGCGAGTGCCGAATGCAGGATCGATCTGACAGTCACTCGCGCGTGCATTGGGTCGACATGGATCTGACCGACGCGAGCATTCAAAAACATGTCCGTGATGGGATGAAATTGACACACCTGGCACTCGAAGCCGGCAACGTCATGAGTTTCGTAATCGACGAGAACGGAGCGCTCAGCAAGCTGCGGCTTCTCGGCATGGATGCCAAGGAGGAGTTCGAGGATAGCGATCCCTCGGCACGACTCGATGCGGAATTTGTGTTGCTGACAGGCGCTCTACGCCAGCTTCTCAACGTACTAGCCCGGTCGCTAGGCGGAATGGACTCGCTCGATTAATCCTAGGAGCCTATCGGACTCAGGGTCTACGCTACCCGCACGGTCTAAGCAAGCCCTGCGTTCAGAGGTACTCGTCGTATCTGTCCTGCCGTCAATTACGGCACGGACATCTCCTGCTCGTCACGTTCGGCTACAATCTTCTCCTGCGGACGGAATCGTAGCGAGCTGAGCTGATGCCCAATATAGAGCGGAATCGCGCATCGTATTGGATGCCGTTTACAGGCAACCGCGAATTCCTAAAAAACCCCCGGATCTTTGCGAGTGCCGCCGGGATGTTCTATCAAACTGCCGACGGCCGGGAGATACTCGATGCGTCATCTGGCTTGTGGTGCAGCACGCTTGGTCACGGACACCCCGCCGTTACCGAAGCAATCCGTGTTGCCGCTGGAAAATTGGACTATGCGCCCGCCTTTCAGATTGGCCATCCGCTAGCGTTCGAGCTCGCAGAGCGCATCGCGCGCATCATGCCGGAGGGTCTAGAGCACGTATTCTTCACGAACTCCGGGTCGGAGGCGGTCGACACGGCTCTGAAGATTGCGCTCGCATTCCATCGCCTGCGAGGACAAGGGGGTCGCACGCGTCTGATCGGACGTGTAAACGGATACCACGGCGTCGGTTTTGGCGGAATGTCGGTAGGCGGCATGGTGAAGAACCGCAGAACGTTCGGCCCCCTGCTGGCGGGTATTGATCACTTGCCGCATACGCACAACCTGGAGAAAAACGCCTTCAGCCGCGGGCAGCCGGCGTGGGGCGCTCATCTCGCCGATGAGTTGGAGGGATTGATCGCCTTGCACGATGCTTCGACGATAGCCGCAGTCATCGTCGAGCCTGTTGCCGGCTCGGCCGGAGTATTCGTTCCACCGCAGGGCTATCTGCAACGACTCCGGGAGATTTCGAATCGGCATGGAATCCTGTTGATCTTCGATGAAGTCATTACAGCCTTCGGGCGCCTAGGCACGGCGAGCGCGGCGGAAAAGTTTACAGTCAAGCCGGACATCATCACGATCGCCAAAGGAATGACTGCCGGGACCGTGCCGATGGGCGGTGTCGTTGCGAACCGCGAGATTTACGACACGTTCATGCAGCAACAGGAGACCGGAGTTGAGCTATTTCACGGCTATACGTACTCCGCTCATCCGCTTGCCTGTGCTGCCGGCATGGCGGTCATGCAGGTGTATCAGGAAGACGGGATTTTCGGGCGTGCCGCCACGTTGAGCCCTTACCTCGAAGATGCCGTGCACAGCTTGCGGGGCGCGCCCCATGTGGTCGATGTCCGCAATCTCGGAATGATGAGCGGTATCGAGCTTGCCCCCCACCCGGACGGCGCCGGCGTGCGGGGACACGAACTCTTTCTGCGCGGCTTGGACGCTGGGGTCTTCTACCGGGTAAACGGGGACATCGTCGCAATCGCCCCACCCTTGGTCTGTGAACGAACGCACATCGATCTCGCAGTCAGCAAGCTGCGCGGAATCTTGGCGCAGCTGGCTTGACGCCCGCTGCCGCGCAACACCGCAAACGTGCTGTCTTCACTAGCCTCGCATATCCGTAGTCGCGAGCGTAGCTCTGGCAACGCCATATCTCCTGCTCGCTCTAACGGCTTGGAGCGAGCTGGGCCTTAACTATATTTTTCGAGCGGGGTATGCCGATGCCAACGACGCTGAGTCACTATCTCAACGGGCGACGCGAAGCCGGAACATCATCGCGATTCCACGACGTCTATAACCCGTCGACTGGCGTTATTTCCGCTAAAGTTCCGCTCGCGACGCCGGATGAGACGAGCCGCGCAGTCGATATTGCGCAGGCTGCCGCGCATGAATGGGGGAAGATGCCGCCCGCAAAACGTGCGCGGATCGTATCCAAATTCACGGAGCTTTGCATTGCCCACGGTGATGAGCTAAGCCGCATCATTTCAGCCGAGCATGGCAAGATTCTGTCGGACGCGCGGGGATCCTTGGAACGCGGACTCGAAGTGCTCGAGTTTGCGCGCGGCATTCCGCATCTGCTCAAAGGCGAGCACTCTCATGGCGTATCGGCCGATATGGACATGTATTCGATGCGCAAGCCGCTCGGCGTGGCAGCCGGAATCACGCCTTTCAACTTCCCAGCCATGGTCCCGATGTGGATGTTCGGGATCGCCATTGCCTGTGGAAACTCGTTCATTTTGAAGCCGTCCGAGAAGACTCCGTCGTGCGCGCTCCGACTCGCAGAGCTATTTAGTGAGGCCGGGCTGCCGCAGGGCGTCTTCAACGTGCTGAACGGCGACGCGGAGTGCGTGAACGCTTTGCTAGCAGACTCGCGTGTGCAGGCAGTCAGCTTCGTCGGATCCACGCCGATTGCGCGCCACATCTACACATCGGCAGCTGGCTACGGGAAGCGTTGCCAGGCCCTAGGCAGCGCAAAAAATCACATGATCGTGATGCCGGACGCCGACCTCGAGAGTGCTGCCAGCGCGCTGATCGGAGCTGCCTACGGGTCTGCCGGAGAACGTTGCATGGCAATATCGGTTGCAGTGATCGTCGGCAACAGCGTGTCCGATCGATTCATCGATATGGTCGCTGCACGCGTGCGCGGACTGCGCGTAGGCCCTGCCGACGATCCCAGCGCCGACATCGGCCCCCTGGTGACGAACGAGCACCGCGAACGCGTACGCGCATACATTGAGTTAGGCGTCTCTGAAGGCGCTAAGGCCCTCGTGGACGGCCGCGACGCGCGATGTGCTGACCCTCGCGGCTTCTTTATGGGACCGTCGCTCTTCGATGATGTCGCACCGAGCATGCGTTTTTACCAGGAAGAAATCTTTGGGCCCGTCCTACAGATAGTCCGTGTTAAAAGTTTCGATGAAGCCGTACGCCTGCCAAGTCTCCACCCGTACAGAAATGGCGTTTCGATCTTCACGAGTAATGGTAATTACGCCCGGGCGTTCGCGGATCAAGTTGAAGTCGGAATGGTAGGAATTAACGTGCCGATTCCAGTACCGTTAGCGTTCCACACGTTCAGCGGATGGAAGGATTCCGCGTTTGGGGATCTGGGAATGCACGGCATCGATGGGGTACGGTTCTTCACCAAACTCAAAACCGTGACGTCGCGATGGTCCTTGGGAGATGCTGCGGGCTCGAATATGGGTATGCCCATATTCTCGTAGCGCCGAACGCGCATCGAGCGATCAGAGACTCGCTGATTCAATGATCGACCCTGCCGTTGAAGCCGTCTTTTGACGTCGGCCTTGGTTGATCAGCCCGGACCATACGTGCGCGAAGCCGAGTTCGCCCTAGGGCACCGTCGTCGTCCGCATGAGACTTGGCGAGATGGGTGCCGACAGCAGCAACTCGAACTCCCGCCACCGCTGATTGTGATCGGCGCCGGCGCGTGACTCCAGGTACTCGGCGACGAGGTCCCGACCGAAACTATAGTTGATGACGTAACTTCGATAAGCGTCGTCGAACCGCACGCGCTGACTCGCGCGTTCCGCGCTCAAAAGTGACTGCTCGCGCAACCGCGCCACCGCTTCGGCCGCCGTCAGTTCCCCGTCGAGATAGCCCCGAGCGATAGCGACATCGGCATATTTCAGGCGCTCGAGGGCCTGTAAGACATCGTAATACAGATCGACCTCGGCAGTGCTGAGGTTAGCCAGGGGAAACAGCACATCGCGCTCGAATGCCCGGCGCTCGGCTTCCGGGAAGGCCAACTCGATCCCGTAATTGGCACTCCCTTCGGAGATCAGCGACATAGGACCGTACAGCGGCATGAGCGCGAACTCGACCCAGCCCCGAGCGTCCACTAGATTCTGCTCGACCAGCACATTGTACGTATGGTGACCGGGGTAGCCTTCGTGACACCCGAGATCGACGGCCCGGTCGATATAGATCGGCAGGTCGGTGTTGATCTGGATCAGGCTGTGGCTGTTACCCCGGTACCAGTTGTAGCCGCTCCATGGCTGCCCCGTGACGTACTCGAGCGTAAAGCTTTCCGCCTCGGGAAGCTGAATTTGCGCAAGCGTACGCCGCCGGCACTCGCCGATGGCGGCCTCGAAGACGTCAGCAAGACGCGCGGTCGGAATGATGAAACGATCGCGAAACGCATTCACGCGATCGCCGAGCGTGCCTTCTCCCGGTACGATTGTGTCCAATTGCGCGATCGCCTCACGCACATCGGCTACGTCGAAGGCCGGTGCGACTGCGTCAAATAATGTCCGGCTCTCTTCATCGAAGGGCAGACGCAGCCCGGCGGACATCTCCATGCGCAGCAGCATGGATTGCAACCGTTTTTCCAGGCCGTCCTTCCGGGCCGCGATAATTTCCGGCTCCGCGCTCAACTCCGTGGCTTGGAGAACGGTGAGTAGATTGCGCGCCTCCGTACGCAGTTCATCGAGCGGCGTGGACCGCGCTTGGGCATCTGCAGCCCAGGACGCCGGCCCAAAGTATGCATCGACGTAGGACTCATCGTACTCTCGAAACGCGAGCGCGATTTTCACGTAGCGCTCCGCGATCGCATCGAGAGAGGCTTCGGAAGCCAGTGGTCCAACGGCACCGTCCATATTGCTCCCGCATGCGGCCAAGATGCCCACGATGAATACCCTTACGGCACGACCGACCACGAGCCGCCAACTCATTGCCACCCAAATTCCGGACACAGCATGGCCTCTAGACGAATAAGTTGTCATTATGCCGTCTGTGCGCGCCCGGAAGGATAGCCAATCCGCCATGGCGCCTGCACCGCGGTGCGAAAGCGCCATCTACGCCAGCAGCGTGTAAAATCGAGCCCATGCGCCGGCTAAACCTGATTATGGTGACACTCGGGGTCGTGTCTTGCATCGCCGGATGCGGCGGTTCGCCGGACGACACAACTTCCGACGCCCGCATCGTCATTAAATTTCCGCATGTCGTCGCCGCCAGCACCCCGAAAGGTCGAGCAGCGGCACGCTTCGAGGAGTTGGCCGAGGCACGCTTCCCGGGACGTGTCGAGGTCGAAGTCTACCCGTCGGCGCAACTCATGAATGACGATGACTCCATCGAGGCGCTGGCGTTCGGCGAGATTCAGGTGATCGCCGTGTCGCTATCAAAATTCGACCGGCTTACGCATGCGTTCCAGGTCTTCGATCTGCCGTTTCTATTCCCTGACATCGCAGCCGTGGAACGTTTCCAGCAGAGCCCGGCCGGCAACAGCCTGCTGACGGCATTGACGGACGAGGGCTTCCTAGGCCTCGCGTTCTGGCATAACGGAATGAAGCATTTTGGCGCGGACTATCCCTTACGGCGGCCAGAGGATGCCCGGGGACTCAAATTCAGGATCATGGAGTCCGATGTGCTCCAGGCGCAGATCGAAGCCATCGGCGGCAACCCCCAGAAGATGGCCTATGGCGAAATCTACCAAGCGTTGCAGACTGGCGCGATCGACGCACAAGAAAATACATGGTCCAACATCTATTCCTCAAAATTTTACGAGGTCCAGCCATTCTTCACCGTGACGAATCACGGCTATGTCGGCTATCTAGTTGCCGTCAATCCAAGCTTCTGGAATGGCTTGCCGGACGATATCCGGGCGGGCCTCGAGGAAATCCTGGCCGAGGTCACCGCATGGGAGAACGCCCAATCGGTCGCGATCAACGCAGATGGCCGCGCCAAGATCGAGCAATCCGGGCGTACGACGATTCTAGAGCTTGACGACGACGAGCTCGCCGCATGGCGCGCTGCCGTTGCGCCGGTCTGGGCAGAATTTGCCAGCAACATCGGAGTTGATCTCATCGAGGCGGCGCAAAGCGCTGCCGCGGACCAATAGTATCCGAGTATCACGCGATTGCGAATCAAGCGCTTCGTCACAAATGCACTCGACTAAGGAATAACACGTGGGAATCGTCACGCCGACCAACAAAGAAATCTCGACGCTCACGGGCCTCCATCTCTATCACGGCGGCATGTCGAATTGCTCGATGCGCGTGCGCATGACGCTGGAAGAGAAGGATCTGCCGTGGACAAGTCACCACCTAGACTTGCGCAAGGCGGAAAACACTACGCCGGAATATTTCGGCATCCACCCGAAAGGACTGGTCCCCACGCTCGTGCACGACGGTGTCGTCATCATCGAGTCCACCGACATCATCGACTACCTGGACGAGACCTTTCCGGCTCCCCCGTTGCGCCCCGCCGACGCCGCCGAGCAGCAAACAATGCTCGAATGGATGCGGCTTGCCGCCGCAAACCATATCCACGTCAAGGTGTATATGTTCGCAAACCAGATCGGCAGAAAACTCGCGAAGACCGAAAATGAGCTGGCGGCGTATCGTACGCTGCAACACAATGAAGAACTATTGAAGTTTCACGAGGAGAATTCCTCTGCGCAAGGCCTGTCCAAAGAACGGGTCGCGAACGCCACTAGCGTCTTGAACGACTGCTTTACAGAGATCGAGCGCACCCTCGGCGACCGCGAGTGGCTGGCAGGCGATGTATTTTCACTTGCGGATATCACCTGGGTACCGTTATACGTCACCTTGAATAACGCGAAATTCCCGTTCGCCGCGTATCCGAACATCGTGCGCTGGAAGGATGCGGTGCGGTCACGCCCCAGCTATCAGAAAGCCGTACTCGATTGGGTACCGCAAGATCTGCTACGCGACTGAAGTCGGCTGCTTAGGCCTACAGAGCCATCCGGCCCGGGATCAGAATCGATATTTCACGCCCGCTCTCAGCGTACGCGGCTCAGTCGTACGGCTCATCCGGCAGTTCACGAGAGCGCAATCGATATCTGCGGACGTGAGTCCCGCAGGATCCAGCCCGGCCACGTAGGCCGGGTAGAAATACACGATGTCCTTGGTATCGGAATCGAGCACATTAATGACTTCCGCGTATAGCGTCATATTCTGCAGGTGATAGGCTCCACGCAGACTCACGGTGGTCTCGGAGCCCGCGCGCTCGGCGTTATCGGCCGTGAGCGCATACGGGCCCAGGTAGCGCAGTCGCATGCTCGCTTCCCAGCGGTCTCTTACAGCCGAAAATCCGAGCTGCGCCGCATGCTCGACGCTCCCCTCGACATGAAGCCCGTCCGGATTTCTCGTGTACCGCGCGTTACTCCCCGTGTAGACCGCGTCGATACCAAGCCAATCGAGCGGCCGCCAGAACATCGTCAGCTCGTAACCGTCGCGCTCTGAGCCGCCTTTCGGTTCGACCGAGTTCGAGTCGCCGACGAAAATCAATTCGCTGTCTTGATTGAGCCACCAGTACGCTGCCGTGATCTTGAAGTCGCCGACTTCGATACGGCTGCCGACCTCATAACCCGTGCCGGGCGATAGCCCGGGAATCGGATCGAGGCTGTTGACGACGCCGCGCGCATCGTTGGAGTGAAAGCCCTTGCCCCAGTTGCCGTACAGCTCGACGGCGTCGGTTACGGCGTACGCAATACCGGCTTTGGGCGAGATTTGGCTGTCACTAGCGTTTCCGGCAAAGCTGCCAGGCGATTTGGCAGTCACATCGAATTGGTAATAGTCAGCGCGCAGCGCGCCGAGCAAACGAAGCGCTTCGGTAACATACCATGTGGCTTCCGTGTAAGCGCTATAAGAAGTCTCTTCGATCGCGTTATCGCTGATAGCGGCGACAAAGGTGCCTCGGTCGTATTCATCCAGACCGACGGGCCCGATATCGTCATAGCGAAACTCGCCGCCGACGTTGATCTCGAACAGTTCCGACTCGAGGACGGTACGGTCGTAACGGCCACCGATGGTAGTGCGCTTGTCGAATTGATTGATCTGAAAGTCGTAGGTTGGATTGGATTGCATGAACCAGTCGTAATACTGGATATACGCGGAGGCATCCCAGTCTTCTCCGATCAATTGCGTGGCCCCGATCCACCGCGAGGTATTCCCGTCCGCAGTCGGATCTAAAGCACAAAACGCGTCCGCGCAAACAGCCGTGCCGATGGCGCGCTCCGGGATCTGCTCGGTCGGGTGCCAATCACCCTCATAGCCCGATAGCGTAATCGCGATCTGACCGAAGCTCGTTGGCCGCAGGTACTTGCCCCAAACCGAGACATGCTCGAGGCCTTCGTTACGTTGCCACGGTCCGTCGTACTGCTTGAGTTCACCAAGCGTCGTCAGCGTCCCGCCGCCGATTTCTGTACTGCCGCCAGCGGCAAGCCGAGACCAGCCGTAATCGCCCGATTCGAACGATACGAAGGGTTCGTCCAGCCGATCTATCGTCCGGATGAAGGACGCTGCAACCATGCCGAAATCGCCAACGTCGCCGCGGTACGGCCCCTTACGATAGTCGATGCGCTCGACGATCTCTGGCAGCAAACCGTTGACGTCCAGATAGCCCTGGCCGTGACCATGGGAGCGCAGATTGAGCGGCACGCCATCGATGTAAGTCGTGAAGTCGGTGCCGTGATCGAGATTGAAGCCGCGCAGAAAATACTGGTTTGCCTTACCGCTGCCGGAATGCTGCACCGCAACGAGCCCCGGAACGGCCTCGAGTAGCTCGGCCACTTTGAGCATCGGGCGAACAAGCAAATCGGCGCCGCCAACTGAGCCCTCGCTCGCCGCGTCGGCGGCACCGAGAAGCTCGAGGCCCCGGCCGAAGACAACGACTTCTTCCATCGGCGCCGTTGCCGCACCGGCGCCGCGGGTCGCAGTTTCTTGCGGGAGACACAGCGGCGCGACGCCGAGCAGCAACAGCGTGGCCGAAGAGCACCAGGCAGTCTTCAAAGGTCGTCTACCCAACAATTTGTCCATCAAAACCTCTCCCTCAATCGGCCTGCGCTACTAGCGAGGGCAGCACCGAGTGTTACGCGGTCAGTAGATAGCGGAGAAAAATTACGTCTAAACCGCTGCGTTTATAAGTCAATTACGGTTATTAACAGTTATTAACCGTTACGAGGGGAAATTACCGGCCCAAGGCGGTGAAGACGGCATCGAGATTATCCTTGAGGATCTGCTGCAACCCATCGGTCAACAACTTCCGGTCGGCAACTCGGCCGGGGTCGCCGGTATCCAGCACCACCAACTCGGCACCCGCATCGGCGATTGCAGTCTGGATCGGCTCGCTTGGCACCCACTTATGCAAGACAACTTTGATCCCGTGATCCTTGAGATGCCGCGTGAGCCCGGCGCGATCCGCATCGGACCAGCGGATATCTTGCTTTATAAAGTACCCATCCACGTAGAGGCCCATGTCGTTCGTCAAATAGACAAAATCGCCTGTGAGCGCAAAGACCGTGTCGTCGCTGATTTCGATGAGACGGTTCTGGTACTCGTTGCGCAGAGTCAGCAAGTCGCGTTTCAGCCGGTCGAGGTTCTCGGCAATGGTTGGTCCGGCAGCAGGAAAGATATCGGTGAGATCATGGGCGATGATATCGCCCATCCGAATCGCATTGGAGACACTGAGCCAAAAGTACGGTGCGATGATGCTGTCCGGTGTGTCCGGATCGCTACCCCACTCGATATTCGAAACCGGTGTGTCAGTGAGGGCGACACCCGGAGAACTCAGCGACCAGGGCACCGCAGCGTCGATTCCCACAATGCGAATATTCGCCTCGCGGGCAAAGCGGTAGATCGGATCCCCGGGCAGCGCATTGGTCAGCGATATCACTGCAGTGGCAGCCGCAAAAATTGGCCCGAGTGTATCCATCCTGCGGGCGATGTAGTCTTTCATCAGCGAGATCGGCCGGCCGTCCGCCGGCACGTTCTCAACCCGGATGGGCGTCCCATGAAGCAGCGCGCTCGCCAGCGAATAGTTTGCCTGCCCGCCGGTCAGGACCAGCGCATCCGCTTCAGCCGCGACTTGGGCCGAGGCACCCTGGAGTGTAACGGCCGTTAGTGCGGTAAGCACTATAGCTCTGACCGTAGTCATAGCGTCGCTTCCCGAAACCGTGGCACGAGCATACGTATGATCATTGTTGCCAAGAAAATCATCGCCGCCGTAAGGATGATGGCACCGCCGGATGGAACCGGCAGATCCCAGCGCATCGGAGCATAAACCCCGATCAAACAACTCGCCGTCGAGAAGATGATGCTCCAGATGACGAAGCCGCGGATCGATCGGTTGAGGTTTCGCGCAGCGGCCGCCGGTATGAGCAGCAGGGCCTCGACTAGAACGGCGCCGACGATTTTGACGCAGGCGACGGTCAAAATGGTCACGAGCAAAACGAACACGTACTCCAGCAGATGGACGTTGATACCGCGCACGTGAGCAAGACTAGGATTGAGACTCGCCAGCAACATCTGGTTGTACAGCGGTAACGCGACCAGCGCCGTTACGAGCGTCGTAACGAGAAGCACGGTCATATCCGTATCGTTAACGGTCAGAATCGAGCCGAACATGACTGTATCGAGAATATGCGTGTTGACTCGGGCCGAGACCCACAGCAGCGCCGTCGCGCCGATCGCGAGAGATATCGACAAGAAAACGCCAATCAAGGTATCTGAGGACATCTTGGTGCGGTTCTTGGCGAAATTTAAGAACAGTCCGAACAGAATGCAGAAACTGAACATCGACACATAAGGCGCGGTATAGGACTCGCCGATTATCACGCCGACTGCCACACCGGTCAGCGCGGCATGACCGACGGCTTGGGAGAAAAACGCCATACGCTTGATCACGACCATGGTGCCGATACCGCCCAACAGCGGCCCGACAACGAGAGCACACAAAAACCCGTTGACGACAAAGGCGTATAGAAAAGTGTAGTGAATGACGCCCTGATCGGCGAGTCCGATGATGTAGTCTCTGGGTATGTCGTACAGCCAACTCATCGTGCTAGCTCATCACGATGCAACGGTGCTGCCGAGCGCGAGGCTCGGGAACAGTCCTGCGGCCACGCCGCCCTTGAGCACTTCGCGCGCATCGCCTTGCAACCGAATTTCGCGGTCGATATAGGTCAAGGTATCGGCGGTTTCATTGACCTGGACGATATCGTGATTGATCCAAACGACCGTACCGCCAGCCCTCGCAAACTCAACGATCGAGCGCTCGAGAATCTCCCGGCCGGCAACATCCAGTCCTGTCATCGGCTCGTCGAGGACGAGCATCGCAGGCTCCGGAATCAGGGCCTGGGCGAACAGCACCCGCTGACGCTCCCCTCCGGATAGATTACCGAGCTTGTACTTGCCCTTCCCCTCCAAACCCATGCGGCTCAGCACGTCCTCGATTTGCCCGCGACGCGAGCGCGCGCTACCGAGGAACACGGGCCGACGTTGGCACGTCATCGCCATGAAATCGTTGACCGTGACCGGCAGGGTTTTATCGAAATCGAGCGTTTGCGGCACGTAACCGATCACGCGATTCTCGTGCCAGTGCATCGTAATGCGGCCCGTGTGCGGCATCTGGCCGAGCATCGAGCGAACGAGCGACGTCTTGCCGCCGCCATTGGCGCCGATGATGCAGTGGATGCTACCGGCGCGAATCGAGAAGCTGATGTTCTCAAGAATCCTCGTGTTACCGAGTGTCAAACCGACGTGTTCGAATTCTACAGACGGGCCCTGCATACAGCGTTCCTTGCGTTCAGCGGGGGTTTAAGAGTTTGGGGCACTGGTGTCACTAATCGCCTGCGCCAGCGTGTTCAGGTTCTCACGCATCTCTTCGATAAATTTCTCGGGCGTATATGGTCCACTGCTGATGTGGGAGATCGAGTACATCCGGACACCTGTCGCGTCGCGAATGGTATCGGAAAGCTTGCTGGCGAAGTACTTCTCGGCGAATAACACGTTGACATTTGCCGCGTCGATGCGGTCAATCGTATCTGCAAGCTGCCGGGCGGTCGGCTCAACGCCATGGCGCGGCTCGATGACCGCGGTCACCTGCAGACCCAGTTCCTGCAAAATGTAGTCATAGCCGCTATGCATCGTCGCACAGTGAAAGTTCGATAGATTGACGCCCGCGACCTGCGAATCGAATTCAGCCCGAAGCTTGCGAATCTCGAGCGCATACCGGCGCGCATTCTCGCGGAACGTCACCGCATTATCTGGGTCGAGTTCGCCAAGCCGCCGGGCAATGGTGTACACCTGCTGAATTGCGGCTGTCGTCGAAATGAACGTGTGCGGATTGACAATCTTGGCACCGCTTGGATCGCCCGCGACCGGTATCAACGAGACACCGTCGTTGGCATAAATCAGCGGCAAGGACTCCTTGACACCGGCAGCGTCGAGAATTTCGAATGCCCAAGAATCGTGCCCAATACCGTTGACGATCAGGACATCCATATTGGTCATCCGGATCATATCCGCCGGCTGCGGCGCGTAACCGTGAGGATTCGCCTGGGCATCAATCAGCGAAATGATCTCCGCACGGTCGCCGACAATATTGGCGACAAAGCTGTAATACGGGTGCAGGGTAATACCGATCCGAAGTCCTGCGGCATCGGCGGTACTGATCGTGCTCGCACATACCAGCATCACAACAGCGAACTTCTGCAGTAGCTTAAGAATCGGCGAACTCATGCACTAATCTCCAAAAATCCGGCTAACTTCCTGACCCCCACTATAGGGGACGACTTCCTGCCAGCCGCGCAAGATCAAACCGTCACGAAAACCGCTCTCCGGCATCTCAACGTGATTCTCTTTATTCCACCAGATCACGATGGCGTTGGTATTCGTAAATCCCGCATGAACATGCCCGATAACGAGCAAGAATGATCCCTGCCCCGGCAGCTGCCCATCGGTACCGAGGTACATGGTCGAGCCCTGCATCTCGCCCTCAGGCAACGGTTCATACAGCGACCATTGCAACGATCCGTTTTGCTCCCAGCTCGTATCCTTCAAGAACGGTGGCAGGAGAAAATCCTGGAAGTCGTCCAGCGACGGCCAGCGAAATTTCTCGCCAGGCGCGTTAAAGCGGTTGATGTCATCGTAGATATAGGGGATTTCGTCTTTGACGGTATAAAGGGAGTTATAAATAGCTTGGTCCGCTCCGGTCAGCGTATTAAAGGCGCTGACCTGCCACTCATAAATCTCCTCAACTTCGTCGGACTGCCCGCGGACATTGACATAGAGCGCCAGAATAACGAGCATCGCCAAAGTGACCGCGATAAGTGCGATGCCTTCGTAGCGGCTGCCAGCCGGCGGTACGCGATAGATCGTGACGGCGTTCAAGGCATTGCCACTAAGGAGTCATCTCGGTGGCTTTGATCCAAAGCACGGCATCGACTGACAGTTCTTTACCCTGATGCTGGAGGCCTTCGTCTAAATCCAAGGCACAGATACCCCACCAGCCCGCCTTCGGTAGTCCGATGACAATTTGTCCTTGCGCGTCGGCGCGGATACTCAATGTAATGAACGAACCTTGTGGCGCAATCACCTTACCCTCGGGATGGAATCGCCGCTGCTCGATCTGCGGTTCGTGGTTGAGAAATTCGATCTCCACCTCGGCGTGCGGCACTGGCTGGCCGTTCGCGGTCACGACCGCACGGAACACGCCGCCAACCCAATTGGCGTAAGGCTTGTCCAGCGGGATAATTTCGACGGGCAAGCCCACCGGCGCATCCCAGCTACCCGGTAATCCGCCGATGTTGACGACGGTCTTGGTGATCTGCTGGATGTACTTGTCCTCCTGCGCCTCATAGTAGGGCGAAGGCCGCAGCACGTAAGTATAGTCGCCCAACGAACGCGTCACGCTTCTCGGCGGGTGCGCGATGAACGCGCTCGCTCGCGTATCGACTCCCGCCCATGTGACCGGTTCCAAGTATTGCAGGAGATCCGTGGTCCTGCGCTCGGCCTCTGAGCCGCGCTGGCTAACCACATAAAACTCCTCGGGCTCACCCATGTCCATCGTGTGACCGTTGTTAAACGGATGCGAGAAAACGAGTGCCAGCGGCAATTGCTGTGACTCCTGCACCGCCGCCTCGGGCGTATACAGCAATTGGAAATGCGCGTCGGCGCAAAAGGTGACGAGCGCGCCGAAAAGCAGGAACGCGCGCCAAACGCTCGCCGGGCGAGGGTTCATGTTCGCGTCATTCCTCAATGTCGCGCCCGTCGATTTGCACGATATGACCTTCACCGCCTTCGAACTCTACGCGGTAATCGACCTCGGGTTTCGTGAAGGTGAAGTCACTGCGATCACTCATGACCCCCTCAATCAGTACCTTCCCAGCTCCGTCTAGGACGCGCATCGGTACACCGACCGCCGTACCGCCATCGCTAAATCCACCCTCGCAAGTGATGGTGTTATCACCATTGTCATAGCAATCACAGATTGGGTTGTGCGCATAGGCCAGCCCGGCAAGCCCCACCCAAGAAAACACTAGGGCGGCCAATTTTGGATTCATCACCATGCACTCCTCTGGTAGTTCGAGCGTCCTTGCCGACGACGCCACTCGGTCCTTCCGGCCCAGGGCTACTCGTGAACCCGATCGGTTTTGCGTTGATCGACGGTCGCCAAGTATCCGTTCTCGCAATATACATCGGCAGTTATGAACGGTTAATTAACGGTTAACAGGGTCGGATTCGGGCGTCTCCATGGGGCGTAGGGCTCACCGGGCGCCGCTTTTGGCCGCCAATTAGGTCAAAACCGGGTGATTAATTGTAGCGTGCCAAGGGCCGCGCTAGGGCGGCACGTCAAAATAAGGCTCGCAGTGATCGGTCTCGACGGCCAAGCCCGGCTCCCAAGTCCAGACGAGGAATCGGGGTCTGTCGATCGGCTCGGTGAAGGTCGTCGGGTCATGGGCCCAGAAATCGTAGACGAGCAAGTCGCCCTCGAGTGTAAATCGCTCGACGATTTCGACTGCTTCCGTCTGCGGAATACCCCACCACGGCGGTATATCGAAGTACGGATAGCTAATTCGGTTGGTCGCTACGACCAGCGTCTCGCCCTCCCAGTGACCGCGCGAGTAACCCAGTGGCGTCGCTGCCGCGCCGGGAGCGCCTTGCGAACCCACGTGAATGATTCGAGTTTGATTGAAGTTCTGCGAACGAATCAGAATGTCTTGACCGCGCCGCAGGAATTCGAACGGACGTGAGCCTGCAATCGTCATGACCCGTGGCATACCAGGCAGATCGCACGTTAGAACCGGATCGTCCCTGAGCGGGTCGTAAGCTTGGTAGGCAGCCATTGCCGCAGGCGTCAGTGGCGGCAGCTCGGTAACTTCGTAGGGCGTACCTCCCGTCCAAACCCAAACGCGGAAAATTCCTTCTGGCGCTGCCGCGTCGGCGGCGACTAAGTCGGGCTGACTCTGCCGGCCACCAACGAAGTCTTCAGACCATCGCGGCCCGCCGCCAGTAAAGACCAACTCGGTCCCGTTCGGCGCCAACACGTGTGCGAATCGCAGCCAGTGCTCGCGCCGGTCGGATCGCTGACCCGCTGCTCTGACCCGATCACCCGCAGCGACATAGCCGTCGATGAGACCTTCGTGCTTGACGGTCCCGGCGCCGGGTCCTTCGAGTATCCAATCTTCGGTCATGCCCTGCGCGTTCGTGGATCGGACGGTGATCATGATGTGCGGGTTCCGCCAGATCACCCTGACGACTTCGCCTTCGACTTCGTGCATAGCGCCGTCGATGTATTCCACCCTGGAGTGATGCGCCGGCGTCGTCTCCGGCAGCAGCAGAAACAAGCCGCCGAGGAACACGCCTCGGCCAGTTAGCGTTGCTACCTCCCTCGTTCGTGCGCTTGGCATGCCGGCCGGACCCCCCCAAACGTGCGTGATCTCCAGCTTAAGCGACGTTGCCCGGAGTCCCGGTCGTCAGCGAGCCGGCTTCGTAAGCTTCAGGAGATAGCCTTCGCCACCACGGCCCTCGCGCCCGTCCTCGAGCAACCAAATCGCGCCGTCGGGTCCTTGCTCGACCGCGCGAATGCGCCGGCCCATCTCGAAGCGCTGCGCCTCGCGTGCCGTATTCCCGTCGAATTCGACGCGTATGAGTGCCTGCGACGACAAGCCACCGATAAACGCATCACCCCTCCAGTCAGGGAATTCATTGCCGGTATAGAACATCAAGCTCGACGGCGAAATGACGGGATTCCAGAACACGGCCGGCGGCGCGAATTCTGGCCGCGTGTGGTGATCCGGAATGTCCGTGCCGTCGTAGTGGTCACCATTGGAGACGATCGGATACCCGAAGTTGGCACCGCGTTGCACGAGATTGAGCTCGTCGCCGCCCATCGGACCCATCTCTACATTCCAGAGCTGCCCAGCCGGGTCGAACGCTAAACCTAGCGGATTGCGATGGCCCAGCGACCAAATTTCGGCGGTCACGCCACCGCTCGCAAAAAACGGATTATCCGTCGGAGGCGAGCCATCGTAGTTCAACCTGATGATCTTGCCCAGATTCGCCGTCATGTCCTGGGCTGGGTCGAATTTCTGCCGCTCGCCCGAGCTGATCCAGAGACGCCCGTCGCCAAATGCGATGCGATGGCCGTAGTGACCCTGCCCGGGGACCTTGGGCACCTGACGCCAGATGACCTCCAAGTTCGTAAGCTGCCCGCCGCTGCCGGATAATCGCAGCTGCCCGCGCGCGACCACCGCGCCACTCGTGTCGCCATCACCGGCCTCGACGTAACTCACGTAGAGAAGATTGTTTGCACGAAAGTCCGGATGCAGCACGATGTCGCCGAAACCGCCTTGCCCGCCAAAGCTGACTCGGGGCACCCCCGTGATCTCACCGACAGTGCCATCGGTGTTGAGAACCTTGAGCGCGCCGGCGGCTTCGCTGACGAGCAGCCGCCCGTCTGGCAAGAACTCCAATGCCCACGGCACCTCGAACTGCCCCACGGTCGTGACCGTGAACTCGGCGTGCTGCGCGTACACCGCGCTACTCGCACCGGAACCGACAGCCAGAATTAAGCTCCAGAAAACCGACGTTTTGAATTTTCTAGCCATGCTCGACTCTCCTCGGCGTTAGTACCAGGACTGCGAATCGATTCCTGCGGGTAGCTTGTGGTACCGGACTCGCGCCCACACAGTATACCCGCGGAGTCCGTTTCCGTCCGAACATAGAATAAGGTTGCGGCCTTACGTTCCAGGAACCGCGTCGTCCGGAGGGATCGGTTGCTTGATCCGCAGACTTTCGTTCCACTCGTAGGCAAAATCGCGTCGCGTACTGGCGTTGAACAGCGCGGTTCCACTCATCGTGATAAGGGCGCCCAGGCTAGCAAGCGCCATGTCCTTATGCGCGTCCCAGACATCACCCTGGGTCCCTAAATAGGCCACGCCCAGGTCGCCCCCGAAGTACTCCGCTGCAAACCACTCGATCAGCTCGAAGACCATCGATGTCGACATTGTGAGATCTAGCGGCAGAAACATAGCCCCAAAAACCGCGAACGCCAACGATGCGAAGAAAAATCTCACGGATCGGATAGGCGATCAACAGCCCATAGGAAAAATGGATGACACGATCAAAGTTGTTTCGCTCCCAGCCAACCAATTCGCTGAAGGTGAAACTGCTAAATGACGTCCACCATTCATCGTACGGCACTTCAGCATAGGTGTAATGAGCACCGACTGAATGCAGACACAGAAAAAGAAAAATCAACGTATAGGAAATCCGCGACAGCGTGAAACTGCGATAAGTTGCCGCCAACAGCACTGCCGCGACCACCAATAACACGTTTTCGAGCAGCCAATCGCTGCGATAGAGCGGCGCAATCGCCAAAACTAGCCAGAACGGAATAAACAGGCAGACTAGCCCGGCCACATACCTGCCATTCGTCACAGTCCGCGCCTCCCTCGTACAAAAGTGCGCCTATCGGCGCACGCGTCATCGCCCATGCAGTAGCACCAAGGGCTACCGGGTAAAGTCGGCTTAATCTGCGCGTCTCAGACTCATTGAGCCGTTACGTGGTGCCCGAACGAAAATTCAATCATCCGCCCCCGTTCGTTTCACTTTTCGTTTTCCCTGTCGGCAACCTCATGGCCGACGGTGGCGCCAACAGCGCCCGCGGCCCAGTGGCTACAACCGATCTGCGAGAGCGGCATTTGTATCACGAACAATACTACTAGCGATCGCCAAAAGCCCGGCGCGAAGCCGTTGATATGGCAGCTACCGTTCCTCTCACCCCGATCGACCAGTCACGTGTCTCGGCTCCTGTTACGCCGGATCCGAGTACGCGCTCTGACTGCCTCGAGCGACAGAATCGGCAACTGCGGCTGAGGATCGCTCGACTCAAACGCTTGGCGTATCTGGACGAGGTCACGGGATTTCTGAACAGGCGCTGCTTAAATCGCGCGCTCTATCGCGCGAAGCGATCTGGACGCAACTGCACTCGATACCACGCGATCCAGACATCCGCAGAGGACCGCGCATTCCCGGGTCGTACCCTGGCGCCATGCTGTAACGGTAGCCACACCAGGTGAGGTCCCAGCGGGCGCGGGCGGCGTTCGACTCGATGCGAACCGGCAGATCGCCGAGCGCCCGAGCCCGACGCGTAGTGCAAGCTCCTGGCTAAGACCGCGTGCGGGCCAAGAAGGCTGCGCCGCTGCGCGGCGGCGAGCCGACCGTATCTACGCTACACCTGCCCGCAGGCTGAACGGCTGCTGGGGCACAGAATACCGCGCTAACGACCGTGGCCAGCACCCGCCTTCGGCCAAAGAGTGGTTTCTAGGAATGTATAGAAATCAAAGTATTATTGGTGTAAGTTCCCAGGCTGTCGAATTTGTATCGTAGCCGATCCACGGCGTGACCAGGCTGGCACTCGCTTGCGCCATTTTTCGACGGACAGCACGGTAATCACCCATAGAGTGGGCCAAGCTACCTGGCGATGACTCGAATAACAGCCAAGCTGAGAGAAATCCGTCGGGGTGCTGGAGGGCGTCCCGCCCTTTTAGGGCCGCTTTCGGCCCTGGCGCTGCACCTAATAAGTGCGGTCGCGGCCAACGCGCAAAGCGCCGCCGCCAGCGTCGACGAGAACGCGCTCAGCGAAGCCGTGGTCGGACTGCTGGATGCACCTCCACTGCCGGCCATCGCCGTATCGCCGGCGAGCCGCCACGCCCTCCTCGTGCACGAGCATGCGTTGCTGCCCATTACGGATCTCGCCGAGCCAATGCTGGAGATCGCCCATCTGCGCGTAAATCCGGTGACCTACGGCCCGTATGCCCCGCTCAGTTACTACGGCCTGACACAGCTCGACATGACCACGGGCGACTCGGCCCGGATAGCGTTGCCGCCCGACGTCACATTGAGCTTTCCGCGCTGGGCACCGGATGGATCGGCTTACGCATTTACAGTGACGCGCGCCACGGGAATCGAGCTTTGGATCGGCCAACCCGGCGAGCGCCGCGCCCGCAAGCTGCTCGGCCCGGAGCTCAACGCAACGACCGGAACACCCTGTATGTGGATGCACGATAGCCGGCGCTTACTCTGCCGCACCGTACCACGCCAGCGCCGCGCGACCGATCTGCGGGCGTCGCCGCCGCTCCTGCAACGAAACGCGGCCGCCGCCAATGGGCTGGTCGCTCAAGTACTCGAGGCGCAACTCGAGACCATCGATGTGTACTCAGGTCACCGCCGCCGCATCGGCTCCCCGCAGGCGTTCGAATCCGTCGAGCCCGCGCCCGGCGGCGCCCACATTCTGATCCAGCGGCTAACTGCCCCGTATCCACAGAAAACCGCCGGCGCCACCGACGTGACGCGCGCGCGGGAAATTTGGGACATCACCGGACGCATGGTCCAGTCCTTGAGCACGGACGGCGAAACTGGACCGCGGGCCTTACAGTGGCACCCGTCGCAGCCCGCAATGCTGGTTTGGGCTGAAACGACCGGCGACGGCCAGCGCGTAATCGCTCAATCTGCTCCGTTTCAATCGACGCCGACACTGCTGATCGAGCTAGAGAATCGCTTTGCTGGCCTCGCCTGGCTCGAGGATGGCAGTGGCGCGATTGTACGAGACTTCGACCCTGCCACGCGCAGCTCGAGCCTCTGGCTGCTCAGTTTCAATGAGGCCCAGACGGCACCGCAGCGACTCGGCGAGCACAACATCGACTCTCGTGTCGCAACAACCGGTTCACCAGTCACGAGCGTCAACGCTCATGGGGACATCGTCGTACGTAAACGAGCAGACGCTCTCTACTTTCGCGGCGAAGCCACGACCGGTGATAGTACCCAGCATTTTCTCGATCTTCTCGATCTGACCACGAACCGGTCGGAGCGGCTCTGGCAATCCTCAGGCCAAGAATTCGAGCAGATTGTCGACTTGCTCGGCGGCAATGAAGCGTTGCTGCTGACGCGCCGAGAAAGTGCCGATGAGCCGCCGAACTATGTGCTACACGATCTCGAGCGCAAGACAGCGACTCAGCTGACGCGATTTACGCACCCTGCCCCGAGTTTGCACGCAGCACAGCGTATCCCGTTGCACTACGCCCGACCAGATGGGCGTGCGCTGACGTCCGTCTTGTACGTGCCACCCGGCACGAGCACTGCTCAACGCCTGCCGGTCGTTCTGTGGGCTTATCCGCGCGAGATTGGGACGGGTTCTGGCTCGTTTACCGCGGTTTCGCCAGAACGTTTCCTGGACTTCAAACGCGCGTTTCGGTTGTTTTTTCTACTCCGCGGTTATGCGGTGATGGACGAGGTCGCGATGCCGATCATTGGCGATCCGGGTAGCGCAAACGATACCTTTGTCGAGCAAATCGTCGCGAATGCCCAAGCTGCACTCGATGCCGCTACAGCGACGGGTCTGGTCGACGCGCGCAACGCCGGTATTGCGGGCCACAGCTACGGCGCCTTCATGGTTGCCAATCTTCTCGCGCACTCGCGTCTCTTCGGCGCAGGCGTGGCGCTGAGCGGAGCCTACAATCGCACGCTCACGCCGTTTGGATTCCAGACCGAGCGCCGATCGTTGTGGGAAGCACCGGAAATGTATATGGCGATGTCGCCGCTGTTGTACTCAAATCAGATCGACGCGCCGTTGCTGCTAGTGCACGGCCTACTTGATAACAACGCCGGTACGCTGCCGATTCAGTCGCAACAGCTTTACAACGCCATACGCTATCACGGCGGTCAAGCGGAGCTGCTGTTATTACCACTAGAAGGCCACAGCTACAGGGCGCGAGAATCCGTGCTGCGCACGGCTGGAGCCATGCTGAGCTGGTTTGACCAGCATCTAAAGCGCGAGAATAACAGCGACGCGCTACGCGCTACGGGGCTCGCCAGCGCGTCGCCATAAGGAACTACGCCACCTAGGCACGTTGCCGCAGTGGCCCACGCAAAGGTTTCGTTAACCGAAACTCTTCTGCCAGCCGAAGCTACTAGGCCGCTTCGTACTCTTCACGCGATAGGGAACCGTTCTGGTCCGTATCCGCACTGGCGAAATCCAGTCCTTCCACGGCCGCCGCTTCTTCTTGACTGATAGCGCCGTCGCTGTTCGTATCAACGTCTTCGAACGCAGGCATCTCTTGAGCTAACGCGGTTCCGAAAAAAGCAACCGATAACAAAACAAACAATTTTCTCATGTCATTCCCCTTGATTGATTGACAGGCGCTATCATGGGGGCATCCGATGGACCGTCAAGCTGTCGCTATCCGGCGACAGGCAACTCGATGTCACCCGCAGCAACTACGGTTGGTGCCGCGCACCGAGGTTCGCTAGGATAGTTGTTAAGTTTACCGATCACTCGGCACGACTTCGGACAAAGCTAGTTTGTTACATCTAATTCCGTGGCTCAGCCTTTGATTTATGGACCCTTTTACGAGGCGATCTTTCGGGTAAACAGGCGCGTACGCGCCCGGCTACCCATCCTGATTGCAGCGTTCTTCGTCGCGCCAGTCGGTGCGCAAATGGATCTCTCGGGCACCTGGTCGATCGTTGCGACGCAGGCAGTGGCCGACGCCCCGGAGGTCGGTGAGTACGTCGGGCTGCCGCTAAACCGCGCGGCCTTGCGCCGTGCGGAGACTTGGGACGCGGCCATCGACTCGTTACCCATCTGGCAGTGTCGCCCCCAGGTAGGGGCAGCAAGCAAGCAAGCGGCTTCGGTCCTGCGCATCACCCAAGTTGCAGATCCTCGCTCGCGCGAGCCTGCCGCCCTGCGGTTGGAATGGTCGGGATCCGGCGACGCGCAAGTTTTTCTCGACGGCCGCGGCCACCCGCCGAGTTTCGCCAACCATACCGCGACCGGTTATTCGACCGGTCGGTGGGTCGACAATGCGCTGCGAATTCGCACGACGCATCTCAAAGATGGTTACTACCGCGCCAACGGCGCTCCGCAAAGCGATCGGGTGCAACTCACGGAGTACGTCATCCGCCGTCGCTTCCGTGGCCAGAACTATCTGAGCTGGGTCGTCATTGCGGATGATCCAATCTATCTAACTGAACCACTCGTAGTCAGCAGCGACTATCGATACGATCCCAGTGGGCGTGTGATGCCAGCGCCGTGTTCGATTGTTCGCCCAGCCAACGGCGCCGACTCGAACGTGCCAAGTTTCATGCCGGGCACGAACGATCAGCTCGGTAACTTCGCGCGCAGCTACGACTTACCGCCACGGGTCATTGTCGATGGCGCCGCGACGATGTACCCGGAATACCGTCGTGCGCTCGCCGAGTGGAGGGCACGGGGCCAGCCAACCGCCGACGGCCTTTCCGGTGACCCACGCTAGGCCGGCGTCGTGCAGCATTGCATTCGTCGAGCAACCTGGCTGAGCTTCGTGGCGTGCGTGCTGCCATGGGCGGCCGCGTCCGATTTGGCCTACGCGCAGCGCGATCGCGCAGATTCGGAAGCCACCGCACCGATCGAGGCATGGCCAGTCCGCGATAACGTCTACGTACTCTTTGGCGCCAGCGGTAATATCACAGTCTCGATTGGGCCAAGCGGCATCCTGCTCGTCGGTACGGGGTTGGAGGACCAGAGTGCCGCGGTAGGCGCGGCTCTCGAACGACTCGATCGCAAGCTTAGCGTAAGCGGCGCGCCCAAACGGCCATTGCGTTACATCGTCAACACGAGCGTTCACCCCGAGTACACGGGCGGTAATGCCGCCCTGCGATCACTGCAAGCCGAGGCGGCGTCAGTAATCGCGCACGAAAAAGTGCTGATCCGCCTCGTCGACCAGAACGCGCCGTTTGCGCAGCTGCCGACAACAACGTTTGGCGATGGCGAGCACAATCTGGCCGCCCCGTTCAATGGCGAGAATATCAGGCTCATCCACATGCCGGCTGCCACCACGGACGGCGATGCCATAGTCCATTTCCGCGGCGCCGATGTCATCAGCACCGGTGCGCTCATCTCAATGAATGCCTATCCGCCGATCGACATTGCGCGCGGCGGCAGTATCAACGGCCTCATCGAGGCGCTCAATACGATACTGAAAATTGCAATCCCGGGCGTCGGCGGCGACGGTGGCACACTGATCGTTCCCGGCCATGGACGGCTCGCGGATTCGGCAGATGTGGGTGCATACCGCGACATGCTTACGATCATTCGCGACCACGTTCAGTACCTAATCGATTCAGGAATGACCTTGGACCAGATTCAGACGGCTCGACCGACACTGGGCTACGATCGCCGCTTCGGCTCAGCGGCTGAACCCGAGACGATAGAAGCATTCGTTGAAGCCGTGTATCGCAGTCTTGCGGCGGCACCGAGATGAGCCGGCGGCACGACGCTGCGATGGCATTCTGCTCGGCACTGCTGGCAGCCATGCCGTCGCTCGCTATGGCGCAGATCTCCGTCGCTTCGGGCCAGAACGCCGCGCCGGTCGATCTGACCGGCTACTGGGTCAGCTTGATCACGGACGAGTGGACTTCGCGAATGCTCACACCACCTGCGGGCGATTACCGCTCAATGCCGCTCAACGATGCCGGACGCACACAAGCCGATCGGTGGGACCCTGCAGCCGACGAGGCCGCTGGCGAGGCGTGCAAGGGCTATGCCGCTCCCGCACTGATGCGGCTGCCGAGCCGCCTACATATTACTTGGCAGGATCCGATGACGCTGCGTGTCGAGGTCGACACGGGGACGCAAACGCGCCTGTTTCACTTCGATCACAACACACCGCCCGGCCCGAGGACTTGGCAGGGCCATTCGCTTGCTCAGTGGGAAATCGTTCGCAGCGCGGAGCTTTCCGCGGAGACCGTAGCCGGAGCTCTCCACGTCGACACGACCAACTTGCAAAGCGGCTACCTGCAGAAGAATGGGGTGCCGTTTAGTGATTCGGTGTTCGTGACGGAGTTTTTCAACGTACTCGTCGGCGAGGACGAATCCGAGTACCTGGCCGTACAGATTTTTGTCGAAGACCCGACCTACCTAAGCGATCACTGGGTGAAAACCGTGCAGTTCCGGCGCGAGCCAGACGCGGAACACTGGAACCCCACTCCGTGCTCGGCATACTGAACGCTCTACCACCGAGAACACACCCCCGGAGCACTGTCGCGTACGCAGCACGCCCTATTGCCGCCGCGCCTGCTAGGCGAAGCCGCGAGTTAAGCATCTCCCGGCGCGCCGGGTCCTGGGCCTAAACGACTGCAACGGTTCCAACTCGGGAGCCGCAGTCGATGCCCGCGAATCTTGAGCTAGCGCACGTCAGCCAGCTGCACGCCGGCAACCCACACCGCGTCGATCTGGCGAGTCGCGCGGATGTCGTCGAGCGGATTGGCATCGAGCACGACCAAGTCAGCCCAGCGGCCCGGCTGGAGCGTCCCGAGTTCCTGATCGAGCTCCATCATGCGTGCGGCATCGCCTGTCGCCGCAACGAGCACTTGAGCCGGGGACAGGCCCGCCTCGACCATCATTTCGAGCTCCGTATGCTCGAAGTAACCCTGCCACTGGCCGACATTCGTTCCCGAGTCCGTGCCCAACCCGATTGCGATACCTGCGTCGGAGGCGATTTTCAGATTGCGGCTTCCTTGCCGAAGCCCGATCTTGTCAGCTTGCCGGACCGCACTGTTGCGCATCTCGGCCTGATAAGCCGGATCGGTAACTCTGTCGAGTTCGCCTCGATACGCCGCGCTGCTGCGCAAAAAGAACGGATCGCTGACGAACCCGGGCGTCGTCTCGTAGACAAACCGTGCGAGATCACGCGTCAGCGTCGGAATATAGCCGACGTTACGGCGTTTGATTTCGGCGATCAACGCTGCGTCGAGATCCTGATCGCGTACGCTGTGCGCGAGCACATCCACACCTGCGTTAACGAGCCCACGCGCGTCGGCCAGATAATAAACGTGCGCGGCGACATCGAGTCCGCGAATGTGCGCCTGCTCGATGAGCGCACCGTACACTTCCGGCGGCATATCATTCGGCCCGCCGGTGACGTGGATCTTCACGAGGTCTACGCCCGCATCGGCATAAGCGTTCACGCGTGCCCGCGCTTCTGCCGCTGTCGCGAGATTCTGCAGGCTCGGACCCGCAACCAGCAGCCTCGCACCGTCGAGTGCACCACCCGCCTGTTGCTCATCGCGCAGCGCCAGGGCCGCGTCCATATCACCATCGCCGATGCCGAGCACGACGACGGTCGTTACGCCGTAGCTCGCATAGAGCCGCAGTTGCGCGCGGAGATTCTCGCGCCCGGGGGCGGCGCCTGGCATCACAGTATTTAGGTGACCATGCGCGTTGATGAGCCCCGGCAGGATCGTTTTACCGGTAAGGTCAATATGCTCTGCGTCCGCCGGGACGGTCATCGTGCTCGCCGAGCCAACCGCCTCGATACGGCCATCGCGGATGACCAAGACCGACCGCTCGATAGGCGCGTTGCCGGTACCATCGAACAGCCGTGCGCCGGTCAGCACGGTCGGCGTACCGCTCGGCGCCTGTGCCAAAGACGCCTGCGCAGCGATCGCTACGGTAATGAGCGTTATCGACTTGAGCGTAGCGAACAAAGAACCGGGCAGTCGAGTCATCGGATCTCTCCGGTAGCGCCCTACGCGTTCAGCCGAATAGAGCGAAGCTTCGAAAAATCGGCAGCATCTAAGCCACCGAGCAACTCATGTCCTGGCCGCAGCACATCGGTGACTTGATTTTGCCATGGCCGTTGGGGCACTTGGAGATCTGCACCGAGCTGCCGTCGGGTTTCTGTAATGAGTCGTTTTCCAGCGGCGCATCGCATTGACCGCAGGTCGCATTGACACTCATGCCGCATTTTGCACATTCATAGGTTGCCATATCGTTCCCTCGTTTAACAGTTACCGAAATTCTGTTTCGCTCAGTCCCATTCTTTCTCGACGCCGTCGGCGGTGGTCACAAAGCCCAACAGGCATCCAGCCGCGCCGTCGCGCAGCGGGTGGCACCGGACGTGAATCTTGTCGCCGGGCTTGACTTCGTCTTGAGCGATTCCCCCGCGGACCAGCGTACTGGCGCCGGCGGCCTCCATTGCCCAAGTGACAATTTTGCCCTGCTCATCGACGACATCGAGGTAGAACCAAGCATGCGGGTTAATCCAATAGATATCCGTGACCGTACCGTCGACTTCGGTGTAGTCCGTCATGACATAGTTGCCGTGCGAATGGTGCGCCCAGGCCGTAATTGCCACCGCATGCGCGGCAATGATCGCAATGCCAAGTGCTTTAAGCTGCATCGTAAGACTCCTGAGAGTATCCGAGATCATCGCTCGGGCACGCCGATGACTTTGTAAACGTCGCGGAAGTTTCGATAGGTAATGGACTCGCCGTTCTCGTCGATAAACTCCAACGACTGCTGAAACATTCCGCCGGGCGGCGTGCCGGGTTTGACCGTCGCATCGAGAATGTAGAGGCGGCTGCGGTGTAAATACAATCCTGCGAAGGTGCGCGTGCCATCGGGATTGGTGGTATGCAACTGGTGACCGTCCACGCGCGTTATGTAGTGATAGTTGTCATACTCGATACTCGCCGCACGCTCACGAATTTTTCGTGCCGCAAATGCGATCGAGCCGCGTACATCGACTTGGCCGTAGACGGGCAGGTACACACCGTCGAGCGCTTTGATACGCTCCTCATGCAGCCGCTGCGAATCACGGTAATCAACGACGGTCATTATATAGCGGCCGCCTTCATTGACGTGCGTATAAATTCGCGCAGGCACAACGATGCCGTACTCAGTCTGGTATTCCACCTCCTCGACCTCGAACGGACCCGGAACCATCATGCGAAAGCCATCCTCAATGCTTTCGAACTGCATCCAGCGCTGGGCGTAGACGGCGCTCGCGGACAGCGAGAGTAAGGCTATCGATATCAGTCGCAGAACGCGCATGGCCAGTTCCCCCGAGATGCTGCTGATCAGTCCAAATTCTGCCAGAAAGCGGCTTCCGTGTCCTGCCGCGCCCCCGCCGTGCGATACACCGTTCGCCGCCGCCCTACTGTACGCAAAGGCACCACCACAGGTATCCTGAAACCAAAACGCAGCCAAAATATTTTGGTGCGGACGAAGGATGCAGTCGTGAAGTACCTAACAGGCTTGCTGCTCGCCGGCGTACTAATACAACCGGCGCGCGGCCACCACAGCGATGCCGGCATGAGTCTCGACACCTTGCTCGCGTTTGAAGGCACGGTGGCAGCGTTCAACTGGCGCAATCCGCACGTCTACGTTCGTGTCGAGACGGACGTCAGCGGGCAACCGATCGTCTGGGAACTGCAAATGGGTACGACCAATGGTCTGACGCGCCGAGGCTGGACGCGCGAGACTTTGGCGGTCGGCGACCGCGTGAGGGTTCGGGCACATCCCGCCAACGACGGACGGCCGTATGGGGTATTAGAAACGATCGACCGAGAAGGCGGGATCGCCTTGGCACCGATCACACAACCACCCGCGGAGCCAGCCCGGACGGGTGGGACACTCGCCGGTACGTGGCGAGCCGACGTCACAAAGCTCGTTGCCTATCCTGGCGGTTATGACGGCTTTTTCCGGGCGCAACTAAAGCTCACGGACGCCGGACGTGCGGCCGAAGCTGCCTATGATCCGCTGTCCGACGAAAATCCGGAGTCGACCTGTATCGGCCGGCCGACCCCCGCTGCGATCGTCTCCTCGCACCTCTATTTGCTGGGAATCGAGATTGACAATGACCCCCAGGCCATAATCATCCGCTCAGAATACTTCGACGAAGAACGCACCGTTTATCTCGACGGGCGCCAACATCCCGATCCGAGTGAGCGCTTTCGGACTGGGCATTCGATCGGCCGGTGGGAAGGCGATACGCTGGTCGTGGATACGAGGAATTTCGACGACCACCGTTCGCCGTATCAGATCGGCGTTCCTTCGGGTGCGCAAAAACATGTCGTCGAACGCTACCGGCTTATCGAGCGCGAGACGCGAATGACCGTCGAGTTCATGCTCGAAGACCCGGAGTACCTCGCCGAGCCGATGACTCACAGTCGGGAGCTCATCTATTCCCCCCACGAGGAGATGTACCGGTTCAACTGCGACCCCGACGCGACGCGACGCTTCGTGCGTTAGAGATCAGTTTGACGATGCCGCGACGCAACGATCGCTAGCCCCGGCGCGAATCGGCTGGATCATCGCAACGGTCCAGCAAATTACGCGTGATTAACTGCGCGCCTCGACCGTCGTTGCGCCAGGGCGTCGGGCTAGAGTACCCGTCGGTCCGTCCTTGCACGCGAACTGCGCATTCCCGCATGATGCGTTACGAATGAGCCGCCCCCGATCCGCATCCGGAAAACCCGTTGTCGCACTCCCAGAGACGCGCCAGCTCGACGTGCTCGCGGGACTCCTCGAGCGACGCGGCGCCGAGGTCTTGCGCTGCCCGCTGGTCGCGATTCTCGACGCGCCGGACGCCGAGCCAGTGAATGCCTGGATTCGGCGGTTTATCGACGAGCCGATGGATCTACTCATTGTCTTTACCGGCGAAGGGCTCACGCGTTTATTCGGGTTCGCCGAACGCGAGAATCTCGCCGATGATTTCGTTGCGGCGCTAGCGCGGACACGTAAACTCACGCGCGGGCCGAAACCCGTGCGAGCGCTCAAGCAGCTCAATCTCCAGCCCGAGCTCCAAGCCGCCGCCCCGACGACCACAGGAGTGATCGAAACATTGGAAGCCCTCAAGCTCGAACGCAAGCGAGTCGGCGTGCAGCTCTACGGCAGCGATCCGAACGAGCCTTTGATGACTTACCTCCAATCGCGGGGCATCGCGCCGGACTGCGTGGCCCCTTACGTGTACGCGTCGGCAACTGAGGATCAAAAAGTGCTCGAGCTCATCGAGCGGATGGGCAACGGCGGAATCGACGCGATCGCGTTCACGAGCAAGGCGCAGGTGGAGCGCTTGCGCAAGCTTGCGCGTCAACGCGGCCTCGACCAGGCCCTCGACGCCGCTCTGGCAGCGACTACCGTCGCCGCCATCGGCCCGGTCGTTGCCAAGGAACTCACTGACGCCGGTATTCGCGTCGACGTCATGCCGGACCGCAGCTACTTCATGAAGCCGCTGGTCTCAGAACTAGCCCGGGCGCTCGATCTGAGGCCTGCGTAACCGCTCTAGAGCAGCTCCCTATATCTAGAAAGATGGGCGAAAGCCACCGCGGCTGTTGAACGTCCGGCGGCTGTACGGCAATCACGCCGCCATGGACGCACAACCCAAGCCGCAGTCGCTCGTCCGAGCTCAAATCTTTCGACGGTTCCGGCCCTTGTTTCGCCTGAGGAGCGATATCGCGAAGGACTATACACTGATAGCAAACGCCATTTTGATTCACGAGGCTGCAGAGGCCTTCGAACTCGTCCGCCATGACGCGCCGTCCAGCCGCAAGCCGGTGCCGCAGCTCGGACTCCGAAACTTCGAGCGCCGTGGCCGCCTCGCGATTGCTCAGATCGAGAAGTTCGCGCAGCACGACTGCTGCGTACTCGTCCGGATCCAGGGATCGCCCGACACAGGCGAAGCAATAGGCGATATGCTCATGCACGTCATAGGCAAAACCCGGCGATGCATACGGCTGAATAATTTCCGCTGCCAGGTTGCCATTTTGCAGACATTCGTTCGCATAGGCTACCTGCGCGCGTACTCGCCATCTCTTCTGCCGGCGTAAGAAATCAATCGCGAGATGGCTGTCAATCGCGCACAACCAGCTCGAGAAAGCACTGTCGCCTCGATACGATTCGATCTGCTCCCACGCCTTGAGCAAAGTCTGCTGCACGAGATCGTCCGTATCATCAGGATTGACCGACCAGGCGGCGTATCGTCGCCCTGATCTTCGGAATTCCATCAGTAACGAGGCGATCGAATGCCGCCCGATCAATCGTCTGCATGGTCAGCCCTCCGTACTCGTTACACTGCGGCGTCTCGCCAGCCGGCCATACCATTGCGCCAAGTCGGGTAAAGCGGTGAACAAACGCGCATCTGGGATTGCGCGGTTGGCGAAGATCACCATAGGTAGCACGAACAGGTCGGCCAGGCTTAGCTCGTCACCGGCCAGATACGGGTGGTTCCTCAGCGCCCGAGCCAACGGCTCGAGAAGCAATCGCGCAGTCTCGATCACGCTATCCTCCGCGGCGTCTGGACCGGTGAATGGCGTCACGACTCCAGCATAAAGATAGCTACTCGCGACGCTGATTCACTGAAATATGCGCACGCGCTCGATGCCCGCGTTGCCCCCAAGATCCGTACCCGGAAACTCCTCGTTCAGGTAAGCCGCGATGGCCAGTGTCTCGAATTCCAAGGTTTCGCCGTGGCGAAGTGCCTGCATCCTTAGGTAGGGATGCAAACCTCGATGCGATTGCGCACGAAATTCGAGCGGCTCCAAGCT
>Ga0326597_10001255_pt1 | contig 41553 bp, 40 predicted proteins | sample RVTome_12_FD_203789 | JGI IMG/M metagenome (GOLD analysis project Ga0326597, IMG submission 203789) | Soil microbial communities from uranium-contaminated site in the Upper Colorado River Basin, Wyoming, United States - RVT100D185 | ecosystem: Environmental > Terrestrial > Soil > Contaminated >... | reverse complement strand
TCTCGATTCCCTCTCCCCTGTCAAGTCAGCCGCCGGCGCCCGGGGGAGGCATCGGGGGAGGAGCCGCCGAGCGGGGAAGGAGCCGGTAGAGCACGTAGCGGTAGAAACCGGCCGACTCCTCGAGAACCACCCGGGTCTTGAAGTTCGCGAGCACTTTCCGGCAGAACTCGTTTTGCACCGGGTCGTCGACGTTGCACCAGAAGTTGTAGTGGAAATAGACCCCGCCGGGGAAGCGATGGAAGAGCTCATCCACCCGCTCCGGCTGATCGGAGGCGATCGAGGTCTGAGCGGCGCTCCTGCCCATCACGTGGATCATGCCCGGATTGTGAGTGAGCACCATCCCATCCAGCGGCACCTCGGCGATCATCCGAAGGGCGGCCGCGTGATCCGCGCGGGAGGCCCAGGACTCCCGTCCGATGGCCCGGCTGAAGGGAAGGTAGGCGCTCGCCGCGTAGACCGCGAGGAGGTAGGGAGCGGCGACGAGATACCGAGAGTCGGGACAGAATCGCCGCGAGAGGTCGGCGAGCCATCCCATCCCCGCCCCCGCGAGGACCGCGAGAGGTGCCGCGCTCATCAGAGAAAATCGCACGTCGGCGCCGTAGCGGTAGCTTCCGGCGTAGAACGGAACGAAAATCGCGAACAGCAAAATGAACCAGACCAGAATCGAGAACGACTCGCGCTTTCGGCCCGGCCGGAGAAGGCCCAGGAGCGCGAGCGCCGTGAACAGCCGCGGGAAGTCCCCTCCCCCCGCGTAGTATTCGAGGTTGGTGCTCGCGTTGCCGCGCACGTACGAGAGCGCGAACTTGCCCGTCTCGGCGCTTCCCCATTTCTCGTGCCGCACTCCCCAGGTGTGGGCGATCTGGGGAAGGAGGAGGACCAGGGTGAGGAGCGCGGTCGCCCAGAGCGGCTTGCCTCTCAACCGATCCCGCGCGAGAAGCAGCACGATCGCGACCGCGACCGCGAGGATCAACCCCGACTCGGGCCGGAACTGGCAGGCGAAGGCCAGGGCGGAAGCCCCGAAAAGACCGGTCCGCCACGAAGGGCGGCGGCTGAAGAGGAGCAACGCGCCGATGCCCAGGGCCGCGAACGAGGCGGCGCCGGGCTCGGCGGCCACCGTTGCCCCCCACACGAGGCTCTGAGGAGTAAGCGTATAGACCAGGGCCGCGCCGATGCCTTCCGAAGCGCGCCCGAAGAGCATCGCCGAGACCCAGAAGACCGCGACCGCCCCGAGGGCGAAGACCGCGTGGTTCACGGCGTGCGCGGTCGTCTCCCGGACCCCGGTGAGGCGGAAAGCGAGCGAGAGCAGAATCGGAAACGCGTTCGGCTCCTTGTTGTACTCGGAGGCGTCGCAGCGGAACGTGCCGGCTTCAATCGTTCCCTCGTTGCACATCTGGGCCCGCCCCATCCACAGGATGTTTTGGGCCACGTTCTCGTAGATGTCCTCGTCGTAGTAGATGCGGTGCGTTTGGGGCGGGATGGTTCGAACGGCGACGAGTGCGAGAACCCCGATCGCGAGAGGGTAAAAGAGGCTCTTCGAGGGCAAGGAGTCGCGAACCTCCGAGAAGCTCAAGGCCGCGCCGGCGACGATGAGGAGGAACGCGAGCTCGAGAGCCCTCGGGGAAAGGGAGCGGAGCGTCTCTCGAACGCCCTCCGGGGTCGACGACAGGAGCCACAGGGCGAGAGCTCCGAGCGCGAGCGCGAAGCCGAGAACGATTCCCGCGGAAGCTCTCCCCTTCACGACGAGACCGCCGGACGCTCGACCAGGAAATCGCCCATCACCAGGACGTCGGCCCCCGAGCGCACGAAGCAATCGATCGCCTGCGCCGGGCTGGCGACCAGAGGCTCTCCATGGAGGTTGAAGCTCGTATTCAAAAGGGCCCCGACTCCGATGGCCTTCCGGGTAGACACCAGAAGCCTATGGTAGATCCCGTAGCTTTCATCCACCATCTGCGGCCGGCAGGTGCCGTCCCGGCCGATGACGCCTTTGAGGAGGTCTCGTCCCTCGGTGCGCACGCGATAGGCCATGGTCATGAATCGGTTCGGCGTCTCTCCGCCCTCGAGAAGGCGTTCTGCCTCCTCGTCGAGGATCGACGGGCAGAAGGGTTGATACCAGACGCGGCGCTTCAGCTTCAAGTTGAGCCGGTCCCGGAGAAGGTCGCTGTCCGGCCGCGCGAGAATGCTCCGGCCCCCGAGGGCCCGCGGACCGAACTCCATGCGCCCCTGAAACCAGAAGACGACTTCGCCCTGCGCGATCCGGTGGGCGGCTTCGGCGGCCGGGTCCTCGACCGGCTCGAAGCGCAGCCCGGACTCGCCGAGCGCGTCCTCGATCTCGCCCGGCCGGAGGCTCGGTCCCAGACGCAGATCGCCCAGAGGAAAGTGTCCCGCTCCCTTCCTCTCGACCGCCCGGGCGAGCGCGGCGCCGAGAGCGAGCCCCCCGTCCCCCATGTGGGGGAATACGAAGATCTCGTCGCACTCGGGAAGGGAGCCGAGCTTGCGATTCGCCTGGATGTTGCTCGCGACCCCGCCGGCGTAGGCGACCCGCCGCATGCCTGTCGTCCGAAGCGCGTTGCTCACGAGCTCGACCACCTTGGTCTCGAGAGTCTCCTGCGCCAGGAACGCGAACTGCTCCGACGGCACCATCGCGAGCTCCGCCGCGAGAAAGCGCCGCAGTCCCGAGGGCGGGAGGCGGCAGGAGATCTTCATCCCTTCGACGCGGAAGAGGTCCATGAGGGGATTTCGTCCGTCCGGAGGCGCGTAGCCGTAGGACGCGAGGGCCATGACCTTTCCCTCGTCCTCGAGCTCCCTCATGTTGAGGAGCTGGGTCACCACCTCGTAAAAGATGCCGAACGAGTCCTTCGCCCCGATCGCGGAGAGGAGCGTGAGCGAGCCTCCGGCGAGAGTCGAGATCGTTCCCGAAAGCCCGTCGCCGACCCCGTCGAGGGTGAGGACGAGAGCGGTGTCGAAGCCCGAGGTGTAGGCGGCCGTGGCGGCGTGGGCCAGGTGGTGGGGCGCCCAGTGGAGTCGTGCTTTCCCGAGACCGACCCGCCGGAGCTCTCGCGATAGCACGGCCTCGCTCAGCCGGCGCGTCACGCGATTCGGAGGCCAGGTGGTAAGCTCATACTTGAACCACCGCTTCCAGGAGTCGAGCGCCCTCGGTCGCACTTTGCGGCGCCTCAGGAGGTAGTAGCTCTCCTTCAGCGAGGGAAACGCTCGCGTGAGCGTCTTCGCAGGATCGGAGGTCGAGACCGCGACCTCTTCGACGTCTTCCTTCGCGAGCCCCGCCTCTCGAAGGCAGGCTTCGATGGAGCGGTCGGGAAAGCCGACCTCGAGCTTTCGCCGGGTGAAGCGCTCCTCGTTCGCGGCGCAGAGGATGCGCCTTTCCGATTCGTCCACCACCGCCGCTCCGGCGTCGTGGCCATCCCAGATGCCCAGGATTGGCAAGGGGCTTCAGGCGTGGGTCCAGCCCAGGAAGCGCTTGAAGGCGGAGGCGGCGCGCCCGAGGTTGCGCGGCGAGAGGAGAGAAAGGGCGTTCACGGCGACCCTCGGCCTCGTGTAGAAATGGCGGTACGCCGTCTGGCGGTAAGCCATGACCTCCTCCGGGCTCAAGCCGGGAAGCTCGAGAAGCGCTTCGTCCTGTCGATACCGCGAGAAGTCGCTCTGCGAAAGCCATCCCTTTTCCCGCGCCTCTTCATAAAGCCTCGAGCCGGGAAAGGGAACGGCGCAGTAGAACTGCTCGAAGTCCAGAGGAAGACGCTTCGCCAGGGCGAGAGTCTTTTCGAGGCTCTCGCGGGTCTCACCCGGAAGACCGAGGACGAAGTGGCCGGCGGCCTTGATCCCCGCCGATTTCACCACCGCGACCGCCCGCTCGGCCTCGGCGACGGTCGCCCCCTTTCCCGCGGCATCGAGGAGGGCCTGGTCGCCGCTCTCGATCCCGAAGGAGATCATCCAGCAGCCGGCGCGGCGCATGGCGCGGGCGAGCTCCTCGTCGATGGTGTCCACCCGGCTGTTCGAGGCCCAGGAGACGCCGAGAGGCGCGATCGCTTCCATGAGCGACATCACGTAGCGCTTGTCGAGGGTGAAAGTATCGGACCAGAAGAAGAGCTCCTTCACTCCGTGGACTTCCACGTTCCGGCGAATCTCGTCCCGGACTTTCTCGACCGAACGCCTCCGGAGCTTGGCCCCGTAATACGTCTGCGCGGTGCAGTAGCTGCACGGGTAAGGGCAGCCCCGGTGGGGGGTCACCATGAGAAAGCGGTCACCTCGGAGCGGAAGTCGATAGACGTCGAGGTCGAAGAGGTGCCATGCCGGGTCGGGGAGCGCGTCGAGATCGGAGAGGAAGGGGCGGTCGGGGTTTCTTCGGATCTTCTCGCCCTCCCGGTAGCTCAATCCGAGGACGGCCTCGAGAGGCTCTTTCTTCTCGAGCTTCTCGATCCACTCGGCGGCGGTCGCTTCGGGCTCGTTGCGGAAGATCGCGTCGAGCTCCGGCGTATCCTCGAGGCAGCTCTGGTCGAGTGCGGTCACGTGCGTCCCGAAGACGGCGGTAGCGACTCCGGGAGCCCTGGCCTTGATTTCATTCGCGAGCGCGAGATCGTCGGCGATGGAGGGAGTTCCCGTCGACCAGATCACGGCATCGGGAGGTGCTTTTTCGATGTCCCGGAGGAGATTCGTCCGCGGATGACCCGTGGCGGAGGCATCGAGGGCTTCGACCCGATGTCCATCGCGCTCGAGGGCGGCGCCGATGGTGGCGAGCGAGATGGGTGGCCAGAGAGTGGTCCAGACGCCGCCCTCCTGGGTGCAGCGGCCTTCGCGGATGAAACCTTTCCCCTCCACGGTGGGCGGGTTCAACAAAAGGACTTTCATAGGCGGTCGCAGACAGTATAACAGCGCCGCCGCTACAACATCAGTTCGAGGAGCGAAAGGACGTAGCGCGGGCCGTCGCGCCAGACCGAGATGTGAGAGCTTCCCCACCGCCTCCGGTACTCGTGCGTCGGCACTTCCGCGACCTTCAGACCCGCGCGCAGGGTCTTCACGATCATCTCCTGCTCGATGGTGGTGTGGCGCGACCGAAGAGGGAGGCTTCGCAGCACCTCGGTCTTGATGGCGCGAAAGCCGTTCTGGCTGTCCGAGAGGCGCACCCCGTAGCGCTTGTTGATACAGGCGGTGATGAACGAGCTCCCCGCGAGCCGGGCCCACTCGTCGAATCCCCCGTGGAGCTCGCTCGATCCGCCGAGGAGTCGCGAGCCAGAAACGTGGTCCACCCCGCTTTCGAAGATAGGCGCCGCGAGCCGCGGTATGTCCGCCGGATCGTGGGAGCCGTCGGCATCCATCAGGACCGTCACCTCTCCGTGAAGATGGGCGATGGCGGCACGGATGGCTCTCCCCTTGCCTCGACCGAGGTCCTGGACCACCCGAGCCCCGGCTCCTTCGGCTCGAGCTCCGGTGCCGTCGGTCGATCCACCGTCCATCACCAGGACGTCCTCGGCGTGGAGACGGGCGCCTCGAACCACTTCAGCGACGGTCGCCGCCTCGTTCTTCGCCGGGATGAGGATGGTGATGCGGCCTCTCTCGGGCACGGTTTCGAAGGCTTACTTCTTCCGGAGGGGAGCGAACTCGATGATTCCGCGCTCCTCGAATTCCTCGATCGCCGTCCCTTGCTTCTCCAACGTGGCGTGAACCACGAGCTTACTGATTCGCTCGGGCTCCTCGTCCACGACGGGAAAAGCGCAAGGCGCGGTCGGAGCGAGGGAAACCGGGTAGCTGCGGGTGCGGGTGGACTGGAACTCGTCATCGACCGCCCAGATGTAGTACTCGAGGGTTGCGACGTGCTTCTTCGCAACCGGCAGGGTCGCGCAGAACTGGATTCCGTCGAAGGCCATGTCGCTCCAGTAGAAGGCCTCCTGCTTCTCCGCGCGGAAGTAGGCCCGGACGCGCTTGACCTCGCCGTCGTCGAGGACGTAGGCGCAGACTCGGGTATTCTTCTCCGGCGTCGAGCACTCGACGGGTTGGTGGTCGATGGCCGGCTCCTCGGCCTTGGCGAAGGATCCAAGAGACGGAAGAGTGACGAGAAGGCTCGCCGCGACGAGTCGCGTCACTGCCATCGAATGGTCTTCCTCAGCTTGGCATCGCCGATGAGGGTGACGACGGCTTCGATGCTTCCCTGCGTCTGCTCTTCGCTCCAGGTGCCCCGCGTTTGAAAGATGACGCTGGTGTCGCGGGCGTTGATGCGCTGTACCAGGGGAGTGAGGAGCTGGCCCTTCCCCGTGGTCTTCGAGCCGAACGTCGAGATGAGCTCGATCGACTTCACTCCAATGACGTTGTTCCCCTGATTGTGGATGCGAATGAGAAGGTCGTAGGGATCGCCGAGCTGGACGGTTTCCGGCCGGATCTGAACGATGAGCTCACCGGGGTTGTCCGGCGCCTTCGTCCCCTGCTGGACCTTGACTCCTCCGGATTCGAAGCCTTTCGGCCCCTCGGGTCCTCCGGGGGGAGGCACGTACTCGGTCCTGCCCTCTTCGATTCGCAGCGCTCTCACCGAGGCCGCTCGTTGCTGCTCGATCGCGACCTGTGCGCTGTTGCGAAGGGTGATGAGCTGCACGTTGTTGGGATCGTGCAGCAGCGCCTTGTCGTACTCGATGATGGCGGCCTCGTAGTTGCGGTTCTTCATGTGCTCCGCCGCCTGGGACACGTATCCGTCGATGACCGACTGGCGCTTCTGAAGCTCCGCCGCGCGCGCCGAATTCTGCCGCGCCTCGGCGATCTGCTGGGAAAGCTGCTGCCACGCCGGGTTCGCGGGATCGAGCTGCCGGCCCTCTCGAATGAACGCTTCGGCCTCGTCGAAGCTTCCCCGGCCCATCGCCATGGAAGCGTCGACCGCGCGCCTCGACGCCTGCTCGCTTCGCGACGGCCCCCGAGGCACGTCGGGGTTCGCGGTCGGGGGCGGTTGCGCCTGCACCACTTGAGGAGGTTGCGCTTTCTGCTGAGCCGCTTCGATCTCCGCCTTCAGCGCCAGAGCCTCTGCGTTTCCAGGGTCGCCCAGAAGAATCTGCTCGACATCGTTCGAGGCCGCGGCCAGAAGCCCTCCGTCGAGAGCCCGTCTCACCGTCGCCAGCCGCTCTTCGATGGTAGGGATGGCGGGCGCCTGCGGCGTCGCGGGAGTCGTCGTCGTGGCGGCGACGTCCGCGGGATTCCTCATTTGCGTGAACCAGTAGATTCCACCGCCGACCGCGAGAAAGAGCGCGACCGCCGCCACGTACTTCCAGGCGGAGCTCGGCTCCTCATAGGGAATGCCCACGGGGCCCGCGTGCGACGTTCCCGTCTGGGCCCGCGGCATCATGCGGGTCGCCGAACCGGCGACCGTACGACCGGCCACGGTGCGTCCCGCAGCCGTACGCCCGGAGGCGCTCTTGCCCGTCGACGTCGTGGGGTAGGCGGTTCCCGGACGGTGCGTTCGCGAGACGCCGCCGGGGGCGGTTCCTCCCAGAACTCGACCGGTGCTCGAGGCCTTCTTCCGTCCGCTTCCGTCCGACCCCGGGTCCGTCTCTCCCGCGCCCCCCGTCGCCGCGGGGTCGAACATCGTATCGAAGACCGTGTCCTCGTTGAGGACGTCCCGGTACATGGTCACGAGATCGCGGATGTCGTCCGCCAGGTCGTCGGCGCTGGCGTAGCGCTCGTCGACGTTCTTCGAAAGCGCCTTGTCGACGATGGCCTGGAGCTCCGGCATCGCCTGTCCGTCCGGAAGCACGAGCTCGGGCGCCTCCTGGTTCAGCACCTTGAAGAAAACCGCCTGGATGTTCTCCCCGGCGAACGGCTTCTTGTTGGTCAGCAGGCGAAAGAGGATGACGCCGACGCTGAAGATGTCGGAGCGACCGTCCACTTTCTGTCCGCGAATCTGCTCGGGAGACATGTAGTCCGCGGTTCCGAGAACCGCCCCCGTCTGGGTGTGCGAGGACTGCTGCCAACGGGCGACGCCAAAGTCCATGATCTTCGCTTCACCGCTCTCGGTGATGAAGACGTTCGCGGGCTTGATGTCGCGATGGACGATCCCGTTCTTGTGGGCGTGCGCGAGCCCGCGGCAGGTCTGCGCCATCACGTCCAGCTTCTCCCGGAACGTCAGCGGATCGCGGCGGATCCGATGCTCCAGGTCCTGGCCCTTCAAGTACTCCATCGCGATGTAGGGCGCCCCCTGGGCGTCGTAGCCGAGGTCGTAGACGGTGACGATGTTCGGATGCTGGAGCCGGGCCACGGACTTGGCCTCGCGCTCGAACCGCTCCTTGAGCTCGTTGTCGGAAACGATGGCGCTCGCCATCACCTTGAGCGCCACTTCGCGCTCGAGCCCGGGATCGAAGCCCAGGTAAACGACCCCCATCGCTCCTTTTCCGAGCTCCTGGCGAATCTGATACTTGCCGAGCGTCTTCAGTGGAGTCTCAGACATGCGTGAAATCCGAGGTCATGCGCGCCGTGGTTATCCCAGTCTAGCAAACCGATCGGGACCGGTCACCCGGGCGCGGGGGGAAGACCCCAGGTACCTGTATTCTCCCACGGAAACATTTGGAACGGCAATCGGAGTTGGCATATCCTAACCCCTGGTTTTAGTTGCAGCTTCGGTCTCCCCACTTTGAGCTTGAGCGAAAGCAAAGCGTTTTCAATCGAAGCCCTGGCCGAGCGCCTGGGCGGGAGCCTCGTCGGCGATGGTTCGGTCTCGGTGTCGGGAGTCGCGTCTCTCATCGACGCGGGCCCCACGGATTTGAGCTTCTACGCCGACCGGCGCTACCGGCGCCAGCTGGCGTCGACGAAGGCGGGGGCGCTCGTGGCCCGCGAGCCCCTTCCCGGCCTCACCATTCCGCAGATCGTCCACCCGGATCCGTTTCTCGCGCTCGCCTCGCTCCTAGATCTTTTCCATCCCTCGGCGAGCCGCTCTCCCGGAGTCCACGAGAGGGCCTGGGTGGCCCCCTCCGCGCGGCTTGCTCCCGACGTCACCGTGCTGCCGTTCGCCTACGTCGGCGAGGAAGTGGAGGTCGGGGCGAGGACCGTCATCCATCCGGGGGTGTTCCTCGGTCGAGGAGTGTCGGTCGGGGAAGACTCGGTCCTCTGGCCGAACGTGGTGATTCGCGAAAATTGCCGCATCGGGAAGAGGGTGGTGATACATCCGGGGGCGGTTCTGGGGGCGGACGGATTCGGCTTCGCCCGCCGGGGCGGAAAATTCGTGAAGATCCGCCACGTGGGCATCGTGGTCATCGAGGACGACGTCGAGATCGGCGCGAACGCGGCGATCGATCGCGGGACTCTCGGCCGGACTCTCATCCGGCGCGGAGTCAAGATCGACAACCTGGTGCACATCGCCCACAACGTGGAGGTGGGTGAAGACTCGGCGATGGCGGCGCAGGTCGGGATCTCGGGGAGCACGGTCATCGGAAAGCGCGTGATCATGGGAGGCCAGGTCGGTCTCGTCGATCACCTCACGGTCGGCGACGAGGCGGTGCTCATCGCCCAGTCCGGAGTCATCGGAGACGTTCCGGGCGGAGCGACTCTCTCCGGCTTTCCCGCGAGGCCCCATCGGGAAGTTCTCAAGACCGTGGCTGAGCTCCGCGGGCTGGATCGCCTCAAAGACAGGCTGCGCCAGCTCGAGAAGGAAGTTCGCGCGCTCCGGGAGCTCGCGGGGATCGCAGACGGCGAGGAGAGCAACGAGCCATGATCGCCGTCGAAAGGGCCCTAGAGATCGTGCTCTCCCATGTTTCATCGCTTCCGGCGGAAGAGATCGATTTCGCCGACGCCCCCGGCCGGATCCTCCGGGAGGAGGTCGCCGCCGACACCGACCTCCCGCCCTTTCGACGCTCCGCCGTCGACGGTTTCGCGGTGCGCGCCAGAGACACCGCCTCCGTTCCCGCGCGGCTGAAGCTCGTGGGGAGCATCCCCGCGGGCACCTATCCCGAGTTTCGCATCGGTCCCGGCGAGACGGCGTCGATCATGACCGGCGCCCCCGTGCCCGAGGGCGCGGACGCGGTTCAAATGGTGGAGCAGTCGCGCGAAGGGGATGACGGCATCGTTCTCCTTTCGAGCGTCGCACCGGGCCAAAACGTAGCGCCTCAGGGATCCGAAATCCGCCGCGGAGAAGTGGTTCTCAAGAGCGGGACAAGGCTCGATCCCGCGGCGGTCGCGGTCGCCGCCACGGTGGGACGCACGCGGCTCTCCGTCGGGCGACGGCCGGGGGTGTCCGTCGCCGCGACCGGCGACGAGCTCGTTCACCCTTCGGAGACGCCGGGACCGGGACAGATCCGCAACAGCAACGGATTCTCTCTTCGAGCCCAGTGCCGCTCGATCGGGATCGAAGCGCGCTACCTCGGCGTTGCCCGGGACACCGAAGCCTCGCTCCGCGAATTCATCGAGAGGGGCCTCGAAAGCGATGTCCTCCTGCTCTCCGGAGGGGTCTCGATGGGACGCTACGACCTGGTGGAGAAGGTTCTGGAGGATCTCGGCATCAAGATTCTCGTCGACGCCGTCGCTCTCAAGCCGGGGAAACCCCTGGTTTTCGGAGTCGGAGATGATGGTAAGCTAGTCTTCGGACTCCCCGGAAACCCGGTTTCGACGATGGTCACGTTCGAGCTGTTCGTGCGCACGGCGTTTGCCCGCCTCGAAGGGGCGCCCGACCCCGTACGCGAGATCCTGCAAGCGAGGCTTCTCGCGAGCCTCTCGAACCGCGGGCCCCGCCGCGCCTACTTTCCGGGATGGCTCCGAGCGGGCGATGAGGGCGAGCTCGTGGCGGAACCCATTCCCACGAAGGGGTCCGCGGACATCGTCGCGTTCTCGAAAGCGAATGCGCTCCTCATCGTTGCCGAGGGCCAGGATCGCCTCGAGTCCGGAGAACGGGTTTCGGTTTATCCGCTCGATAGCTTTCTCCATAAAGAGGATCGATGGCTCGCCGCGAAAAACCCCGCCTGAGCCACGTCGGGAAAGACGGCTCCGCCCGGATGGTGGACGTTTCGGAAAAGCGTGAGACCCACCGCGAGGCGGTCGCTCGCGGGAGCATCCGGATCTCGAAGGAGGCGATGAAGCTCGTTCGCGAGGGCCGCTCGAAAAAAGGCAACGTGGTCGAGACCGCGCGGCTCGCGGGCATTCTCGCGGCGAAGCGGACTTCGGACCTGGTGCCTCTCTGCCATTCCCTCGCCCTCGACCACATCGAGGTGGCACTCTCGGAATCAGAGCGCGGCTTCGACATAGAAGCGCGAGTGCGGTCTCGAGGACCGACGGGGGTCGAAATGGAAGCTCTGACCGCCGTCTCCGTCGCCGCACTTACCATTTACGACATGGTGAAAGCGGCCGACAAGACGATGGTCATCGAGAACATCCGCGTCATGGAAAAGAGGGGCGGCCGCTCAGGCCGCTACCTTCGGAGCAGCAACGGGCCCGGAGGGCCCGTCCTCCCCAAGCGCAGCCGTGAGCCCGAGCGCAGGGCGAGCGACCCGCCTTCGGGCGAAGCGCTTCGGCGAGGTCTCGCCGCAGCCCGAACGGCGGAGGCGGAAGCGAGTCCCGGAGCGAGAGCGCCGGGGGTGGGGCCCCGGCGCAATGAGAAACGAGCGAGGGGAGCGAGCCGAGCGAAGAGCGAGGCGAGCAATAAATAATGTCTGACAAGAAATTGCCGCGACGACCGGGAGGCCCCAAGACCCTTCCCCCTCCGCCGCGGTCGCCGGCCAAGGCGCCAAAGCGCCCGGGAGAGTCCGGCGCGAAAGCGCTTCCTCCCAAACCGGCGATGAGGAGCCGCGGGAGCGGTCCCCCGCCCGCCCGCCGCACGCGCCGATCTTCCTCGTCTGGGGGCTCGGGAAGGAGCTTGTTCAAGCTCCTCTTTCTCTTGGTGCTCTTGGTCGTCCTCGTCGCCGGCGCCGCGGGCGGCTACGTGTTCTACCAGCTCCGAGGATCTCTCCCTCAGGTGGAAGGCGTCTCGAAGCTCCAGGGGCTCACAACTCAAGTCGAGGTGCTTCGAGACGGAAACGGTGTTCCCCACTTGTTCGGCGCCGACATACGGGACCTCGCGCGTGCGATGGGTTACACCCACGCCCAGGATCGGTTCTTTCAAATGGAGCTCTCGCGGCGGTTAGGGTCGGGACGCCTCGCGGAGATCTTCGGAGCGGAAGCGATCCCGGACGACCGCACGGCGCGGCGCATGGGTCTCGCCTCGGCCGCGCGAATGGAGCTCGAGAGGACGGCGCCCGAAGCGCGCGAGGTGCTCGAAGCTTATGCCTCCGGAGTGAACGCCTATCTCGCCGCTCACGCCGATCGTCTTCCTCCCGAGTTCCGGCTCCTCGAGCTCGCGCCCTCCCCCTGGGAGGCCGCGGACTGCCTGGTCATCGGGAAATGGATGTCGTACCTCCTCTCGTACAACGGCCGGGTGGAGATGCTTCGAGGAAACCTCTCGACGGTCGTCGGGCTCGAAGCCGCGTACCGCCTCACGGGACTCGCGCCGCCGCCTTCAGCCGTGCCGAGCTCGGATCTCGGACGCCCCCTGTCCCGCATCGCGGCGCTCGATCCGAAGGGCCCCGGCCTCTTTCCCAGCTACCCCGGCGCGAGCAACGCCTGGGTGGTCTCGAGCGAGAAATCGGCGACGGGACGACCGCTCCTCGCCTCGGATCCTCATCTGGGCCTCACCATGCCCTCCACCTGGTACGAGATCCATCTGTCGGGCGGAGGCTACGACGTCGAAGGCGCGAGCCTACCCGGAGTTCCGCTGGTGTTGATCGGGCAGAACCGGCGCATCGCCTGGGGAATCACGGCTCTGCTCGCCGACGTCCAGGATCTCTACCTGGAGACTCTGAACCCCGAGAACCCGCGTCAGTACGCGGGGCCCGAGGGATTCCTCGATCTCGAGGTCGTCGCCGAAACCATCCCGGTGAAGGGCGGAAGTGCCGTGACCGAAGAGGTCCGCGTCTCCCGCCACGGCGTCATCGTGGGGGAGACCAAGGACGGCCGCCTTCTCGCCCAGAAGTGGGACTCCCTCTGGTCGGGCGACCATTTCCAGGCGCTACTCGCGCTGAATCGCGCCGGCTCGTGGGAGGAGTTCACCTCTTCCCTTCGCACGTGGGCCAGCCCGCCGCTCGCTTTCCTCTACGCCGACGTCGAGGGCAACATCGGGTTCTTCCCCGCGGGAGAGATTCCGGTGCGCACCTCTCACGACGGAACGCTCCCGGTCGACGGCGCCTCGGGCGCTTACGAATGGCAGGGAACCATCCCGCACGAGCTCAAGCCGATGATCTTCAATCCCGAGGGCGGGATCCTGGTGAGCGCCAATCACGCGATGCTTCCACCCGAAGCTCCCTACCCTCTCGGAGCGGACACCCTCGCCGCCTATCGCGCCGATCGGATCCGGGACCTGCTCCGAACGATTCCCAAATCGAGCCTCGACGACTTCGCGAGAATCCAGGGCGATCGATACGACCCGTCGACGGAATCCGTGCTTCGCATCGCCGTCGGTCTCAGGCCTTCGGAGGGACCAGGGCTCCAGGCGATCGAGAAGCTTCGTAACTGGAACGGGCAGATGACCGAGGGTCCGGCGCCCGCGATCTATCAGGCGCTCTATCGAAGACTCATCGAGAACACGTTCGAGGACGAGATCGGCGAAGAGCTCTTCCCTTCGTATCTCGACTTCCTCGAGCTCGGCCACTCGGGCGGCCTCTACGCGGTGCTCGACGACGACCTGTCGCTCTACTGGGACGACCGCGGGACTCCCGAGGTGGAGAATCGAGAGCGGGTGTTCCTGAAGAGCCTGGGGGAAGCAGTCGAGCTCCTCTCGAGCCGTCAAGGGGACGACGTGAACGGCTGGGACTGGCGAAGCCTGCACGAAATCCACTTCGAGCACCCCATGGGATCCCAGGAGCCGCTCGAGTGGCTCTTCAGCCGCGGTCCGGTCCCCTTCGGCGGATCGACGTTCACCGTGGCGAACGCCGTGGTCTCGCTGCGCGAGCCTTTCGAGACGCCGCTCGGAACTTCGTTTCGTCTCCTCGCGGACCTTTCCAATCCCGACGCCTCGCGCTCGATCGTCCCGACCGGCGCCTCGGGGCATCCTTTGAGCCCGCACTACTTCGACCAGAACCCCGGTTGGCTCGAAGGTAGAAGCCACATGCTGGGCTTCGAGCGCTCCACGATCGAGGGCGCCCTCGAATCCAAGCTAGTTCTGCAGCCCTGATTTTCAACGCACAGACGAAGAGTGTAAGACGGGGGATATGGAGATGGATGTGGAGATGAGGGGCCAGTCGAGTGAATCCTGGATCCATCCCCCTATCCCCCGGTCCCACCATCCCCCCTTGTATTAATCCGTTTTTCTTTGCGTCTTTGCGTCTTTGCGTTTCTTCTTGGTCCTTCTGGGCCGGCCGAACCTCCGGGCGGTGTTTGCGTCTTTGCGTTTATAATCCGCGCGAGCCATGAGAGGCGAATACCCCCTTTGCCCCGCCTGCGAGAGCGAGATCGAGCTCGACGAGCTCGACGTCGACCGCGGCCAGAAAATCGGCTGCCCGGAGTGCGGCGTCACCCTCCAAGTTCTGTCGATCTCGCCGATCGAGCTCGATATCGCCGACGAGGAGATCTCCGAGTGGAAGGATTCCTGAGATGAGCGCCGTAGAGAAGACCGCAGCCGAGAAGGAGGGAAGGCTTCTTTCGATCCTCTCGGCTATGGAATCCGCGATCGTCGCCTTCAGCGGCGGCGTCGACAGCGCTTACCTCGCGGTGGTGGCCAAGCAGGCGCTCGGCGAGCGATCTCTCGCCGTCACCGGGGAGAGCCCGAGCTATCCCGACCATCAGCGCCGCATGGCGCTCGAGGTGGTCGAGCGCTTCGGCCTCTCGCATCGCTTCGTACGCACCGAGGAGATCGAGAATCCCGAGTACCTCGCGAACCACCCCGACCGATGCTTCCACTGCAAGAACGAGCTCTATACGCGCCTCAAAGCCCTCTCCGCCGAGGGCGGCTTCCGCTTCATCCTCGACGGGGCCAACGCCGACGATCGGATGGACTTTCGCCCCGGCCGGCGTGCGGCGAAGCTCATGGGGGTTCGTAGCCCCCTCGAGGAGGCTGAGCTCACCAAAGCCGACATTCGGCTCCTCTCGGAAAGGCGGAGCCTTCCGACCGCGAGCGAGCCCGCGTCCGCATGCCTCGCCTCCCGAATCCCGTACCAGTCTCCCATTACCATCGAGAAGCTGGATCGGGTCGAAAAGGGCGAGGAGGCGCTCCGGCGCCTCGGCTTCCGTCATATGCGGGTGCGCCACCACGACGCACTCGCCCGTCTCGAGTTCGCTCCGGAGGAGCTGTCCCGAGCGCTCGCGGCGGAGATGCGCCCGCTCCTGGTCGAGGAGATCAAGAAGCTCGGGTACCGCTTCGTCACCATCGATCTCGAGGGTTATCGAACGGGGAGCCTGAACGAGGTGCTGGAATGGCCATCGAGATCCGGATCGAGAGCACCTGGGACACCGACGACGGAGAAGGACGCCGGGTCGAGGTAAGCGTCGCCGAGCGGCGGACGCCCTCGGAGGACCCGCTCGAGGGAAGCCGCTACTTCGCCTCGGGTGACGCCGCAGCGCTCAAGCGGTACCTCTGCGAGCTCGTCGACCGTAAGTCTTCGCTCTTCGTGGGGCCTCGCCGCCGCGAGTGCGCGGACTGCAGCAAAGTGCTCGAGACCGAGGAAACCGGCTCTCCATTCGTCTGCGGCGAGTGCGAGCGGTAGACTATCAGTAGTCGGTAATCAGCAGTCAGTAATCAGTAGACTGAGGCGAAACTCAGCGCTTGCTTAATATTGGCGGTAACTGATCACTGATCACTGATCACTGATCACTGGCGCCGAATCGAGGCCGCATCGCGGCGGGCCGAACCCTTCTGGTGCACGCCGGCGACGACGTCATCGCGCGCGAGGGCGCGCTCGCCTTCCAGCTCGCGCGCGACGAAATGAGAGTGACGCTATGAACGCTTTCACAATAGCGATGCTTCTCGGTCTCCTCCAGGAGCCGGCCGTAGCCTCCGAATCTTCCGAGGAGACCTTGATCGACATCGACGTCCGCGAGGCCGACGTCAGGGACGTGATGCGGCTCCTCGCGGAAGTCGGAGGCTTCAACCTCGCGGTCGACCCCGGCGTCTCCTGCGCGGCCACACTAAAGCTGAAGCAGGTTCCCTGGCCGCAAGTGCTGGATCTGGTGCTGCGCACCTGCCGCCTCGAGCAGGAAAGGCTCGGGGAGAACCTCGTCCGGGTCGCCTCGGCCGAGGAGATTCGGAAGGAGTACGAGGCCCGGCGGAAATACCAGGAAGAGAAGGCGCTCGCCGGACCCCTCGAGACCAGGTACGTGCGGCTCGCCTACGGGAAGGCGCGCGACCTCGCGCCTATTCTGACGAAGTTCCTGTCGCCTCGGGGGTCGGTGGTGTTCGACGAGCGCACGAACACGCTGATCGTTACTGATATCCGGCGCTAAGCGGCCGCAGGAAGGACGGGGTCGGCCGACGGGGGACGGGAGCTTTCGCTAGGCGCTCTCGCTATTTCTCGTCGTCGTCGTCGCCGCCGATGCCCTTGATCGACTTCTTGAAATTCTTGATTCCCTCGCCCAGGCCGGCCCCGAGCTGCGGGAGCTTGTTGGCCCCGAAAATCAGGAACACGATGGCGAGGATGATCAAAAGCTCGGGAAGTCCCACCGGACCAATGAGAAGAGGGTGAATCGACATTAGAATCTCCTGTCTTTTCGACAGGCGTACTATACCACGCGATGGCGCTCTCCGACGAAATCCTCGCCGACCCCGATCGGATGGCTCGGCTGCGGAGCCGCCTCGAGGCTCTCGCTCGCGAGAGCGGCGCGGGAGCGGCGTTTCTGGTCGACGAGGGAGGCACCCCGTTCGCAACCATCGGCCACGTCGAGTTCCGACTCCCCCATCCGCTCGCGGGTCTCGTCGAGGAGGGCGAAGCCGACGCGATTCTCGGGGCGCTCGTGGGCGAGCCTCAAACCGAACGGGCGTCGGGCGTCGTCGTGGAGCGCCTGAGCGCGCGCGCCCTCCTGGTCCTCGTCCTTCCCCGCCCTCCGGCCGCCCGCCGGCGCCTCGCGATCCGAGCGAGCGCCCGAGAGCTCGCCGCGTTGCTCTGATCGCCTTTGATTCGCCCGCCGCCGCATTTTAGGATGGCGCGTGTCGAGGGCGAAACCCGTGGTCACCGTCGTCGAGCGAAGAGAGCTCATTCGCCGGCCCATCGCCGACGTCTTCGCGTTCTTCGACCGTCCTTCCAATCTGAAGCGGGTCTTCCCGCCGAGCCTCGCGGTCTCGCTCGAGCGGCACCCCGCCGATCTCCGGCCGGGGAGGCTCTTCCGCTATCGCCTGCGCCGCTGGCCCCTCGACTTCGAATGGGACGTGGTGGTCTCCGACTATCGTCCTCCCGCGCGTTTCACGAACGTGAAGGCCAAGGGATACTTTCCCCGATGGGCGATGGAGCACGAGATCCTCGCCCGGGAGCAGGATTCGGAGCTCCGGATGTGCCTCTCGTACGAGGTGCCCGCGGGGGTCTACGCCGCGCTCACCCACAGCTACGTGATTCGGGACGCGATGGAGGAGCTGGTCGAAGCCCAGATCCGCGCGATCCGCGACGCCCTCGACGAAGAACGATAGGGATCCAAGAAGAACGCAAAGGCGCAAAGAAGCAAAGACGCAAAGGAATCCCCGGGTTTCGTTTCTTTCCGTTCTTCTTTGCGCCCTTGCGCCTTTGCGTCTTTGCGTTTTTTTCCGTGTGAGGGCCGTGGCCCTACGTCTGCCAGGGCAGCATCGACGAAACCGAACGCTGCAGCTCGTGGAGCCAGGTGCTGGAATAGACGTAGCTCACCATGATGCCGCAGGAGTCGAGAACGCCCCGCTCCGTCCGGTTCGCGCCGAAATAGACGTGCTTCGCCCCGAGGCGGGCGCCGTTTCCCAGGTGGAACCCGGCGACGGGATTCAGCGGCTTTCCCCCCGCGTCCTTCTCCTGAGTCAGATGGAAGAAAGCGATCCGCGTGAGCGGCTTTTCGAGCTCCTTGGTGAGCGTCCGATCCTCGAGCCATCCCGGGTCCGAAAGCACTTGTACGAGCGCGTCGGCGAACTCCTGGCTCGCCGCTCTCGTGAGAACCTTCCGGCGCGCGCTTTCCGGAAACAACCGCATCAGCTCCGCCCGCTTCATCTTGAACGGCGCATCGCTCCCCGCGAGAATCGGCTTCAGGTATCGATTCAGGAGACCCGGGACCGGGCTCAGCGTCGCGAACGTCTGCACCTGGGGGCGATTGCGCTTGATGGCATCCACGACCTGATAGATGAGGAGTTTCCCGAGTCCGAGACCCACGAGCCCGTTTTGGGCGTTGTTGATGGAGTAGAAGATCGCGGTATCGGGTTTGGTCTCGGGACCCGAGCGGGAATCGTCGAGGATCTCGTGGATCGACGCCGGGATTCGTCGGGTGAGCGCGGCCTCGATGAACACGATGGGCTCTTCGGGCATCGCACGGTGGTACAAGGCGAAAGATCGGCGGTCCTCTCCCAGGCGGTTTCCCATTTCCTCGAGGCTTGCCATGGGGTGCACCATGTCGTGCTCCTTGAGAAAACGGATCTGTCGGTACGACGAATCCTGGGTGATCTCATGGAGAAAGAGGAAGCCGTACTGAAACCACGAGGTGAAGAGGTACGCGATCTCCTCGTCGATCGGGCCGAGGTCGAGAGCAGCCGCGAGGACGTCGGCCCGGAGGTCGAGAAGGAACTTGAGCCCGCCCGAAGCGTTCAGAAATCGGCGGAACGCCCGCATGCGTGGAGATTCGAGCTTGCGGCGCAGATCCGTGAGGAGAGACGTCCAGTGGACGGGATCGTCGGTCGCCGCGGAGAGCACCGCGGTGAGCGGCCCCTCGAGAGGCTCGCGAGGAACCTCCATGCGGGTTAGAAGGAGAGAGAAGAAGGACTCGCGGATTCCGCGGGGGGATTGCCGATAGGCGAGCCGGAACTCGTCGAGAAGCTCGAGCGGAGGATCGCTCGCCCCCTGGATCCGCTCCAGCAGGCGAACGAGCTTCTCGGGTGCGGTCAAGGCTTTTTTCTCGCCCCGGGAAGAGGCTTGCGCGGAAGCTTTTCGTCGCGCATCGCGGTGAGATAGGCGACCGACGCCACGATCACCGCCGCCTGCTTCAAATCCTCCTCCCGCACCTGGTCGAAGACGTCCAAGTTCGTGTGATGGGTGAGCGATTCGTACTCGATCGGGTCCTGGAGGAACTGAAAGCCGGGAAGCCCCGCGGCGTCGAAGAGAAGATGGTCGGTGCCGGAGGTATTCTCCGTCGTCAGCGTCGAAGCTCCAAGGTAGGCGAAGGGCTCGAGGAGCTTCTCGAAGATCGGGCGCGCCGCCTCGTTCCCCTGCAGGTAGATGCCGCGGATCTTCCCCGTTCCGTTGTCGAGGTTGTAGTACGCGGCGAGCCGTCCGTGGGCGGGCTTCAGCGCCATCGTCTCCAGATTGGCGTAGTGGGTCTCGACGTGATGCCTCGATCCCCAGTACCCCTGTTCCTCTCCCCCCCAGAGCCCGATTGCGATCGTGCGCCGGGGCTTCGCGCCGATGGCCTCGAGAATCCGCATGGCCTCCATCATCACCGCCGAGCCCGCGGCGTTGTCCGTGGCTCCGGTCCCCGAATGCCAGGAGTCGAAATGCCCGCCGACGAGAACCACCTCGTCCTTCAAGCTGGGGTCGGTTCCCGCGATCTCGGCGATGACGTTCCTGCCCATGGCGTCGTCGTGAAAGGCGGCGGTCGAGGACAGCCGGAGCCGCGGGCGAAGTCCTTTGTCGACGAGCCGCGCCAGCCGATTGAAGTGCTCGCGCGCGAGGACGAACGTGGGGGCGCTTTCCGCGGCGCCGAACGTCCCCGGAGACATCACCCGAAGGACCCCGCGGCCCCGGGAGCTCGGCTGGAGAACGGCTTTTGCCCCTTCCTCGCGGAAGAACCGGGGGATTTTGAGCTCCTTCGCTTTTTCCTTCTTCCATTCGGCGTCTTCATCCCAGTAGTCGCGCGGCTTTCCCGGGTCGATGGCCGAGCGAAGACGCTCGATCTCCTCGGGCGCGAGTCGCTCCGGCTCGGCTCCGCCGTCGCCGGGGGGCTCGGCCTTCCCGTTGAGGACGATTTCGCCTTGGAGCTTCCCCCGATGCGCCTCGAAGTCGGCGGGGCTCGCCACCGACACGAGAACCGGGACGCCCTCGACCACTCCGTCCGTTCCCGGCGTCCAGGCCATGGGGTAGCCGATGAGCCGCTGGTACGAGGGATCGAGGAGCTCGATCGAGAAGGCCGCGAGCGACCACCCCGGAACCGGGGAAGGCCAGGACTCGAGCTCAGCGGAATCAAGGCCCCATTCCCGAAGCCGGTCCCGGCTCCACAAGGCGGCCTTGTCGTAGTTCTCGGAGCCGTGGAGTCGCGGTCCGTGCACGTCCGTCAACTGGAAGAGCACGTCCATGACCTGGGAGCGCTGGAAGCCCTCCATCTTGATCCGGGCGATGGTCTCTTGATCGATGAGCTCCTCGGCCGGAGGAGGAGCGACGAGAACGGACGCGAGAGCGAGGGTCGAGAGCGAAAGATGCACGTTTCCTCCCTTGCGGAAAGCGCCGCCATTCTAAGCACGCGGTCTCCCCTTTTGTCTAGATCTCCGAGAGGCATGAGAGCGCTCTTCCGAGTTTCGATGATTCTGGCAGCGGCTCCGCAAAGGCAGGGAGCCTCCGTGCTTGCTCGTGACCCTGGATACGTTCCGCGGCGACTTCCTGGGCGCTTCCGGCTCCCGCCGCTGGTCGACACCGAGCCTCGACGGGCTCGCGAGCCGAGGAGTCCTGTTCACACGCGCTCGCGCGGCGGCGCTGCTGACACTTCCCTCACATGCCTCGATCCTGACGGGGCTCTATCCTCCAGAGCACGGAGTGCGGGGGAAGGGGAGCTTCCGCCTCGAGGATCGGGCCCGAACCCTTGCCGAGGCGCTCCGCGAGCCCGGGCTATGAGACCGCGGCCATCGTCTCGAGCTTCGTGCTCGACCGCCGCTTCGGCCTCGCAGCAGGGTTCGAGACGTACGACGACGGGAGGAAGCGCTTCCTATACCGTCGTTTCCTCGAGATCTCGACCGAAGCCGAGTTTTCGCGCGAGCGCGCGCGGGCCCGCGAAGCGCTCAGCGCGCCTGGGCCGCGGGGGGGCCGGCGGTGAGCCAGGTCCAGACGTCGTCCGGCGGCATGGGCCGGGCGAAGAGAAAACCCTGGATGAGATGGCAGCCCTGCTCGCGCAGGATCCCCATCTGGGCTTCGGTCTCGACCCCCTCGGCCATCACCTGGAGCTTGAGCGCCTGGCCGAGACTCACGATAGCGGAGCAGATCGCCCGGTCCTCCTCGTCCTCTCCGATGTCGCGGATGAAGCTCCGGTCGATCTTGAGGGTGTCTACGGGGAACGCTTTGAGAAAGCCGAGCGAGGAATAACCGGTTCCGAAGTCGTCGAGCGCGATGAGCGCCCCGAGATCCTTCAACTCGTCGAGAACCGACACGCTGTGCTTTTGATCGTCCATGAGGACGCTCTCGGTGAGCTCCAGCTCGAGCGAGCGGGGCTCCAGGCCGGTCTCCTTCAGGATCGATTCCACTTTTCGGGGAAGCTCCTTTTCCCGGAACTGCTTCGGGGAGAGGTTCACCGAGATTCTCAGGTGTGACAGCCCGGCGAATTGCCACGCTCTAGCCTGGGTGCAGGCTTTCCGCAGCACCCATTCACCGACGGGTACGATGAGGCCGGTCTCCTCCAGCACCGGAATGAACTCCGCTGGCGAGCGGGGGCCCCGCGCCGCATCGTTCCACCGCAGGAGAGCCTCGAGCCCCACCACCTTTCCCTCCCTGATATCGAGCTGGGGCTGGTAGTGGAGCACGAACTCCTCTCGCTTCACGGCGCCGCGCAGGCGGTTCGCCATCGCGAGGCGATCGGAGAGGTGAAGGTTCATCTGGGCGGAGTACACATAGTAGTTGTTCCCGCCGAGCCGCTTCACCCGGTACATCGCGGCGTCAGCGTGCTGGAGCAGGGTCGAGACGTCGGTCCCGTCGGCCGGGTGCAGCGCGATCCCGACGCTCGCGGTGAGATAGAAGTCCTGGCCTTCGCGCACGAACGGCCGGGAGAGCGCATAGAGGATCCTCTGCGCCACGAAAGGGGCATCCTCGGGTCGGGATATCGTATCGAGAAGAGCTGCGAACTCGTCGCCTCCCCAGCGGGCGATGGTATCGGCGTTGCGCACCGAGTGGCGGAGACGGCCGGCCACGATGCGCAGGAGCTCGTTGCCGACGTCGTAGCCGAATCCGCTGTTGATGCCCTTGAAGCCGTCGATCCCGATCAGCAGGACTCCCACGGTCTTCCCCTCGCCCTGTACCGAGAGAGCTTCGGAGAGCTTCTCCAGAAACCTGCGGCGGCTCGGAAGGCGAGTGACCGCGTCTTCCTCGGGATCCAGGCCGGCGTTCTCGAGGGCGCGCCTCATCCGGGAGGTCTCGAGCGCGTTGCGCACCGCGCGGTAAGGGTCGGGCCCACGGAGACGGCTCCGCAGCAATACGTCGTAGGCCCCGGCCTCGAGCGCGGCCGCGATCTGATCGTCGGACTCGGCTTCCGTAATCACCACTACCGGCACCGCGCTCCCGTTGGCATTCGCGAGCGAGCCGACGCGAGAGGGGTCGAAACCGGAAGTGCCGTCCCCGATCAGGATGCAGTCGGGTCTCTCGGCCTTCGACATCGCGAGCGCGTCCGAAAGCGAGCCGGTGTCGAGAATACGGACGCCGGAAGGCCAGATGCCCGCGATTCGACGGGCAAGCTCCTCGCGGTCCCGTGGTTCGGGCTCGACGACCAGCACCGTAGTGGGGGGGCTCATCGCGGTCAAAAAACCTCGAATTGGCGCGATTTCCCCACGGTGCCATAACGCGAAGCGCGCATCGAGTCGGATTTATACAAGTACCGTGCCGCATTTCGACATCCCTCGGAACCTTCTCTCCTCCATAGGGAAGACCCTGAGCTCATCGCGCCTGCGGCAGGTCATGGTTTCGTTTTGAAACCGGCGAGTGCTGAATTCCGGGTGGAAAATCCCTCGGAGCTCGGGCGCTCGGACCATGGCACGGCGATTGCTCCTCGATCCTGGACTGCAATGCCATCCCAGACTCCTCAGGCCGCGAACGAGGCGGCGCTCCTCGTCCTCGCGACGGACCAGAAGGTCCATGCGTACGACCTCGCGCATTTCTCGCGCGTCGGGATCGGGCGCCACGAGTCGAACGAGATCCAGCTTCCCTCTCGCGCCGTCTCGAACTTCCACGCCGAGATCCTCAAGGAGGACGGAGCCCTGGTGATTCGAGATCTGGGAAGTACCAACGGAACGCGAGTGAACGGGGAGCGCGTCGATCGGAGTCGTGTCTCGCCCGGCGACTCGATCCGCATCGGCAACCACGTGCTGTCGCTCCAGCTCCGGCCGCCTTCGGAGGGCGCTCCCTGTCGGTCTTCGAGCGTCGGTGTGGAGGGCTTCGGTCCGGGCGCGCGCGGACGAATCCTCGCCCTGAAAGCGCGCCCCCCCGTTGCAAACGATGGGAACGGTGCTACCGACCTCTCGCTCGCCGAGCTTCTCCGCCGCCTCTCCGCGGGACCGGAGCCTCATCGGGCGCTGCTCGAGCGCGACGGCGGAAAGGCGCAGCTCTTCTTCGCCCGAGACCGCCTGTTCCACGTCGAGTACCAGGGCGTGGTCGGAGAAAAGGCGCTCTACCGCCTCTTCAGCTGGCACGAGGGGACCTACGAGATCCAGGCGCTCGACGACGCGACGTCACAGCCGGTGACGATCTGTCTTCCTCTCGACGCGCTGGTCGTCGAAGGGATGGACCACGCGCAGGAGCTCGGCAAGCTCGTCGCCGGGCTTCCACCGCTCGCGATTCCCCTCCGCTTGAAAGAGGATTGCCCCCTGCCGTTGACGGCGCACTCCCCCGCCGAGATCGAGATCTTCCAGGCGATCATCCGGCACGAGACGATCGAGAAGGTGCTCGAGAGATCGCCATGGACCGACGTGCGCGTCGCGCGCTTGATCGGGTCCCTTCTGAGCAAGGGCGTTTTCGAGGCGCGTTCTCCCGACGAAATGGACGAGACCTACAACTTGATCTAGGTCGGATGGCGTACGACCCGGGACTCAGGAGCTTTCGGAGCTCAATGCTGGATCGGAAAGAAGACCCGCTTACTCCGGAGGCAACGTCGAGTAGAGGCTCTCGAGATCGACCCCGGCTCTCCGGAGCCCCTTCCATCGAATCAGGAACAGGAGCGACACCGCCCCTACCGCCAGCAGGTACACCCAGGTGGAGCGGTAGTACCAGGCGGCCGCGGCGGCGCTCAGATCCTTCGCGATCTGGGCCGCCAGGAGTACTCCGAGGAGAATGGCTCCGGCTCCACCGAAGACGACCTGGGCCCATCGCGGCTTCATCACCCGCAGCCCTGCGGCGAGCGCGGGATTGCGCCGGGCGAGAACCACAACCGAGAGACAGACGAGGGTGAAGTTCACCAGCATCCCGATCACCAGCACATCCACGCCGAGGAAGAAGTCTCCGGCGAAGTGGCAGCCGAAGATGCCCGCGCTCGCCGTGAAGCTGCTCACGAGAATCGCCATGTGCGGCGTGCGCCACCGCGGGTGAATGCGCGAGACCGAGCGAAAGAAGATGCCGTCCTCCGCCCAGGCGAACATGAGCCTCGAAACTGCCAACATCATGCCGGGAAGGCTGTTGAAGAGGGCGACGGAGGAGAAGCCGACTATCGCCGCCGTCCAGGCGGGGGCGAGGAGGTAGCCGAGAAGTCCGGGCGCGGTGAGGTCGCTCGTGACCGCTCGCTCGGCGATGAAGTACCAGGGGACGGCGTGGTAAACGGCGGCGGTGAAAAGAAGGTAGAACGCGCCGACGGATAGGATCGAGATCCCGGTCGCGAGAGGCAGGGTGACGTTCGGATTCCTGGCTTCGCTTCCCGTCTGGGCGATGGAGTCGAACCCGATAAACGACGAGAACAGGATGGCGACCGCCGCCAGGAGTCCCGCGAGCGGAAGCGTCTCCGAGGCGACGAGGGTCACCTGGACTCCGTCCCGCGCCGCGACGGCCGCGAGGAAATCGCCCTGGTCGTACGCGAAGCCGGTCGCGATCACGATGGCTCCGCCGAGAAGGCCGAGGAGCATGAGCACGATCATCGCCCGCTCGTAGGTCTTGATTCCGACAAGATTCAGAAACGTCGAGCTCCAGAGGAAAATCAGCGCCAGGGGGAGACGCACCGGGCCCCGTTCCATCAGCGCCGAAGCATCCGAAAGTCCGATTGAGGCGGCGATGTCGCGAACGAACGGCACGAGCACGTACGCGACGACGCCCATGGCGAACGAGAGGCCCAGCCACTGCGAGAAGCTGGCCACGAGACCGAGATAGGGATGAAGGCTCCGGCTCGCGTAGACGTAGCTTCCCCCCGCGCGCGGCATGGCCGACGCCATGGCGGCGTAGGAGAGGGCCGCGAGGACCGCGGGGATCATCGCGAGGGCGAAGGCCGCGGTCACGTTCGGGCCAATCCCCGGCACGTTCCGCTGCACCATGATGGGGATGACGTTGATTCCCGCGCCGACCATGGAGCAGACCCCGGTCGCCACCAACCCCAGGAGCCCCATCTCCCGCGCCAGCGTGCCGCCCGCCTTCGGCGCCCCGACTTCGCCCGCCATCCAAGGATCTCTTGGAAGCAAACCTATCATCACCGAACGCCTTGAGACGCGAAACTTTTCGTGATTTCATCGCTCGAACCATGGATATACGACCCGTCGCGGATTCCGAGCGCAATCTCTCCGGCATCGACTTCTTTCTGCTTTGGGCCGGGGTCGCCATTTCCCTCGCGGAGATCTGGGCCGGGGGGCTCCTTGCCCCGATGGGATTCCGAGCGGCGCTCCTGGCGATCCTTCTCGGCCACGTCATCGGCAACACCTTGATGGCGCTCGGGGGCGTGATCGGCTCGGATCATGGCATCACGTCCATGGTGTCGAGCCGCCCTTCCTTTGGAATCCTGGGCTCGAATCTCGCCGCGGTGCTCAACATCGTCCAGCTCATCTGCTGGGCTTCCATCATGCTCATCATCGGCGGCCGGGCGGGCGCCATGCTCGCGGCGTCACGGGGCGGGGTCCTCGCGTCCGATGGGTTCTGGATCGTGCTCATCGGTCTCGGCACGTTGCTCTGGGCGCTTCTCACCGGAGGCAAGATCTGGAAGGTGATGCAAGTCGCCGCGGTCGTCGGTCTGGTCCTGGTTCTCCTGGTCATGACCTGGGAAGCCTATAGCCACCTCGCAAGCGGCGTCGCCGCTCCGTCTTCGTCTCCGCCGATGCCCTTCATGACCGGCCTCGACCTGGTGATCGCCATGCCGATCTCGTGGATGCCCCTCGTGGCCGACTACTCGAGATTCGGAAGGAAAACCTCCACGGCATTCTGGAGCACGTGGTGGGGCTACTTTCTCGTCTCCTCCTGGATGTACGCCCTGGGTCTTTCCGCTTCGCTCTGGACGGGAAACGCCGAGCCCCACATGCAGCTCCTCGGACTGATGGGGGGTCAGGGGCTGCTCACGGCGGCGCTCCTCACGGTGGTCTTTTCCACGATTACCTCCGACTTCCCCGATCTTTATTCCGCAACCTGCTCCTTCTTGAACATCTCGGGAAGAATCAGCGCCAAGACGATCATGGCCATCACCGGAGTCCTCTCCATCGTCCTTGCGCTCGTCTTTCCCATGGAGCGCTACCAGGGCTTCCTGTTCTTCATCGGAGCGATGTTCGTTCCCCTGTTCGGCGTGGTGTTGACGGACTACTTCCTCATACGGAAGCGGCGACTGGACCTGGACGCGCTGGATCGCGTCGGCGGGGCCTACTGGTATTCCCGTGGCCATCACCGCGCCGCGATCCTCGCCTGGGTCGTCGGATTCGCGACCTACGAAGCGATCCAGCTTCTACACTCGCCCGTGGGCGGGTCGATTCCTTCGATGGTGGTAGCGGCCGTTCTGTACTACACCACCATCACAAGGACGGCTCTTCGCGGTAACCCGTCGTCCTGATTTATCGTCGCCGATGCGATGGCGGCTTGTCCGAGGGCGAGACCGCCGTCATTGGCGGGGACTTCGAAATCCCTGAACGATCCCCCGTACGCGGACGATCAGGCCTGGTGCGCCGCCAACGGCGCGGTCTGCGCCAGCTGACTCGCGAGCCACCGTGTCCATCCCTCGAGTCCCTCTCCAGTCCTGCAGGACAGGCGAACCACTTCGATATGCGGTGCTACCTCTCTCGCGTTGGCCTCGGCGCGGTCGGCGTCGAAATCGTTCGACCCCAGGAGATCGATCTTGCTGATGATCATGAGATCCGCGCGCTTGAAAAGGCCGGGGTACTTCAAAGGCTTGTCGTCCCCCTCGGGAACGGACAAGAGGGCCACCTTCGCCGCCTCGCCGAGATCGTAGGCGGCGGGACAGATCAGGTTCCCCACGTTCTCGATGAGCAGAAGCTCGATGTCCCAAAGCTCGTCGGCAGCGACGCAATCCAGGATTCTCTGCGCGTTCAGGTGACACTCATTCCCGGTCGTGATCTGAATCGCGGGGATTCCCGATCGCTCGATGCGATCGGCGTCGTGACAGGTCGCCTGATCCCCGGTGAGGGCGGCCGCCGCGACCCGGCCATGGCACCAGGCCGCCGTCCTCTCGACGAGAGACGTCTTTCCCGAGCCCGGGCTCCCGATGAGGTTCACCGCCACGATTCCCCGCGACGTCAGGTGACGCCGGACCTCGGCGGCGATGCGATCGTTCTTCGACAGAACTTTGTTCTCGAAAGTAATCTTCATAATCATTCCACCTCGATGCTCCGGATTTTGAGCGAGCTCTCTCTCGCGAGCCGCGGCAATGGGGCACCGCAGCCGGAGCAGGAGGAGGGAGAGTCGCGAAACGCGAGCCGCGCGCCGCACATTCGACATTCGTAGGTGGAAGGGACCGAAACGAGCTCAAGAGCGACCCCCGCGAGGGGCGTCTCGGCGGTGAGGGCGGTGAAGCCGAACCGCAGTGCCTCGGGATTCAGGCACGACATCGGATCGAGCTCGAGCTCGATCGATCGAATGACGAGCGGCGCGTGGATCGACGACTGCGCCTCCGCCCATTCGAAGAGGGCCGCGGCTACCGAGAGCTCGTGCATTCGAGAATCTCCCATTCGCGAAGCTGACGGAGAGCCGCCGCCACGAGCTTTCCCATCGCGCTCTCTACGGGAGCGCTCAGCCCCACTCCCAGACTCAACGAGGCCGGCTCGACGCCGAGGATGACGATCTCCTCCGGCCCGCCCGCGAGCCGGCTCGCGGACAGGATATCGCTCAACCCGATCTGGTGGGCCGAGGTCTTCACGAACCCTTCCCGTCCGAGCTCGGCCCCGTCGAGCCTCATGACCGTTCCCGGCGGTTTCCCGGCGGAGACGGCGTCGAGAACCAGGACTCTCTCCGCGGATCTCAACCGGGGAACGAGGCTCAGACCGGCCGTGCCCCCGTCGAGGAGCTCGATCGAGGGCGGGAATTCCGCGGCGGAAGCGAGCGCCTCGAGCGCACGGAGGCCGACCCCTTCGTCCCCGAGAAGGGGGTTTCCGAGGGCGAGCACGAGCAGGGTGCCGGAAAACTCGTCCTGCACCCTGCCCGAGCGGCATCCCTTCAAATCCGCCGCGAGATCGGCGCGAAGCGCCGGACAGGCCGAGGCCGTGGGGGTGGGGCCCCGCGGCGCTTTCACTAAAGTCGTCACCGCCGTCCCTCCACCAGCGCCTTCAGAAACGCCACCAATTGCCAGATCTGCTCGTCGCTGAGGTGCTCCCCGAAACCGGGCATCGCGGAGCGCTCTCGAGCGAGAGGCCCCTCCTTTCCTCCTTCCTTGATGCGAAAGAACCAATAGCCGGGATCCGCCCGCGGTCCTCTCAGGTTCCGGAGATCCGCGGGCGACGGATCCAGGTTTCTCGCCTGGGGCCCATCCCCGTGTCCCGACGGACCATGGCAGAGGCTGCAGTTCCTCCGATAGAGATCCTGCCCCGCCCGCACCGCCGCCTCGGACGTCAGGACCTCCTCGCGCGGGGTCGGAAGGGACTCGTCGGAGCACCCGGCCGCGAGGGTGGCGAGGGCGACGGCGGCGAGGGTCCGACCCATGGGGAGCTCACTGCTTGGCCCTCTTGGGCACGAGCTTGTAGCCGGAGAAGATGCCGCCCATGAGCCCTCCCCGCGTCTCACGGTCCACGAGAACGGCGCTCGCCACGTGGTGGGCCACGAAGCCCCAGAGAAGCCACATGCCCATGTGGTGCATGAGGCGGAGGGCGGGTGCGCTCACGAGGACGAGTGGCCATCTGAGCCAGGACTGCCAGCCCGCGGGAAACGCCATCCCGTGAAGAGCGAGCCCGGAGACCGCCATGAAGAGAAGGAGCAGGTAAACGACGAGATAGGTCAGCGCCGCGAGGCGGTTGTGTCCGAAATCCGCGTGCGGATAGCGGGCCCGGGCGAAGACGTAGAAGAGGAAAACGTCTTTCAAATCGCGCCAGTGCTCTTTTCGACGAGGAATGAAGTCGGTCCAGCGGGCGTACTCGTTCCCGAAGAAGAAAAGATAGACGCGGAGCAGAAGGGCAGCGAGCAGAGCCCAACCGGCGATGGTGTGGACGTAGCGAATCCATCCCATCTGGAACACCCCGCCCGGCCCCCCCGGAAGGTTCCCGGAGCCGATCCAGTAGCCGGTGACGGAGAGGACCACCGCGGCGAAGAACACCGCCCAGTGTACGAGCCGAAGCGGGAGCGGGAAAACATACCGCGACTCGCCCACCCAATCCCGTGCGGTTGTGCTCATAGAACCTTCACCTCGGCGAGCTTCCGGCCGCGCACGTCCACGACGTGGGCGGCGCAAGCCATGCAGGGGTCGAACGAGTGGACGGTGCGCAGGATCTCGAGGGGCTTCTCCGGATCCGCGATGGGTGTTCCCACGAGCGCTTCCTCATAAGGACCTCTCTGGCCTTTCGCGTCCCGGGGCCCGGCGTTCCAGGTGCTCGGAACCACCGCCTGATATCCCGCGATCTTTCCCTTCTCGATGTGCACCCAGTGGCCGAGAGCCCCCCGCGGTGCTTCATGGAAGCCCCAGCCCTCGGCCTCGTCGGGCCAGCTCGAAGGATCCCATTTCTCGTCGTTGTGGATTCGAAGATCGCCGCCTGCCATGTTGGAAGAGAGCTTGTCGAGCCAGCCCATGAGCTGCTCGGCGATAACCAGGGTCTCGATGCCGCGAGCCGCGGTGCGGCCCAGGGTCGAGAACAGGGCCTCGGGACCGACCTTCAGCCGCTCGAGCACCATTCCCACGAGCTCCCGCACCCTCTCGTGTCCGCGGGCGTAGGCGACCAGCATCCGCGCGAGAGGTCCGACCTCCATCGGGCGGTCGTCGTAGCGCGGCGACTTCAGCCAGGAGTACTTCCCCTCGGTATCGAGAAATTCGTAGGGGGGTGTCGGGCCGGTGTAGCGCGGCTTCGTTTCCCCCTGGAACGGATGGAGGCCCTCGGTGTCCCCTACCTCGTACTCGTAGTAGGAGTGAGCCACGTACTCCTGGATCTTCTGCATGTCGAGAGGCTGTGGAGACCCGAGGTCCTTGTCGAAGACCACTCCCCGGGGAAGGAACAGCTGCTCGGGATCGAGCCGCGCCGTCGTTGGAAAATCGCCGTAGGACATGTAGTTCCCGACACCGCCCCCCAGACTCGCCCATTCCGGGTAGAAGCTCGCGACGGCGAGGAGATCGGGAATGTAGACCTGCTCCACGAACGTCTTCGCCTTCCGGAACAAGCTCTGGAGAGCGGCGATGCTGTGGGCGTTGATGGCCTGCTGACTGTTGGGGTCGAGGGGCACCGCCATCCCGCCGACGAGATAGGTCTGGAGGTGCGGGTTCTTTCCGCCGAGAATCGCGTGCCCCCGGATGACGTCCCTCTGCCACTCGAGCGCCTCGAGGTAGTGAGCGACGGCCATCAGGTTGGCCTCGGGCGGGAGGCGATAGGCGGAGTGGCCCCAGTAGGCGTTGTCGAAGGGGCCGAGCTGCCCCGCTTCCACGAACGCCCGCACCCGATCCTGCACCCCCTGGAAGTAGGTCGTGCTCGAGAGCGGCCACTCCGAGATCGACTGCGCCAGAGTGGACGTCTTCGCCGGGTCGGCGGAGAGGGACGAGACGATGTCCACCCAGTCGAGGGCGTGGAGGTGATAGAAGTGCACCACGTGGTCCTGCACCTGCTGCAGTCCCGCGATCATCGAGCGGATGATCTCGGCGTTCTCCGGCACCTGAATTCCGAGAGCGTCCTCGACGGCCCGTACCGAGGTGATGGCGTGCACCGTGGTGCAGACGCCGCAGATCCTCTGGGCGAAGACCCAGGCATCCCGCGGATCGCGCCCCTTGAGGATGATCTCGATTCCCCGGAACATGGTGCAGGACGACCAGGCGTTCGAAACCCGGCCGGCGTCGACCTCGGCCTCGATCCGGAGATGGCCTTCGATTCTGGTGATCGGATCGACGACGATTCTAGCCATGGCGATCCCCCTTCAGGACTTTTCCGCTCGTTCGTCTTCGGACGCCTCGGCTTTCTCGGCGCGCCGCTTCTGGATCGACTTCACGATTCCGTGGGCGGTGAAAGCCGCGGCGGTGCCCGCCACGATTCCGACACCGATGGCGTCGGCGCTCACGTCGACGCCGAAGCCGTCGACCTTGGGAAGCCTCTCGTAGAAAGGCGTCATCGTGTCCCAGAAGTAGGGCTCGGCGCAGCCGACGCAGGGGTGGCCGGCCCCGATGGGCCAGTTCATGCCCTCGTTCCAGCGGACGGTGGGGCAGTTCTGATACGTGGCCGGCCCCTTGCAGCCGAGCTTGTAGAGGCAGTAACCGAGCCTATGTCCTTCGTCTCCGAATCCCTCGGCGTACTGCCCGGCGTCGAAGTGAGCGCGCCTTTCGCAGGCGTCGTGAATCCGCTTCCCATAGGCGAAGAGGGGCCGCCCGAGACCATCGAGCGCGGGGAACTTCCCGAAAGTCAGGTAGTGCACGAGAAGCGCGGTGACGTTCGCGGCGTTGAAGGGACAGGCGGAGAGATTGATGACCGTCGCGCCCGGGACTGCGGCGGAGACACTAACCGCCCCCGTGGGATTCGGCGCCGCTGCCGGGATCCCGCCGAAGCAGGCGCAAGTCCCCGCCGCCACCGTCGCGAGGGCGTTTCCGCACACCTCGCGCGCAATGTCGAGCGCTGTTCTTCCGCCGATGGTGCAGTAGACTCCGCCGTCGGCGGTCGGAATCGATCCCTCCACCACCGCGATGTACTGTCCCTTCGACTCCCGGACGGTTCTCTCGAGCACTTCCTCGGCGAGATGGCCCGCGGCCGCCATGAGGGTCTCGTGGTAGTTGAGCGAGATGGCGTCGAGGATGATCTCGTCGACCGAGGGCTTCGCCGCGCGGAGGAACGACTCGGTGTTGCCGGCACAGTCCTGGAACTCCAGCCAGACGAGAGGCAGCTTCCGCTTCTGCTGGAGAGCCTCGGCGATTCGCGGCACGACGGCGGCATCGAGGCCGAGCATTCCGGCGACCGCGCCCGCGAACTGCATGAAGTCGCGCCGCGACAAGCCTTTTCTCTCGAGGGCCTGGTAGAAGGTTTCTTCTACCTCAGGAGGGCGCGGTTGATGCCCGGTCGGGGCCATGGCTCACCTCCGTTTCATTACTGATTCAAAAAAAGCAAGCATCGTGCCAATGAAAGCGCCGGCCCCAGCGACGGGCTCGCAACGAGTTGCGCTGGACGGGACCCAGGCCCGAGGTCCGCGCCTGCGGTCAATGACTCAACCGTGAGGGTTTCGACGCAGCGCGGCCCGGCGGCCTCGCCGGAAGTGACGTCCTTGCAGCATCCGCGTCTTTGGCACGGTCCTTGTAAACATAGGACGCATGTGTCTGGGCGTTCCGGGAAGGATCGTAGAAATAGACGGCCTCGTCGCCACGGTGGACTTCTTCGGAGTTCGGAGAACCATTCGCCTCGACGTCGTCGACGAGCCCGTATCCCCGGGCGACTACATCCTCAACCACGTCGGATTCGCCATTCGACGAATCCCGGAAGAGGAAATCGGCGAGACGCTGGCGCTCTACGAGCAGCTCCTGCGCGAAGCGGAGAGCGACATCATGGCGGCCGACGTGAGAGGCGAGATCGAGGCGGGACGCGGAGACGGCGGATGATCGACGGGTCCTGGGCCGAGCTCAAGTTCCGCGACCCCTCGCGGGCGAAAGAGCTCACCGGGGCCCTGTCTCGCGTCGTCCGGTCGATGGGTCGAAGCCCGGTCTCGGTCATGCACGTCTGCGGAAGCCACGAACAGGCGATCGCCAAGTTCGGCCTCCGGGCCGCGTTTCCCCGCGAGCTCGACGTCATCATGGGACCGGGCTGCCCGGTCTGCATCACCGACGTTCCCGAAGTGGACGAGGCGGTGGTGTTGGCGGGACAGGGCGTCCGCATCGCCACCTACGGCGACATGCTGCGGGTCCCGGGAACGGTGGAATCGCTCGCCGACGCTCGAGCCAAAGGCGCCCGGGTGGACGTCGTATACAGCGTCGCTCACGCGGTCGAGCTCGCGCGCCAGTCGACCGACGACGTGGTCTTCTTCGCGAGCGGGTTCGAGACCACCGCCGTCGCCACCGCGGCGGTGCTCCTCAGAGACCCTCCCTCCAACTTCTCCGTGCTCTCGGCGCACAAGTACATACCGCCGGTCATGGAGATCGTGGCGGAGATGCCGCAGACCCGGGTCGAGGGATTTCTCGCCGCGGGCCACGCCGCCACCATCACCGGCTGGGGCATCTTCGAGCCCTTCGTCGAACGGCACCGGCTTCCCGTCGTCGTCGCGGGCTTCGAGCCTCTCGACATCCTCGCGGGTCTGGTGTCGCTCGCGGAGGTCATCCGCGAGGCAGCGCCCAGAGTGGTGAACGCCTACCCGCGCTGCGTGACGAAGGAGGGAAATCGGGCGGCGCAGGAGAAGCTCTGGAGTGTCTTCCGGCCCGTGGGGGGCCGGTGGCGGGGAATCGCCCACGTTCCCAACGGCAACCTGCGCCTCAAGGACGAGTGGGCGCGCTTCGATGCCCGCGAACGGTTCGACATCGATCTCTCCTCTCTCTGGGACCATGCCCCGGCGACGCTCACCCAGGAGTGCATCTGCGGCGACATCATGGCCGGGATCTCTTCGCCCTCCGACTGCCGGCTCTTCGGGAGCGAGTGCGTTCCCGAAAAGCCGGTCGGCGCCTGCATGGTCAGCAGCGAAGGCACGTGCAAGATCTGGCACCAGTACGGAGGACATCCGGATCGGACGGGGGTCCTGGCATGAACGCCCCCAGAGTCCTCAACCCGAGCGCAGCGCGAGCCGCAGGCGAGTCGCGGAGCGAGAAGCCGTGGGGGTGGGGCCCCACGGCACTGAAGGAAGTCCGACTCGACGAGACGATCGGAATGAAGCACGGCGCCGGCGGGCGTGCGATGCGGGCCCTGATCGAGCAGGTCTTCGCGCCGGGGCTTCCCCCGATGAAGGTCGAGGGCGTTGGGCTTTCCGCGATGGACGACGGGGCGGCGCTCCGCATCGGGGATCGGTGGCTCATCGTCACCACCGACTCTCACGTCATCCAACCGATCTTCTTTCCCGGAGGCGACATCGGAAGGCTCGCGGTCGCGGGAACGGTCAACGATCTCGCGATGATGGGCGCGACCGACGCTCTCGCGCTTACGTTCTCGGTCATCGTGGAAGAGGGTTTCCCGCGGCGGGACCTCGAGCGCATCCACGAATCCGTCCGCGCTACCTGCGAGGAAGCGGGCACGACGATCGTCACCGGGGACACCAAAGTGATGGGACGGGGAGAGCTCGATGGCATCGTCCTCAATACCACCGGCATCGGAGTCACCGATCGCGTGGTGCGCGACTCCGGGCTTCGCCCCGGGGATCGCCTCCTGGTCACCGGGACCATGGGCGACCACGGTCTTGCGGTGATGGTGCACCGCCATGGGCTCGACCTCGAAGGAGATCTCGTCTCCGACGTTGCGCCCCTGAACGATCTCATCCGCCGGGCTCTCGAGGCGGGTCGAGATGCGGTCGTGGCCTTGAAGGACCCCACCCGCGGAGGCCTCGCGAGCGCGCTCCACGAGATGGCCTCGAAGAGCGGGGTCGGCATCCTCCTCGAGGAGAGGGCGGTGCCCCTCTCCTTCGGAGTGCGCTCCGCCGGGGAGCTTCTGGGAATCGACCCGCTGCACGTCGCGAACGAAGGCAAGGCCGTCCTCGGTGTCGCTCCCGAGGCGGCGGAGGACGTCCTCGCTTGCCTCAGAGATCATCCTCTCGGTCGAAACGCCGCTCTCGTGGGGACGTGCCTTCCCGACCATTCAGGGAAGGTGATTCTCGACACCGGCTTCGGGCGAAGGCTTCTGACCGAGCCCGAGGGGGAGCCTCTCCCCAGGATCTGCTGATGACGCTCCGGGTCGCCCTCCTCTGCTCCCATCGCGCGCCCGGTCTGCGCTTCCTTCTGCGGGAGGATCCGGAGCGCGGCCGTCTCTATGACCTCGTTTGCTGCCTCTCGAGCGAGGAAGAAAGCGAGGCGCGGGAAGAGACAGTGCGCGCCGGCCTTCCTTTCATCAGCCATTCGATCGCGCGCTTCTCGGCGAGGAGGGGCACGAAGCGCAACGACCTCACCGCCCGAGTCGACTACGATCGGGAAACGCTCGCGCTCCTCACCCCGTTCGAGCCCGATCTGCTCGTGCTCTCGAGCTACCTCCTCATCGTGACCGAGCCCCTGTTGACCGCCTTCCCCGGCCGGATCGTGAACGTCCACCACGCCGACCTGACGAAGCGGCCCCGCTACGTCGGCCTCCGCGCGGTGCGGGACGCGGTCTTCGCCGGCGAGACCGAGACGAGAGCGACGGCCCACCTCGTCACCGAGCGTCTCGACGAGGGCCCGATCCTCGGCCTTTCCGAGCCCTTTCCCGTGTCGCCCCTGGTGCGGGACGCGCTTTCATGGGGTGCGACGGATATCCTCAAGGCCTATGCCTACGCCCATCAGGAGTGGATGATCCGATCCGCCTTTGGGCCTCTGCTGAGCGACGCAATCGCCAGCGTGGCGGTTCGCGAGCTCGAGCAGGTCATCCACGCGCAATGACCAACATCCGCGCGGAGAGCACGGGAGCGGTGGGAGTCATCACCATCGATCGCCGCGAGCACTTCAACTCCTTCGACGTCGAGACCGCGCGCGATTTCCGAAAAGCGGGTTTGGCGTTCGCCCGCGACGAAGCGGTTCGCGCCGTCGTCATCCGCGGGGCGGGAGGTGTCTTCTGCAGCGGCGCCGACCTCAAGTACATCGCCCGCGGCGGCGAACCCTCCGACCTCGGCTACCTGCAGCCGGACGCCCGCGCCGTTCCCGCGGGCTATGGAGAGATCTTCAAACAGATCCTCGAGTACCTCCACAGCACCATCTCCGAGATCAAGAGAGCGCCGAAGCCGTTCATCGCCGCCGTCGACGGTGTCGCGGCGGCCGGCGGCTTCGGAATCGCCATGGCCTGCGATCTCGTCCTCGCCTCCGAGCGGGCTTCGTTCGAGTGGGCCTATCCCAAGACCGGGCTCACGGGAGCCGAGAGCTCGACGTTCTTCCTTCCGCGGCTCGTGGGGCTCCGCACCGCGCTCGAGCTCGTTTTCTTGAACCCGAGGCTCGACGCCAAAGATGCCAAGGAGATGCGGCTCGTCACCGCCGTCTACCCCACCGAGAGCTTCGACTCCGAGGTGATGGCCCTCGCCGAGAAGCTGTCGCGGGGGCCGACCAAGGCCTACGCCGTCGCGAAATCCCTGATCCATCAGGCGGCGGGGGTGGACCGCCTCGACCACCACCTCGATCGCGAGCTCGAAAACCTCGCCCGCATCGCCGACGGCCGGGACTTCTCCGAGGGGCTCGAGAGCTTCTTCTCGAAGCGGCCGCCGGCGTTCGAAGGCCGCTGAGCTCGAGGGTCCAAAAACCTCCGGACAAGCCGTTCCGCACTCCGTTCCCGGTTGGGAATTGAAGGACTGTGTGTTTGCGCGAATCTCTTCGAGAGAGCCGCATTGACAAGACCGATGCCGGTTTCTAACATTGAAATAGAGCCTTACAACATGACCAGCCTCGACGTGCAGACGGCACGCCGTCTCATTCTCATGGTAGCGGGTGTCTACATCCTTCTCACCGGAGGGGTCGAGCTCTCGAAGCTCGCCGGCGTGACGGACGCGTTCACGGCAGCCGAGCTCACCCGAAAGCTCACGACGATTGCGAGCCTCGCGGTGGGCACAGTGATTGGCTTCTACCTCGCCTCGGGCCAGCGGCAAAGCTAACCCGCCACGCGGAAAGACTTCAGGTTCCACCCGAGCTCGAGGTCCGAGCGCAGCCGGGCGAGCTTCTGGGAGAGCCGCGCGAGCTCCACGTTTCCCCGCAGGGCCTCGCCCAGCTTTCCCTTCAAACTGGGGGCAGATTCCAGCACTCGATCGAGACTCCCGTGCTTCTCGAGGAGCTTCGCCGCGGTCTTGACTCCCACTCCGGGGACGCCCGGTATGTTCGTGGTTCCGCTTCCCGCGAGAGCCCACAGATCGACGAGCTCTCCCGGCCTCACACCGAACTTCTCCCGAACGTAGCCCTGGTCGAGGGCCCGCTTCTGGAAATGGTCGCGCACCACGATGCGCTCCGAGATCAGCTGACAGAACGCGGTGTCCGTCGAGAGAACGATCGCCTTCCCCTCATGGGCCGCGACGCCCGTGGCGAGAGTCGCGACGACGTCGTCCGCTTCGATCCCGGGCTTGCTGACGGAAGATACTCCGAGCTTCGAGAAAACCTCACGGTAGCGATCGAGCCCGGTTCGAAGCTCCTCGGGCATCGGCTTGCGCCCGGCCTTGTATTCCGCGTAGAGCTGATGCCGCCACGTAGGCTCCTCTCCATCGAAGACGACCACGGCGTGTGTCGGCGAGAGCTCGTTCAAGGCGCGGCGGAGGGATTGCGCGGTCGCGCCGAGCGCCGAGTCGAAGTGAGCCGAGGGCCCGGTCACGGGGGTCGCGGCGTAGACCCGGCGGATGAGGTTCAGTCCGTCGACAATGAGAAAGACGACCCCCACTTCTCTTAGTGCTCGCTCGCCTCTTCGGCTCGCTCGCTCCGCTCGCGCGGGGCGCGGGCCGAGTTTGGAGCGCCCTGCTAGGGAAGCAGGGCGGTCATGTCGCCGTAGGTCTCGGGCCTTCGATCGCGGTAGAACTGCCAGAGCCGGCGAACCTCCTCGATGACGTCGAGGTCCATCTCCGCGGTGACGAGCTCGTCCTGATCCTCGCTCCCCTCCGCGAGGATTTTGCCCCGGGGGTCGACGAAGTAGCTGTGACCGTAGAATTTTCCAATGCGCCACGGGGCCTCTTCCCCCACTCGATTGAGGCAGCCCATGAAATAGCCGTTCGCCACGGCGTGCGCCGGCTGTTCGAGCTTCCAGAGGTACTGCGACAGACCGGCGACGGTGGCCGAAGGATTGAAGACGATCTCGGCTCCCTTCAAGCCGAGTAGCCGCGCGCCTTCGGGAAAGTGCCGGTCGTAGCAGATGTAAACGCCGACCTTCCCGTAAGCCGTCTGGAAAACGGGATAGCCGAGATTCCCCGGCTTGAAGAAGTATTTCTCCCAGAAGCCCGCGGTGTGAGGCAGGTGGTTCTTTCGGTACTTGCCGAGATACTTTCCGTCGGCGTCGAGGACGGCAGCGGTGTTGTAGTAGACGCCCGCCTGCTCCCTTTCGTAGACGGGAATCACCGTCACCATCTGGTATTTCCGCGCGTAGGGGACGAGGGCTTCGACCGTGGGGCCGGGTACCGGCTCGGCGGCGTCGTACCACCGCGCGTCCTGGGAAGGACAGAAGTACGGCCCGTTGAAAATCTCCTGGAGGCACAGGAGCTGAACCTTCTCCCGACCCGCCCGATCGATGAATGGCAGGTGCTTTTCGAGCGCCGCAGCCTGGATTTCCTTGACCGGCCGGCTTTCGTCGTTCACCGGGTTCCGGCATTGGATGAGACCGCCCTTGACGATTCTGGCCATGGAGAAAAAGGCTATCATAACCCTTGAGGTTCGGGGGGTTCGGATGTCGAAGAAGACCCTGCGCGTCGACGGTGAGAGGCTCATGAATCGCCTGGGCGAGCTCGCGAAGCGAGGAGCCCGGGAAGACGGCGGATGCAACCGGCTCGCCTTCACCGACGCCGACAAGGAGGGCCGCGATCTAGTCACGCGGTGGATGCGGGAGCTCGGGATGAAGGTCTCGATCGACGCCATCGGAAACGGTGTGGCCCTCCGGCCGGGGCTCGAGGACGGGCCGCCGGTGATGGTGGGCTCTCACATCGATACCGTCCGAACCGGAGGCCGCTATGACGGAAACTACGGCGTTCTCTCCGGTCTCGAGATCGTCGAGACGCTGAAGGACGCGGGCATCACGACCAGGCGGCCTCTCGCCGTGGCCTTCTTCTCCAATGAAGAAGGAAGCCGCGTCGCCCCCGACATGATGGGAAGCCTCGTCTACGTCGGCGGTTTCGGGCTCGAGCAAGCCCACGATGCCGTCACCATCGACGGAAAGCGCGTCGGGGACGAGCTCGATCGGATCGGCTATCGCGGCGATGCGCCGATACCCGGCCCCGTTCCCTACGCCTACGTCGAGCTCCACATCGAGCAGGGCCCGGTACTCGAGGCGGAGGGCTTTCGCATCGGCGCTGTCACCGGCGTCCAGGGGATCTCCTGGACCGAGGTCACGGTGCGGGGACAGTCGAACCACGCGGGCACGACGCCGATGTCGTATCGGCACGACGCGGGCTACGTCGCCGGGGAAGCCGCCGGCTTCGTCCGGCGACTGACGAAAGAGATGGGCGGGGCCCAGGTCGGGACGGTGGGGGCCATCAACCTCGAGCCCAACCTGGTGAATGTCGTTGCTCAGAAGGCGGTCTTCACCGTCGACCTCCGGAATACGGAAGAAAAGCTCCTTCAATCCGCCGAGGCTCGGCTCGACGAGTTCCTGGGAGAGATCGCCGATGCCGAGGGCGTCCAGATCTCGACCCGAAGGCTCGCGCGTTTCGAGCCAGTGGACTTCGATCCGAGAGTCATCTCCCTCGTCGAAGAAACGGCGCTATCTTTCGGAGCCAACGTTCGAAGGCTTCCTGCGGGAGCCGGGCACGATGCCCAGATGCTCGCGCGCGTCTGCCCTTCGGGAATGATTTTCACCCCGAGCGTCAAGGGCCTGAGCCACAACCCCCGAGAGCATACCGATCCCGCGGATCTCGAGCTCGGAGCGAACATCCTCCTCCAGACTGTCCTGACCTTGACCGAGACCGACCCGTTTCCGGCGGTGTCATGACCCGCGTGGTGACGGTTGGCGCCGCGCAGCTCGGTCCGGTGGGACGGAGCGAACCGCGGGCGCAGGTCGTCGAGAGGATGCTCGCGCTTTTGCACCGGGCAAAGGACCTGAGCTCGGATCTCGTTGTGTTCCCCGAGCTCGCGCTCACGTCGTTCTTCCCCCGCTGGTACATGGAGGACCCGGGCGAGGTCGACTCTTTCTTCGAGCGCGAGATGCCGGGGCCCTCGACGAGACCTCTCTTCGACGAGGCGAAAAAGCTCGGCATCGGCTTCTGCCTGGGTTATGCGGAGCTCACCCCGGACGGACATCACTACAACACTCAGATCCTCGTCGAGCGCGACGGCCGAATCGTCGGGAAGTACCGCAAGGTGCATCTTCCGGGACACGAAGAGCACGAGCCCTGGAGGAGGTTCCAGCACCTCGAGCGCCGCTACTTCGAGCCCGGGCCCGACGGCTTTCCCGTGTGGCGCGCTTTTTCCGGCATCGTGGGGATGGCGATCTGCAACGACCGCCGCTGGCCCGAGACCTATCGCGTTCTCGGACTCCAGGGCGTCGAGATGATCCTCATCGGCTACAACACCCCGATCCACTACGCTCCCGATCCGAGCCAGGACGTCCTCGCCGCGTTTCACAACCACCTGGTGATGCAGGCCGGCGCCTATCAGAACGGGACGTGGGTCGTCGGGGTAGCGAAAGGCGGAAACGAAGAAGGCGTCGATTCCCTCGCGCAGAGCGTCATCATCGCTCCGTCCGGGGTGATCGCCGCCCAGTGCCACACCAACGGCGACGAGCTCGCGCTGGCGGAATGCGATCTCGATCTCTGCAAGAACTACAAGGACACCCTCTTCAACTTCGACCGCTACCGCAGGCCCGACCAGTACAAGCTCATCACCGAGCGCCGGGGTGCGGTTCCGCCTCCCGAGGAGCCGTCATGACCGCCTTCACTCTCAACGGCGAGCGGGTCGAGGTCGAAGGCGATCACCCGCATCTTCTCTCCGCCCTTCGTGAGGAGCTCTCCGTCATCTCGCCCAAGGACGGCTGCTCCCCCTCGGGCCAGTGCGGCTGCTGCACGGTGCTCGTCGAAGGAAGAGCGGTCACGAGCTGCACTCAGTCGCTCGGTTCCATCGAGGGGAAGACGGTCGAGACCCTCGAGGGAGTCGACTCGAAGGAGCTCGAGCGCT
>Ga0326597_10001254_pt1 | contig 41554 bp, 32 predicted proteins | sample RVTome_12_FD_203789 | JGI IMG/M metagenome (GOLD analysis project Ga0326597, IMG submission 203789) | Soil microbial communities from uranium-contaminated site in the Upper Colorado River Basin, Wyoming, United States - RVT100D185 | ecosystem: Environmental > Terrestrial > Soil > Contaminated >... | reverse complement strand
GCCGTAGCGGGCGCCGATGACGGGAATGGAGAGGATAAACCTTCGCAATTGTGAGCTCGTCGCCGACGGCCATGTGCATCTGTACCCGTCGGTGGCGGTCGAGGCGCTGCTCGATGCCGCCGGCAGAAATCTGTCGGCTCTGCGGGCGCAGTCTTCGGCGGAGCCGTGGGCCGGTGTCGTCATCGCGGATCCGCAAGGCGTCAACGGCTACGAACGCCTGCTTCGCTACGGCCACGCGTCGTCGACGCGCGGGAGGCCCCCGTGGGTGCAGGACGGCGGCGGCGACTGCTCCGTCGTCTTTCGCGGCGCCTCGGGGCTGAGGCTGCTCGTGATTCGGGGGCAGCAGTTGATTACACGGGAAGGGCTGGAAGTGCTGGGCGCCGGATACACCAACTGCATTCCGTCCGGCCTGACGCTCGCGAGCACGGTGGAACGGATCAGCGCCGCCGGTGGCTGGTCCACGCTCGCCTGGGGCGTGGCAAAGTGGTGGGGGAAACGGGGCCGTTTAGTGACGGATTTCATCACGGCAGAGGGCGGCAGACCGGGCATCCTGCTGGGGGATAATGGCGGGCGCCCGTGGTGGTGGACGCGTGTGCCGCAGTTCGAGCTGGCCGCGGAGCGGGGCATGCGCATCCTGGCGGGTACGGATCCGCTGCCTTTGCGGGGCGAGGAGGCTCGCGTGGGAAGCTATGGGTTTCGTATCGAGGTGGACCGTGCCGGGCGGCAGCCGGTCACGGATGCCTTGCGTGATGCGCTGGAAAATCCGCGCATGGAGGTAACGACCATCGGCCGGCGCGTCGGGGCCGGCCGCTTCGTCTCGAACCAGCTCGGGCTTCGTCTGAACCGCCTGTACCGGAAGAACGCTTTCGCATGAGAATTCTCTTCCTCGCCCCCCAGCCGTTCTTCCAGGAACGCGGGACCACGATTGCCGTTGACCTGATGGTCAAGTGTCTTTCCGAGCGCGGCGACGAGGTGGACCTGCTGACGTTTCATCTCGGCGCGGACCGTGAGTATCCGGGGCTGACGCTGACTCGAATCGAGCCGCCGTTCGCGCCTTCCTCGATAAGCCCCGGCTTTTCCTGGAAGAAAATCTACTGCGATCTGTTCATGCTGCGCACCGCGGTCAGGATGATGCGCGCGAGGCGGTATGACTTGATTCATGCCGTGGAGGAAGCGAGCTTCATCGCGATGGCGCTGAGCGCGCTGTTCCGGGTGCCGTACGTGTTCGACATGGACTCGTCCATGGCCGCTCAGATGCTCGACCGGTTTCGGTGGATGCGTCCCGCCGGCAGGCTGCTGTATTGGCTGGAAACCCTGCCGATGCGGCGCGCGTTGGCCGTCGTGCCGATGTGCGAGGATCTCGCGATACGCGCCCGGCGCTACTGTCGCGGCATCGTGCACGTGCTGAAGGATGTCAGCCTGATCACGGATACACGGTCGGCCGCGGCGGAAGACCTCCGCGGCCGCCTGCAGATCGAGGGCCCGATGCTCATGTACGTGGGCAATCTCGAGCGCTATCAGGGCATCGATTTGCTGCTGCAGAGCCTTGCCGAACTCGGGGAGACGCATCCCGATGCGGCGCTCGTGATCGTCGGCGGCGGTCAGCCGGACATCGAGGCCTACCGGGAGAAAGCGTGGGCGCTGGGGGTGGCTGACCGGGTGCATCTCGTGGGGCCCCGCCCGGTCGCGGCCCTGGGGGACTATCTGCGGCAGGCGACGCTGCTGGTCTCGCCGCGTATTCAGGGCACGAATACGCCGATGAAGATCTACAGCTACCTCGATTCCGGCGTTGCCGTCGTGGCGACGGCGAAGCCGACGCACACGCAAGTGATGACCGGCAACGAAGCGGCGCTGGCACGCCCGGAGCCCGCTGCGATGGCCGCCGCGATCGCCGGCCTGCTGGATGATCCGGCGGAGCGCGCGCGGCTGGCCCGAAACGCGCGAAGCCTGATACGCGCCGAGCACAGCTGGGAATCGTTCCGCAGCAATGTGCACCGCGTGTTTGGCGAACTCGAAGCCCGCCTCGATGCCGGCAGCTGACGACTTCTCCGACCGGCCGCCGGATCCGTCCCGGCGCTTCGATGTTGTCGTGGTCGGGGGCGGCGCGGCGGGCTGCGCGGTTGCCTGGGAGGCGGCGAGCCGCGGCCTGGACACCGCGCTGCTGGAGCGGGACGACTTCGGCGCTGCCACCAGCGCCAACAGCCTCGGGATCATCCACGGCGGCCTTCGCTACCTGCAGCGCCTGGACCTGCGTCGGGCGCGCGCCTCCTCGCGGGAGCGGGCGATCATGCTGCGTATCGCGCCGCATCTCGTCGCGCCCCTGGAATGCGCCGTGCCGACGCTGCCGGCGTGGCAGCGCGGCCGGGCAGCCTTTGCGGCCGGCCTCGCGGTGAACCGAGCGTTGCAGGCCGGCCAGCCCCGGGGGCTTGCGGCCACGCACCGGATCCCCGGCGGCGGGCTCATTTCCGGGGCGGAGCTGGCCCGGCGCGCGCCCGGCCTGGAGATGGCGGGCGTGACCGGGGGCGCGCGATGGTTCGATGCGCGCATGAGCAGCGGCGAGCGGCTGGCGCTGGCTTTCGCGCTGAGCGCGAAGGCGCACGGCGCAGTCATACTGAATCACGCGCAAGCCTCGGGACCTGTGACGGACGGGGCCCGCATTGCCGGCGTTGCCGCAACGGATAGTCTGACCGGCCGCGCCTTCGAGCTCGCTGCCAGGGTCGTCGTTGACTGCCGGGGCGTCGGGCCATCGCTGCAGCCGGGGCTGTATGGAGACCCCGGTATCGAGGCGCGCTTCGTCAGGGCCGTCAACGTCATTTTGCCGGACCAGGGCCTCGTGTCCGCGGTCGGCGCCCCGTTGCGGGATGCGCGCCGGGCGCCGGTGCCGGGCCGGCTGCTGTTCGCGCTCCCGGCGGGTGGCGCCACGATCGCCGGCACCTGGTATTTCAGCGCCGGCTCCGGGCGCGAGGGGATCACGCCGCGGGAGCTCGACGGCATCCTGCAGGCCGTCAACGGCGCGTTTCCCGGATGGCGGCTCGCGCCCGACGACGTTCTGGGCGTGCACGTGGGGTTTCTGCCGGCCGGCGAGGCGGCTGCCCCGGAGCCGATACCGATCGATCGCCCCGCGCTGGTCAGCTCCGCTGCCATCGGGGGGCTGCACGGTTTGTGGCACGCGCAGACCGAAAAATGGACGATGGTGCGCGCGCTGGCCGAGCGGCTGATCAATACGTTGGCGCGTGACGAAGGGCTGCCGGCGGCGCCTTCCCGTACGAGCGAGCAAGCGCTCGTCGGCGGCGGGCCGGTCACGCTCACTGCCGAGCAGTCCGCGGCGCTGTCGCGGCTGACGCCCGAGCAGGCCGCGCGCATCAGGCGCCATTACGGCAGCCGGGCCGGCCACGTCCTGGACTATATCTCGAAGGATCCGGACCTCGCCGGGCCCGTGCCCGGCGCGGCTGGGATTGTCCGGGCCGAGCTGCCGTATGTGCTGGATCACGAGCAGGTCAGAACGCTGGCGGATCTGCTGCGGCGGCTTGCGCCGGGCGAGGTCCGGGGATTGCCGCCGGAGACGGCGACGTTTCTGGCCGAGCGCATGGGTGCGCGACGGCGCTGGCCGGAGGCCCGCCGGCAAGTCGAGCTGAAGAATCTTTACATAGCACGCTCCGGATCCGGCGCGTATTCAAGTGGTTTGAATGCAGGCCCGGATTGAGCGCGCATACGTTCGAGCAACAGTGTCATGAGCTACGATTATTACGGGCCGGTCTTCTTGCGAGGAAACTATTCGCACAATCTCAATTCGTCTAGTTATCGAGTCGTTTGATTTTCTGCGCGGTAAACGAGAAAGGTGTTAGGAGCATAAGAATGAACAAGGCGGGCCGCACGGTTCAGGGTGAAAGTGAGCTGCCGGCGAATTTTTATCTGGACGACAACTATTTCCAGACCGATCAGATGATGAGTCTGGTCACCCAGATTCAGCTTGTCGAATCTTTGCGGCCTGCGCGAATGTTGGAGATTGGAAAAGGCAATGGGTTCGTGTCAGATTTTCTGAGGCGGACCGGTATCGACGTCGTGACATTCGACGTCAATCCTGATCTTTCTCCCGATGTGCACGGGAGTCTGCTCGATCTGGACAAATATTTTTCGCCTGGTGAGTTCGATCTCGTTCTCTGCGCTCAAGTCTTGGAACACTTGCCATTGTCGAGCTTTGCATCGGCGGTTAATGGCATCTCTACCGTGACGAGCCGCTGGGCTGTAATCACGCTGCCGCGCTGTCAGCGAATACTATTGGATTTTCAGTGGATATTGAGGCTGCCACGCATGAAGGTTATGCGTAATGGTATTTTTCTTGTGCTGCCCGGTTCGAAAATGGATGTGGCGCATCACTGGGAGATCGGATCGTCCCGGGAGTCGTCCCTGCAACGAATCGTGAAAGTATTCAAAGAATATTTTGAAATAAATGAAGCGAGGCGTATTCGACTCAATCCGTATCATCATTATTTTATCTTGGAAAAATGCCGGCCGGCGCTTTCATCCAGCACCTCTGCCACCTGAGCGGCTTGATTTTGCCGTGAAAACGCGCCTACATCAGCAGTCACTTCAATCCGCCCTCTAAAAGTCAGGGCAGCCAGCAAGGCGGATTTTATTCCGTCGATATCTTCTGGATCGTGCGCTTCCGGCCGCCCGGCCGTTGCTAGAACCGCATTGAGGTTCGTCGCAGATCTCCCAACAGCTAAAATCGGTCGGCAAGCCCTTAAATATTCAAAGACCTTCCCGGTAATAGCGTTCTCCAGTGTCGGCAGGTACAGCACCTGAGCGCCCATCATGATAGATATCGCCTGGCCATGCTCCACGCTTCCGGATACGGTCACACGGATGGTGCGGCGCAGACGATCGAGGTGCTCTGCGACCTCAGCGTCGGTCGGGCCTACCTGTAAGAATTCGATCCGGTCGCGGTCTATCGCGCCCTCACTGACGAGCTTCTCTATAGCAATGACAATGGGAAGCGCGCCCCTGGCGTTGTACAGAATGCCGGTATGTGCAATCGTTAAACGGCTGAAAGAGCGCGGCGTGACGCCGTCGAAGTCCGCTTCATCGTAGCCGTTGTGTATGAGATGCACGGGAATCCGATTCGACGTTCGTTCTTTCATTTCATTGGCGTGGTCCTCTTGGACTGAAATTACTGCGGCGGCGCTGCTAACGATGGCCTGTTCGAGCGCATATTCCAGGCGGGAGAGGAGTTTCGGACGTTTCGGGAAGAAAAAGGCGCCGTGCCACGGGTCACGATAATCGATGACATGGGGCACGCCCCAACGCTTGGCGATTCTCCACCCGATCATTGCTGCGGTAGGCGTGGGGATCGTTGAGAGCACAACGTCACAGCGTTCGGATGGACGCGTTTTGCCCAGCGTGTTGCGAACGGCAACCAGAACACTTTCGCGTCCGGAATGAGCAGACCGCGCAATGACAGCCGTTTAGCAGATGGTATGGCCGTGATGTGCGAAGTTGGACTGGAGGATCGCCCAAATATTTTTTTGAATCGCAGCAGCCAGTCATACGGGTTTGGAGCCGTTACGCGATGAACGCGGACATGTTCGACATCTTTGACCAACGTGTGATCATGGGCCACGGCCCGACCGTGCTTGGTCGTAAGCACGATCGGCTCCCAGCCATATCTCGGCAGATACTTGGCCATCTTGGTCGGCCGCTGAACGCCGGAACCGCCCGACGGGGGAAAGTCATACGTGATCAAAAGCACGCGGCGAGGCCGTGACGGGCTTGTGGCGGTAGTATTCATGTCGAGCTTTCTCGCATCAAAATGAGGCCGGCAACGATGCGTATCAGCCAGCCTAGGCTCACGCCCGCAATGACTCCCGGCAGGCCGAGAGAGGTCATTGAGACTGCTGCAAGCGCGGCGACGCCCGTTCCCAACCAACCAAACAGGTTGAATTTATGAAGCATGCGGGTATTGCCGATGCCGCCCATGCTGGCAGAAACGAATCCATAGGCAGTTCTTATGAGTCCGGCGATGATCAGGGAGATCAGCAGAATCAGCGAGACAGTATACTTGTCTTGGTAAATCGCGCTAATGACTGCCGGAGCCAGCAGCACGAGGATCAATCCGCCGAGAATGCTCGAGATTGCCGCGACAAAAAGCTCGTGCCGAAAGAGTGCCCGTCGGATGGACTTGCTCGGATTCGCCGCTAGTCGAGGCATCAGAGTAAAGCCTATTCCGGCCGCAAGAATTCGGTACGGGGCGAGAATCAATGCGGCCGCAACCCCGAACGTGGCCACGGCCTCCAAGCCTAAATAGCCCGCGATCACTAGGCGTTCCAATTGCGATAGCAACAGCATGGAGGCTAGAACGCCCAGGAAAGAAACTGCGCGCAGCCAGAGCCCCGGGAGTGCTGTGCGTGTATCGGGGGCATTCCTTGCGAAGACGGCGTATCCGAGCGCGGCGCCTATGAATTGCCCAAGCACGAAGGCGAGGGCACCCAGCTGCCACGTTGGCGATTGGAAGAAAATAAGAAGTGCCGAGAAAATTAAAAAAGCAAAATAGGGTGCCTGACTGATAAGCTGGGCCATCCAGAATTTTTCTTTGCTCTGTTCGTTGGCAGTAAAGAGCTTTGCTATAGCCCCTCCTAGACACGCGAGACCGATCAATAAAATATCATCGATCTCCATCGGAAGATTCTCGAAAGCCAGGTTTGCGCCCCACAATAGTACGGTAAAGGCGCACGCGAAAATCACAGTTCGTGACAATATGCGTCGGTCAACACCTATCTCGCCTCTCACGATCAGGCTATCGACTCCAAGAGGCGCAAGACCGATAGCAACCGACGCAAGCGCCTGGAAGAGAACGACGTTGCCGAAGGCTTCCGCGCTTAACAGCTTGGCGAGTATCAAATTGGCACCGGAGAGAGCGACACCTCCTATCGCCATAAAAATGGTCGTATACAGCGACGGCGAGATCAGGAGTTTTCGCAACGCCACGTGCATCTATTGAAAATTCCGATCATGAATCTCATTGTAGAATTGTTCGATACATTCGACCGTTGTCGCGAGTGATAAGCGCGATTGAGAGAAAGATGCAGCGGCATCGCCTAGCCGTGCGCGCAATGCAGTGTCATGCAGAATTCTTAGACATGATTTGGCCAGCAATTGACTGTTTTCTGCTGGCACGAGCAGCCCGCTATATTCATCACGCACAACCTCAGGAATTCCGCCGACGCGGCTGGCTACGACACAGCATCCCAACGTCATCGCTTCAATCATCGCGGTGCCCAAGCCCTCGGACCTAGAGGGCATGACATACAGGTCCAGCGCAGAGAGAAAGGATCGCGGATCCTGGAGACCGACCAGCCGAACATGGTTCTCGAGGCCGAGGTGGGCAATCTGTTGCTTTAGCCGGGCCGCTTCACGTCCTTCGCCGGCGATCATCAGCCGAAAACGCGGGCATTCTTTCACGATGACGGCCGCGGCATCGAGCAGAATATCGAGGCCCTTGGCTCTGTCGAGGCGCCCGAGGCTCCCGGCTAGCAGCTCTTCGTTGGACACGCCGAGCTGCGCACGAAAGGCACTACGCTCGGCCTCGCTAGGATGAGAAAACTCATTCAATTCCAATCCAAGGAATAGGGTTTTTATGTGGTCTTTCGGTATGCAACGGTGTTCGGTCATATACCTTCGAACATGCGCCGAGATGGCCAAACCGTATTTCGTCCTGGGCCCCAGCCAGCGATCGATCGCCCGAACGTATCCGGGCCGTGAATCCAGCGCGTCGTGCCCGTGCACGAGCACCGGAACGCCGGTCAATAGCCCCGCGAGCCGGCCGATGACGTCGCATTGGATGCCCATGACGTGGAGCAAATCGATCCGTTCCCGGCGGATGATCCTGATGAAGTCGAGCAGGACGCGGGGATCGGTTTTTCCGCGGCCGAGAAAGCGCAGATGGATGCCCGCTTTATCGAAGGGCTCGGCGAACCGGTCACGAGGACGAAGAATCACCGGCACGAAAATCACGCGATCCGGGTCAACAGTCGGAATGAAGCGGAGCAAGAAGCGCGCAACGCCGTGCATGCCGCCTGCCGAGCCGAGATGATCGTTGGCGATCAGGACGCGCAGCGCAGGGCCCGTCATCTTCTACGCCGCTCTTGCAGCAAGCGCGCGTAGGCGTGACAGCCAAACGGTGTACGGCCATTGCCGCCCTTTGCCCGGAAGCGACCCTACATACTCTTCGGAATAGCGCCGGATTCGGATCGGCTGCGCCGCATCGCTGTCGAGTGCATGAGGCAGCTCGAAGCCGTAGTGAACGGCGCTGTACCCGCATTCCGCAGCCAGCGCGTCGGCGGCCTGGCAGCCGCGGAACCACGGGTAGCAAAAATGCCGAACGCACAGTCCGGCAATTCTGTCTTCGAGGCGCTGCCTGGACATTTCGAATTCCCGGCGCATCCACGCCGCGCTTTCCGCACGGCTCTCCATGGCAGGGGGTGATTCGGATTCTTTCCTGGCCATTTCGAGCCGCTCGTTGAGCCGCAGGCGCCAGCCTCGCTTTTCGAAGAACCGCTCGGCGCCGTGGCGCTCTACGTATTGAATCAGGTTGCGGGCGATCCCATCGTCGGCGAAACGCCCGGGCACGCCGGCCAGGCGAGGTACGGAGTGATACACCGGGGCACCGGGGCGCAGAAGGCGTGCCGGCGCCTCGGGATCGTCGATTGCGCAGAGCGGTAAGTCGACGTGACCGAAAAAGCAAGGATCGAAGCGCGGCGAGACGAAGTCCACCGCTTCATCGGACACGGGCACCTTCGCGTGGGTCAGGGAGTGGGATTGGACGTCGACGACGCCGCTTCGATGCATCGTGACGAGCTCCCGCCACGTGCACAGAGGCTGGCGTGCCTCGCGCCCGCATACGTCCTCGATGCCGGCGTCGCCGGCCCAGACGTCGTTCAGGTTCGGATAGACGGTTTCATCGTCCGGCACGAGCCCGGCAATGACAAAGAGTATCGCCTTGAAGCCGTATTTCTTGAGTAGAGGATAGGCAACGGCCCAGAAGCTGCCCGTCGCGTCGTCGAACGTGAGCGCAATTTGCTTATGGCCGGCCGGCGGGGGCGATCGAAGCGCCCGCTCGAGTTCATCCGCGGTCAAAGTCGAGTAGCCGTTCTCGGCAAGGTAGCGAAGCTGCGACTCGAAGCGCTGGGGCTCGACGCTGTGAAAGACGAACACGGGCACGCGCGGTCCGAGGCCGGGCACGGGCCGATTACGCAGGAACGGCGGCGTCCGGCGCAGGAGAATGGCCCGGATCTCGGGACCGTTTTTCTCCCAGACGGCTTTGAGCTTGTGTGCCAGCGGCATGGTCCTTAGGTCCCGTACGCTTCGAGCGGCGGCCGGAGCCGGCGGCTAGCCCCGTGCCCGAATCCCGCCGCGCGGAGATTTCAGTCTAGGCTCAAGTGCCCGGCTTCTCGACGATCATACGCTTGCGCGTCTGGGCATTCTTGCCTTCGACGAGGAAGTCGCTGATTGCGAGGAAGTCGAGGTCGCCGTCGATAAACCCGTTTAACGCATCCTCAGGCGAACACACAATTGGCTCGTCATGCACGTTGAAGGACGTATTTACGATGCAGGGCACGCCGGTCAATCGCTCATATTCACGAATGATCTTGTAATAGGACGGATTATCCTCTTCGCGGACCAGTTGCGGCCGGGCGGTCTTATCGACGTGCGTCACGCCGGGGCACTTCTCCGCCATCTCGTCCGTGCACTCGAACGTGATGGTCATGAAGCGCGCCGTGTTTTCCGCGCCGGCAACGTTCAAGAAGCACCGCGACGCGTTCTCGATCGCAACGGCCGGCGCGAACGGCATGAACTCGGTGCGGTGTAGATGTTTGTTGAGCCAATCGTTCGCGCTGCGGTCGTTCGGCTGATAGAGGATTGAGCGGTTGCCGAGCGCACGCGGCCCGTATTCCATGCGCCCGTTGAAGCGCGCGACAACGTGGCCCTTGGCCAAAAGCTCCGCGATATCGGTCTCGATGTTCGGTTGGCGCGCGTAGCGCACGCCGCGGGCTTTTAACGCGCGCTCGATTTCGGCATCGGCGTATTCCGGGCCGAGATAAACGTCCTTGATTGCGTTCCTGTGTGAGCCTGCCGGCATCGTACCTGGGGTCGTCGCCGCACCGAAGCTCAAACCCTCATCGCCCATGCCTGGATGCACGAAGAGGTTCTCGACGCAATCGAGCGCATGGATCTCTTGGTTGAGGCGCACGTTCGCGAACACGCCGCCCGCGAGCGCGACGTTCGATTGCCCGCTTGCTTTGATCCAGTGCGCGCAGTAGGCAACGGCCGACTCCTCGAGCAGTTCCTGTATGCTCGCCGCGAGATCCTCGATTCGGAAATCCTTCGGGATTGCTTTTCGAATCTTGCTGACCGCCGACCAGTAATACGCGTTGCCGGTATTGCGGAAATCGGTGCCGTCGAACTGAATCATTCGCGCCAGAACGTCCTTATAGATTGGCTTGCCGTACGCTGCGAGGCCCGTAATTTTGCCCTCGTGTTTGTGTGCCGTAAAACCGCAGATCTTCGTGATATACGCGTAGTAATTGCCGATCGAATGATAGCTGCGCAGGCTGTGCAGCAGCTTCATCTCGCCGTTTTTGGCCAGATAGACACGCGAGCAGAGCCCGTCGCCGCCGCCGTCGAGCGTAATCACGACGCACTCCTCGAAGCCGGCTGTGTAATACGCCGAGGTGGCATGGCAGAAGTGATGATCGACGTGCAGCGGCGCGTTCTCCAGCCCGAAGCGCTCGCGCAGAAGCGCGTAGAGCTGAGACTTGCGCTTTCTCGTCAAAGTTCTCTTGAGCGCGTAGTAAGAGCTCTGGGCGACGTCATTGTTGCCAACGACGGAGGCAACGGCGCTCGAGAGCGTCGCCATGAGTTCCTTGCGCTTGCTCGCGTGGTCGATCAGCCAGCCCTCCCAGTACGTCGAGCGCGGCTTGAAATAGTTGTGGTGATCGGCGACGTGAATTCTTTCGATGGCGCCGATCTCGAGCCCCGCGATCTTGAGCACCTCGGCGATTGCAAGAGCCGGAAAACCGGTCGAGAGCTTCTGCCTGTCGAGCCGCTCCTCGTTGATCGAAGCGACGATCTTGTCGTTGACGACGACGGTCGCACCGCCGCATACGCTGCTGTCCGATATACCTAAAACGACCATAAACTCATCACCCGGATCAAAAGAATCTCATAGGGACATCGTGAAGAAACCGCCGCCGAGAGCGCGGGCTACAGATAGCCGTTCGCGCGGTACCAGGCAACGGCGCGCGCCATGCCTTCATGCAGGTCGACTTGCGGCTGGTAGCCGAGTATCCGGCGGGCTTTGCCGATATCGAACGCGCGGTTGTTCCGGTAGAACCGCACGCGGCGCCGATGCAATGGCGGCTCGACGTTGAGCGGGACGCAAATCGCCTCGCAAAGAACCGCCGCATAATGGAACAGCCAGTACGGAAAGCGCAACCAAGGCAGCGGCGCGCCGACGGCGTCTGCGGCCAGGGAAATGTAGTCTCGCAGCGGCACGAAGCCCGGGCCGCCGACGATGAAGGTCTCGCCCGCGGCGGCCGGTTCGAGGGCCGCGAGCAGGAACCCTTGGACGGCGTCGTCGATATACACGGCGTGAAAATTCTCGCGGCAGGGCCCGAGCATCAGGAATGTGCGCTTGGCGAGCATGCGGAACATCTTCAGCATCCGCAGATCGCCGGGGCCGTACATCGAGCACGGCCGAATGATGACGATCTCCGTCGGCGAGGATCCGATCGCCGCGCGCACGAGGTGCTCCGCCTCGAGCTTGGTCTCCTGGTAGAGATCGCCGGGGTTGAACGGCGCGTTCTCGTCCGCCGGCGTCACGGCGACATGGCCGTGGACGCCGATCGTCGAGCAGTGCACGAAGCGGCGCGCGCCGGCGGCCTGCGCGGCCTCCAGCGCGGTCCGCGTTCCCTCGACATTGATGCGGTGGTAGCTCTCTCGCGGGCCGGAGGCCGTGCGGAAGTTCGATACCGTGTGAAACACGACCTCCGCACCTGCGAGGACGCGATTGACGGTGTCACGGTCGCATATATCTCCGGCGATGGCCTCGATGCCGTTTGGCGCTGCCGGAATCTGCTCTTCGGTGTGAACCAGGCCACGGACCGACCACCCATCGGCGAGCAGCCGGCTCGCGAGATGCGAGCCGAGGAAGCCCGTCGCCCCGGTAACCGCTGCTTTCATCGATTGTGAGTGTCCCGTTCGTTAGCCCGGCTCGTGCGAGCATGAGCCTTATAGCATCGCGCCTGGAGGCGTGCCAGGAACTGGGTCAGCTGCACAGGCTTCGAGCCGGATGCCGGCCGCGTTCAGTCTGCCGGCTGAGCCAGCAGCACGATGTCCTCGCGAAATGCCGGGTAGCGGACAGCCACGGCGCCGGCGCCGATTGCCACCGTAATCGCGCGCGCCTCGAGCACCTCGAGCGTGCGTGGATTGAGCCACTGCACGCGATATGTGCCGTTCGGCAGGCGCAGCCGCGCTTCGCCGGCTGGTAGGTCGGCAGAGTGCCCGGCGGCCACGTACGCGATAAATGGGCCGTCGGGTGATCCGAGCATGGTCACGTCTCCGGGCACTCCATCGAGCTCGAAGCCGTCAGGGGCGGGGGTCAGCCGTGGGAGATCCTGGCGGACTCGCGCGAGAAAGGCGGCAAGCTGCGCGTGGTCTGTCATGACAGCGACTACGGCGTCGGTCAACGGGGACGACAGCGACAACCAAGTCGCTTCGCTCGCGCCCGAGCCGCCGGAGGTGAGCACTTGCCAGAACGTGCGCCGGTAATCGTAACGGTACCAGGGGTCGCGAATGGTAGCGTCTGCCCAGAGGCCGGGCGCGGGAGCGCGGTAGTTGCGTATGCCTGTAGCGAACTCTCCGAGACCCTTCGACCACAAATGTCCAAGCGAGGGGGGCGTGCCGCCGCGCACGAGCTCGTTCATGATCGTCGGTTTCTGCCACGTCGGATCGGGTAACCGGTTGGCTTGGTGTAAGAACCCGACGTCCACGTCGGCATCGAGCCAGATGCCCTCGGACAGCCCTATCGGCAGATCATATGGGTCGGCCTCGCGAAGCCATGGCAAGTAATAGCGGTTGGCGAGCGCAACGAAGCATGCGCCGCAGTTCGGCGAATGCTCCATCTCGTTGCCCAGCTCCCAGTAGACGTTGAAGAAGCCGGCGAAGCGCGCGACGGCGGTCCGAAGGTAGTTCCGCTTCTCGGCCAGCCTCGAGTCCGTCCAGGCGTTCAAGACGTGCCGGCTGGCGTCCGTCGATGTCTCCAGCCCCGCACCCGACGTTCTGGACCAGGTGTTGAACAAATTGATCTGCACGTAGATGCCGCGCCGCCCGGCCTCGGCCATCAGCCACTCCGCCCGGTGGAGCATCGCCAGATTCCAGGTCAGGCCGTCATCGAGCAGCGGGAAAAGCGCAAGCTCGACCAGGATGCCGTTGTGGCTGTATTCCTCGAGCAGATCCAGGTACTCGAGGAACTGAGTGTCCGAGTAGCAATCGTGCAAATCGCACGGCACGTAATGATGGGGGGCGAACCATTTGCCGCCGATCCAGTAATGCAGCGTGCCGTCATCGTGCACGAGCCGAGTGGGAATGTCGGGATGGACACCGACGTGGCCGTGGTTTCCCGGCGGCGCGTCCGCCGACACATCGATGCAGCGCGCCGCCGCGACCGCGGCTGCATCGCTCCAGCTCAGGCGGGCGCACCACGTCCCGGGGGCGTCCGGCATGATGCGGGCGCGCCAGATGCCCGTCCCGGATTCCGCGGAGGGGCCGTCATAGAAGCCGAGCGCATCGAAGCGCTGCCCGTCGGGCCCTTCGACTTGCACCTCGAGCGCAGCTGCCTCCATGTCGAACGGGTTGCCCAGCCCGGTGAGGGTGCGGCTGCGCGCCACTTCCCAGGTCCCGTAGAGCGGCAGCGCGGTCCCGGCGGGCTCGGCCACGTCGCCGGCGGCCGGCGCCTGGCCGGCCGCACGTCCGGCCGACAGCGCGCAGATCAGCAGAACGCAGAACGATCGAACGACGATGGGCGCTTCGGAAGCGAACGCAGGCATGCAGTGATTATAGTGAAGCAGACCCGGTCGAGCTGCAATTGGTAACATTCGGCTTCGTTCACCGAGCCCATCAGTCGAATGCAAGTTCGCACCCGCTTCGCCCCTAGCCCGACCGGCTACCTCCACATCGGCAGCGTCAGAACCGCGCTCTACGCATGGCTGTACGCGCGCCACCACGGTGGTGAGTTCATCCTGCGCATCGAAGACACCGATCGCGAGCGTTCGACGCAGGCGGCCGTGGATGCAATTCTCGAGGGCATGGCCTGGGCCGGGCTCGACGCCGACGGTCCGCCGATCTTTCAGACGAGCCGCTTCGACCGCTACGGCGAGGTTGTTGAGGAGCTGCTGGCCGCGGGCAAAGCCTATCGTTGTTATTGCACACGCGAGGAAATCGATGCGATGCGTGCCGAAGCGCAAGCCAAAGGCTTGAAGCCGCGCTACGACGGCCGCTGTCGCGAACGCACGCAAGCTCGCGAAGGCGTCAATCCGGTCGTTCGCTTCAAGAGTCCGCTCGGCGGCGAAGTGGTACTCGAGGATTTGGTCAAAGGCCGAATCGTATTCGCCAATGCGGAGCTCGACGATCTCATCATCGCCCGCTCGGACGGTACGCCGACGTACAACTTTACGGTGGTCGTCGATGATGCCGACATGCAGATCAGCCATGTCATTCGAGGTGACGATCACGTCAACAACACGCCGCGGCAGGTCAATCTATTTGCCGCCCTCGGGCGCAAGCCGCCGGACTACGCCCACTTGCCGATGATCAACGGCGCCGACGGCGCGAAGCTCTCCAAGCGCCACGGTGCCGTCAACATCCTCGAGTATCGCGACCTTGGGTTCTTGCCGGATGCGATGCTCAATTACTTACTGCGGCTCGGATGGTCGCATGGCGACCAGGAGATCTTCACGCGTGCGGAAATGACCGCGCTGTTCGACCTCGGGCACGTCAGCCGCTCGGCCGCGAACTTCGATCCGTCGAAGCTCTTATGGGTCAACCAGCAGCATATTCAAGGCGCACCGAATGAACGCCTCGTCGAGCTGCTCGGCGCGCAGCTCAGGCATCTCCGGCTGAATCCGGACGATGGCCCGCCGCTGCATCTTACGGTCGAGGCATTGCGCGAGCGCAGCCAGACATTGGTCGAGATGGCGGCGAAGGCCCGTTGTTATTACGAGGACTACGAGGCTTTCGATGAGAAATCCGCGAAGGCCCACTTGCGGCCCGTGGCACGGCCCATCTTGGAGGCTCTCAAGGAAGCCTTCGCTGCGCAGGCGCAGTGGGAGGAAGCCGCGCTGCAGGCCGTCGTGGAGCGCGTCGCCGGGGCGCAGGACCTCAAGCTCGGCAAGGTTGCGCAGCCGTTACGCGTGGCATTGACCGGGCAGGCGTCGTCGCCGGGAATCGATACGACCCTGCGGCTCGTCGGCCGCGAGCGGACGCTCGAGCGTATCGATCGCGCGCTGCGCTATATTGATGAGCGAATCGCTACGGCCTGACCAGCTTCCTTGACCCCCTACGACCTGCTACCTAGAATCGCACCGCGACTACGAGACGGGGCCATAGCTCAGCTGGGAGAGCGCTACAATGGCATTGTAGAGGTCGGCGGTTCGATCCCGCCTGGCTCCACCACCTCGCTCGAAAGCCGGCCGCACAACGCATTTTAATGATCCGACGGTCCCCATCGTCTAGAGGCCTAGGACACCGCCCTTTCACGGCGGCAACGGGGGTTCGAATCCCCCTGGGGACGCCATTGTCACAAGGTCCATTCCGCGGGTGGGCTACACTGAGGGCATTGATGTTAGCGCGGGATTCGAACCCCCGTAATCGACGAATCGGTTCGAGCCGAGCCAAGCCGCCGGCTTGGCGAGACAACGCGCAGGCAGCGTCAGCTGCCGAGCGGCCCGCTCGACGGGCGAGCATCGGAACGATGCGAGTCATCCCCCTGGGGACGCCAATCAAAACAGGTCGTTACGGGAGTCCAGCGCAGAATGGCAGCAGGTCGACCCAACGGACGACCCAACTCGACTCAGGCACCGCGCCGGCAGCGGGCGCGCAAGCGGCGCGACCCGATCGCCGAAGCTCGAGAGGCGTACCGGCCCGACCGCATCCGGCTCGTGTTCGTCGCTGAGGCTCCGCCGCCGGCTGACTCGGATCGGTTCTTCTACTTCGAGAACGTGCACGACGCTGACTGGCTGTTCTTGAATCTGATGCGCGCGCTGTACCTCGACGTGAGCGACACGAAGCTGCCGAAGTGTATCCGCGAACGCAAGCGCGAGCTGCTTGAGCGCTTCAGGGCCGACGGATTCTATTTGATCGACGCGAGTGACCGGCCGATGCCGGCCGCTGTGACAACGCCTGCCGGGAAGTGCGCGATACTCGAGCGAGCCCTGCCAGCCTTGCGATCGACTGCCGCTGAGCTGTCCGACGGCGGGCGCGTGCCGTTCATCCTGATCAGTGTGACGGTGCATGACGCGTGCCGCGACGCGCTCGTGCGCGACGGCGTCAACGTGCTGAACTCGGAGCCGATTCCATTTCCAAGGCAGCAGTGGCTGGAGGTATTCCATGAGCGGCTTGGTACGTTGCTGCGAGCGCATCTCGTGCCAACGGTGTCATCGTGAAGACGCTGCCGCCCGGCGTTGCGCCCACGAGCTACATTCCTGTATAGTCCCGCACGTTTACTTGTCGTGAACAGCAGGAAAAAGTGTCCGTTCAGGCTATCCAGTTCACGCAGGAACAAGCTCGCGCCCTCACCGGAGTCACGCCAGCCGCCGTGCGCCATTGGCGCCGCGTCATTCCGTACCTTGCCTTGAAAAGTGGGAAGTCGGCGCGTTTTACGTTCGCGGATTTGGTTGGTTTGGCCATAACTGGTCAGCTCGTGGCTTCATTTGGTGTTCGAATCGCGGAATTCGCGGACGGTATTGATTCACTGTTTCGAGCACTATCTGCCGCCAAACCCAGCCGTCTCGAGGAGCACATCGCCGTAATTGCGCACAATGATGGGCGGTTGTATCTGCTTGAGGACCTGACGCAAGACTCGGGTGAGTTCTGGAGACGCGAGGTTCCGGATAACGCACTAGTGGTTCGCTGTGCGCCGCATATCGCCAGAATGCGGAGTCAGATGGTTCCGTTCGTCTCCGGCATGGAACAACCGAACCTACCATTCTCTCCCCAGGCAATAGGCACGAAGTAGTGGTCGCGATGTCGTTTGATCGCGTCTTGGAAGCTACGGGCTTTATGATCGGTGGCCGCCCTGCTCCGGGAGTTCGGTTGGGTGCAGATGCTCAAAGAATGCGTCGGGGACGCGCATTCGAGCCGGATGCATCTTGGCAAGCTGCGTCGGCGCTCACCGTCTATTTCAAGTTTACGAATGAATTTCCTAACGATCGAGTCGTTAGCTCGTGGCACCGCGAGATATGGAACGAAGGTTTCGCCCCCCTGCTATGGTTGATTTCACCAGACAGGATTCATTTGTACAACGGCTTTAGTCGTCCGCGCTCACCTGTCGATGCTCAAAGTCATCTAATCCGCACATTCGACGCCGTCGACAGGCAACTCGACGCTTTGGATGATTTAGCGGGCCGGTTGTCTATGGAGACGGGGCACTTCTGGCAGCTTTCGAAGGAGGTTGATAGACGAACAAGCGTCGATGAGCAGCTCCTTTCCGATCTTGCTTTTTTAGAGCGCGATCTGGTGCGGGCTGGACTGGATGGCGGTGGTGCGCAAGGGCTGATTGGTCGATCCGTCTTTGCGCAGTATCTCGTCGATAGAGGAATCGTCCCGGCTGATCGCCTCCTCCAGGTATGTGGCGCTGAGCGCTTGAGTCTTGCGCTGCGCGATTCGACGGCTGCGGCGCGACTTTTCGAGTGGCTCGAGAGCGTATTTAACGGCGACATGTTTCCCGGTCAGGACCAAGCGAACCCGGTCTGCGTCAGTCATTTTTCCCTCGTCGCGGATTTCCTTGACGCTGTAGATCCACAAAGCGGTCAACGCACATTCTTTCCGTACGAGTTCGATGTTATTCCAGTTGAGCTGATTAGCTCGATATACGAGCAGTTTGCTCATTCGAAAAGCCTTGTAGGCCTCGAGAAGTCGAATAGCGCACGAACGCGAGGCGTGCACTTCACGCGCTTGCCGGTCGTCTCTCTCATTCTCGATGAGGTCATGGATGGCCTGTCAGGTAGTGAGACAGTTCTCGATTTGACATGTGGTTCGGGTGTGTTCCTGGTTGAAGCGCTCCGCCGTCTCGTAGAGAGGAAGTGCGGTGATTCGCCTTCGCGCGATGTGATTCGTTCTACTCTTTACGAACAAATCTTCGGCGTTGATTTGAGTGCGGCCGCCGTCAGAGTAGCTGCCTTTAGCCTCTATCTGGCGGCGCTTGAGCTGGATCCGGATCCCCAGCCCCCTGAAGCGCTAAAGTTTGAGGGGCTCATCGGCCGGACGCTCGTGGTTGGCGACGCTAACGAAATCGGGGAACTTCCAGAGGGCCAGGTTCTGCGCCAAGCCAATGGGCAGCTGCGCTCCTTCGATGTCATCGTCGGTAATCCCCCTTGGACGTTTCGCGGGAAGACGGCCACCAAGGAGCGCGCAAGCCGAATCACAGAAAACAGTCCGCGTCAGCCGCGTGGTGAAGGCCTCGATTTCGTCTTACGAGCCACAGATTTCGGGCATTCCACTACTCGATATGGAATTGTCCTCAGTGCGATGCCTTTTTTCGCTGGGAGCAAAACAGGTGCAGCGGCCGCACGGTACGTTGTTGAGCAGCTCTCGCCCGTCACCATCGTCAATCTTTCGTCGTTGACGAAGTGGCTGTTTCCTACGGCTCACATGCCGGCGGTTGTGCTGCTTGCGCGGCACCGTCAGGGTCGAACGGACGAGCTGACCGTCGTGAATGTTCCTTGGTCTGCATCCGCGGAGAGAACATTTACGTTCGAAGTAGCACCCAGCGATGTTACGACTCTGTCGATCGACGCATGGGCATCTTGCCCGGAACGACTAAAGACAGCTGCTTTTGGTCGGAACAGGGACATGCTGCTCTTGGACAATCTCCGAGCACGCTATGACGATTTGGATACGTGGCTGGTGTCAATCGGGTCGACTTGGCGCGACGGTCTCATAATGGGAAAGGTCGAACGTCGCACCCGCAGCGCGCGTCATCTCCTAGGCCTTGAGATTCTAGGCAAGGATAGTCTTGAGCCGTTCCGTGTGGCCGCGAGCCTGCAAGAGTTCGTCGAGTCGACTGCTCAGTGGCCACGGGTGCGAGATACCTATAGGGCCCCGCTCCTGCTCGTCAAGGAGTTTTTAAAGGGCGGCGCGCGGCCGATCGCAGCTGTTGCTGATCACGATCTGGTCTTTACAGAAGCGTACTTCGGCGCGGCCGTCCCGCTACGCCATCGCGATAGTGCTCGGCTTGTCGCCGCAATTCTCTCTTCGGCCTTCGCCTCTTGGTTCTTTCTCATGACAGCGGCCGAGTATGGCGTCTGGAAACGACGTCTATTCGTGCGTGATGTCGGGCTGCTTCCAGTTCCGGATCCATTCGATGCGTTGTCTACATCGGCTGGCCGCAAGATTCTCGATCTAGAAAACGAGTTCCGCAACGACGGCGTGACGCCTTCCGGTTGGGAGGCGCTAGACGAAGCGGTGTTCGAGCTGTACGAGTTGGATGACGTCGATCGACTTGTTGTAAGCGATGGATTCGAGCGTGCGGGATGGCAGTGGGCAGAGGGTCGCAACAAGGCGGCTGCGCCGCCGAGTGCGGACGACTTGGTCGCCTATGCAAATGCGTTTATGGCAGGGGTGGACGCTTGGCTAGTAGCGGCCGGCCGGCGGCACTTATACGCCGAGATTCTCGGCCTTCCTCATTCAGCTGCCATGCGCGTAGTCCGTTTCGTCGTCGCCGAAGGCCGCCGCGAGCCTGCAGCAAGCGTCGTTTCAACTGACTCTGACCTAACGGCCGTGCTCGAGCGTATGAGTGAGAAGCTGGGAGTGCAGTTGAGTTCGTCCATTGTTGGGAAGCGCGAACTACGAGTTCACGGCGAGAGCGAGGTGTTGATTATCAAGCCGTCGTCTCGACGATTTTGGTCGCCGAGTTCCGCGCTTGCTGATGCCGACAATGTCGTAGCAGAGAGCTTTGTTGGAGCTCAATCGTGAGGGTCCCTGTTGGGCGACCGGTTGCCGTCGGCCGTCGTCTCATCGACCTCAAGCCAGAGCTCTTCACCGCCATCTTGCAGACTATCGATGCCGGATGGGAGATCGCACTAAAACGACCGGAGGTAAAGCCGGATGCTGGTGAAGTGCAAATGACTGAATGTTTGAGGGATGCAATGCGGGAGGCCCTTATCTCGAAAAAACTCCCTTGGCGTAAGACTATGATCATTGCCCCAGGTACCGAGTCGCGATCTCAACCAGGGATGACAGTGCCGGACGGGCGAACCGACATACCCCTATTTTTGACGACCGTTTTCGCTGCATCTGGTGAACATGATCCCCATGCCATCATCGAGTGCAAACGTGTGGCGGAGGGAGACGCTCACCTTGCGCGCGAATACGTCGTGGAGGGTATCGATCGCTTCCGCACGGGCAAATACGCGGCGAATCATGCGCGAGGTTTTATGGTCGGATACGTAGTCGCCGGAGCTAGCAACGGTGTCGTCGATGGCATAAACAAATACTTGGCTGGCCGGCGCCGAAAGCACGAATCGTTGGAGAGTTGGACGGTTGCCGGCGTGGTATCTGCCTGGATTAGTCATCACGACCGTCCATCCTCGAGTACGCAAATACGGCTTCACCACGCAATGGCACTTGTGCCCGGCTGCTAGGGCTGTAGAGCTTGATTGCCGATGGGTGTGCGCATTCCATTCAAGGTAAGCACTCCAGCCAGCCAGCGTATCCAGCAAGGAGTTCGAAGTTTGTCCTCCCGGGCGCGCCAATTCCATTGGGGTCCATTCCGATCCACTCACGTCTTACCCGATAGCGGACAGGCCTGCTTCGCTCAAGCTGTCTAAAGCTCTCCGTTGGCGCATTTGACAACACCTGAACGTCGTTGGCATGATTGCCAACGTGAAGGCCATCTTGCTCCAACGCGACCGGTTCGATTTCGACGACGGCACGATAGTGGAGATGGTGATCTGGAAGGTACCGAAGCCTGTCAAGGGTAGTCTTCACGCGTACAAGTATCGGTTGTTCTTCGGTCGCCCTGGCGAACGCATCGTCGGATATGATAATGAGCGTTCGAAGGGCGATCACCGTCATATCGGGGCCCGGGAGCAAGCCTACGAATTCAAGGATGTGGAGACGTTGGTGCACGACTTTTTCTCGGATATCGAGCGATGGAGGTCGAAATGAAGAAGGCGACGATTCGAATTCAAAAGGATGCGGATGCCGCGCTCGAAAAGATGGGCGAGCGTTTCGTCAGGGCATGGAAGACGGGCAAGTCGGCGGGTGACACTCTGGCATTCGAGTCTCCCGCGGCGCTGTTTCGTGTGCTGACTCCCAAGCGCTGGGAGCTGATCGAGCGGCTACAAGAACTCGGGCCCAGCAGTTTCCGGGGCTTAGCGCGTGAGCTCGAGCGGGATGTCAAGCGAGTTCATGAAGACGTAGGCGTGTTGATCGAATGCGGGCTTGTTGCTCGTACCGTGGATGGAAAAATCAACGTCCCCTACGATGTAATTCGCGCCGAGTTCGACTTGAGGGCCGTTGCCTGAATGTGACGTGCGCGGGCTTTTCGGCCCTTCCCGATAAGCTCATCGTGACGGCTCCCGGGCCCGACGGGTGAATGCGCCTCAAGGTAGTCGCTCCAACCCGCCAGAGTTTCGAGGAGAGAGTTCGAAGTTTGTCCTTCCGGGCGCGCCATTACCCTCAGGTCCATTCCGCGGGCGGGCTACACGAGGGCATTGATGTTAGCGCGGGATTCGAACCCCCGTAATCGACGAATCGGTTCGAGCCGAGCCAAGCCGCCGGCTTGGCGAGACAACGCGGTCGCTCTCGCGCGCCCCTGCGCTTTGCGACACTTGAGCATCCATGCCCGGCGCAGGCAGCGTCAGCTGCCGAGCGGCCCGCTCGACGGGCGAGCATCGGAACGATGCGAGTCATCCCCCTGGGGACGCATTAAACAAAATGCCCCGCAAGGGCGGGGCATTTTCGGTAACCGGTTAAAGCGCCTGGGGTACGGCTTAGGCCGCGGCGCGGCGGCGCAAGGCGAAGCCGAGGATCAAGAGTCCGGCACCGAAGAGGCTCAAAGAGCTCGGCTCCGGGACTTCGGCACAGGTACCTTGGTTGATGGCAAAATGTCCGACTCCCCATTCCGCCGGCTCGATCACGATCTTTGCGATCGCCGAGCAGCCGTCGTCGGAATAGACGCCAAATCCTTGGGTCGAATTAACATCGACGCGGAACTGCGTTATGTCGGTTACGTAATCCCCGGAGTAGGCCTGCAACCAAGCATTATTGGACTGTCCGTCGGCCAGGTTGGCGCCGACCCAGAACGAGAGGGCACGCGTGTTCTCAGGCAGCAGCAGCGTAATGTAATTACTCGTCGCCAGCGGCACGGTGTAGACGTTGCCGTGGTCATACTGCCACCACCACGGGTCCCCGACCGTCATACTGAGCGGCGTGACCATATCCTGGTGTGCGAAGTCGATGATGTCGCCGGTACCCGGCGCCGCGGAGCTGCTCGTGACGATCTGCCCGGTGCGGGCGTCGGCAGCAAAGTCGGACATGGTGTAGCCGCCGAGCGAAGCCGGCGTCACGCCACCGGCCAGCGGGTCGATGCTGATCAAGGTGGCAGTCGCCAGCGGCGCCGTTAGGGCAAGCGCCAGGGCAGTCAGTACGAGAGTCGGTTTTCGGTTCATTTTGTGCGGCATCCGTGCAGCCTAAAGATACCAGACATAATGCATAATACGTGCCAGTGTGTGATTCCTCGATAAATCAATGGGTTGTGCGACCGCACCGGAGGCCGATGTAAAGAGATCCGGCAGTCGCCCAGCCGGCCGCCGGGGTATTTGAGAGAATTTAACGTAATGCCGCTGCAGATCGACAGGCTGCTAAAATGACGCCATGTCCGTCCCCGCCCCTCTGTATGCGCTCATCCTCGCCGGCGGCCAGAGTACGCGCATGGGCGCGGACAAGGGTGCGTTGGAATACCATGGCCGGCCGCAGGCAGCCATGCTACACGAGCTGCTCGCGCGCCATTGCGGGCAGGTGTTCGCGTCGATCAATCCGGCGCAGGCGCAGGCCAAGCCGTACACGGCGCTGCCGGTCATCGTTGACGCGCTGCCGCGCGGGGGTCCGGCCACCGGATTGCTGTCCGCCGCGCAGGCATACCCGGCTGCCGCTTGGCTCGTGGTGGCAGTCGATCTCGTCGCTCTCGATGATCGCACGCTGAGCGCACTCGTCGCAGGCCGGCGGGTCAGTGCCGCGGCGACCGCGTTTCGGCATGCTGACGGCACCATCGAGCCGCTGTGCGCAATCTGGGAGCCGGCGGCGCAGGCCCTGCTCGCGGACCGCGTTGCCTGCGGCGACGCCTCGCCGCGCCGCTGTCTGGAGGCCGCCGATGTCGAGTTACTCGTTTGTCCTGAACCTCGCGCGCTGCGGAGCGTTAACTCGCCGCAGGAGCGCGCCCGGCTCACTACGCTGGAGCGTCCCCGCTAGGTGCATTTTGCTGGACTTCTGGATTGGTCGAAACTGTGAGACGATACCGCAACGAGAGCCGATAATTCACCTATATAAAACAATTAGTTGCAACGCAGGCCTCGTGAATATTCTAAAGTCATGAGCCAATCCCAGAAAACACCGCTCGGCATGAGGAAAGACCCAAAGCGCACGACGGACACGCATGACCCCGGGCTAGAGGCCGCGGATCTACTCGAGAACACCATGCCGCCGACGCCGCTGCGCGACCTGCTCGCGGCCGACGGCGCGAGCATCTACGTGCTGACCGACGACGCAGCGCTGCTGAACACCGTCCGGGAGGCCGGTGGCGAGCAGTACCCCGTTTTCCCGGCAGGCTCGTGGCAAGGGCTCAAGGAAGCCGTTGCGGAAAAACGCTGCGGCATCGCGTTGCTCGATATCGACGCGGTGAAGGCACCGCTGACGGCCCGGCTGACGGAGCTTGAAAACCTATCCCCGGCGCTCGTGACGCTCGTGGCGAGCCATCGCAATTCCGCGGATGGGCTGCTGAACCTGCTCTCGGAGCGCAAGATCCATCGACTCCTGATCAAGCCGCCGACCGTGGGGATCACGCGCCTGCTGCTCGAATCGTCGGTCAGCCGCCATATCGAGCTCAGGCAACGCCCCGAGCTTTACGCAGCACCGCAGCGGCCGGCATCTTCAGGGCTTGCCGGCTGGGTGAGTTGGCTGCTGGCCGGTAGCCTCGTCGCCGGTGTGCTCGGCACGGTGGTTTTTACCGGCGTATTGAATCGGCCCGAGGCGACGCCCGTGACCGTCACGGCGCCCAGCCCAAGGCCCCGTGTTAACAGCGTCCCGCCGACAGTTAACTCCGCGGCGACGCCCGTGACCGGGTTCTCATCGGTGCCGCCCGCCGATGTGTCAGCGACGCCGTCGGTACCGCTCGCCGATGGCACGGTCGAACCCTCGCCTGTGGCTCCGGCACCAACCATGGTCGTGCCCGAAGGCGTCACCGCGCCAATGCCGGCCAATTCGGTGCCGGCTACCGCGGATGCGCCGGCCGCGCCGCCACCGCAGCAGCTTGACGAGACCTTCGCTGCCGTTGAGGCGGCATTGATTGGCGAAGACCTCGACGGCGCTGCCGCGTTATTGGCTGAGATCGCGACGATCGAGCCTGAGTCAACGCGCGTCGCGTTCCTGCAGGCACAACTCGAGCGCGAGCGGGCCCGGATCGCAGTCTTGGAGGCAGCGGTGGAGGCCGAAGCCGAGGCCGCTGAGCGTCAAGTCCCGCCGAGCGAGTTCACCAGTCTGCTCGGCCTGGCACGGGCGCGCCTCGCACAGGACCAGCTCGCCAGCCCCGCCGGGGATAGCGCCCTGGATTACTTCGCTCGGGCGCGGGCCATCGATGCGCAGAACGAGGCATTGGCGCCGCTCGCCGCCGAGCTGGGCACCGCGGTTCTCGCCGCAGCGGAAATCGAATTGGGCCTCGGGCGTATGGCCGAGGCCGAGGCCCTGTTGAGCAGAGCCCAGTCGCTGGGTGTTAGCGACGAGGAGCTGGTCGGTCTCGAGCTCAGCCTCGTCTACGCCCGGCAGACCCGCACACGCGGGACGCAGGACAGCCTCATCGCTGCGGCGGGGCAGAGACTGGAGCAGGGGCTGGTCCTCGCGCCGGCGCAGCGGAGCGCGCTGGCCGCGCTGCTCGAGGCGCAGCGGCTCGACCCGAATTACGCGGCGCTGCGGCCGGCGTTGGCGGCCCTGGCACAGGCGCTCGAGGACGTCGCAGCGTCGGCGCTGGCGGTCGCGGATTGGGATCGGGCCGCCGCGGCTATCGATGGGCTGGCGCGCGCTGGGGCGGCCTCGAGCACCCTGGACCCGCTGCGTGGCGCCTTGGAATACGGCCAGGCCCAGGAGGCGTACTTGGCCCAGGCTGCTCCCGCCAGCGAGCTCAACGTCGTCCAGTTTGAGCCGCCGACCTATCCGGCCAGGGCCGTGGCGCGGGCAACGGAGGGCTGGGTCGATCTGGAGTTCATCGTCGATACCGAGGGCCTGCCGCGGGACATTCGCGTGACGGGGGCCGAGCCTCCGGGCGAGTTCGAGACCGCCGCGCTAACGGCTGCAGGCACCTACGTCTACGAGCCGTTTCAGCGCGCGGGCCGCGTCTACGAGCGCCGCGTGACGCTGCGGATGCGATTCACGCTCGAATAGGCTGGAATCAATCCAAATTTGCCGACAGGCTGCTAGGATCACCCCGTCGCGCAGGCCATTTAACCTCATGCCATGCGGGCGGGAAGGGGAACAACTTAAAGTTGGCTCTGAGCTTCGTCCGGCTGCGTTTGGGCTTGGCTCCGGGTCCTCGGGAGGGTATGCTCCCCCGCACTAGAACTATCAGGACGACCCGCCCGTTTTCTAGGTTTGGGGGCGCGCTGTCAGGTACTTAGTGCTTGGTGGAAGCCATGGGTAGTCCCGTTTTGTCGGCGGAGGTTTCCTTGGGCGCTGAGTCATCGGCAGCGCTGCCCCCATCTATATCGTCCTCGATAGTCTTCCCGCGCCCGGCCATCAGGCCGCGGCTTCGATTTGGAGCATGCTTGTGGCAGCACGTGGCGCGTTCGTTGCACGCGAACACCTGTTCGGTTGACACGGATCCCTGATGCTTGATGAGGTCACCGAGGGACACAGCATGTTTCGATCCACGAGATTGATGGCACGGTTGCGTGGGCGTTAGGCCGCAGCCGAAGTTGGGCACGGTATTGCCACCGTACCACCCGCACGCGCTGCGGCTGAACGATCGCAGCTGCAGCGGTGAAACCACATTGAGCCCCGGGCGCAATGTCTGAGAACGGTCGCAAGCTGCTGATCGTCGAGGACGATCCCGGCATTCAGAGTCAGCTGCGCTGGTGTTTCGAAAGCTATGATGTCATAACGGCTGAAGACCGGGCGAGCGCGGTGAATGAGTTGCGCCGTCACGAACCAGCGGTTGTCGTTCAAGATCTCGGCTTACCGCCGGACGATGAGGGTGTCGATGAGGGATTTGCGACCCTCAAAGAAATTCTAACGCTCAGCCCGCACACGAAAGTCGTCGTCGTTACCGGCCACGGCGATCAAGCCAATGCGGTTAAGGCGGTCGGGATGGGCGCGTACGACTTCTACCAGAAGCCGGTCAATGTCGACGCCCTCCAACTCATCGTCGAGCGGGCGTTCCACATCAGCGAACTCGAGGCGGAAAATCGACGGCTGTCGCAGGAATTCGGTACGTCGCCGCTGGATGGGATCATCGCCTCGAGCGACGCGATGCTCAAAGTCTGCCGTATGGTCGAGAAAGTGGCGCCGACCACGGCGACGACTCTGCTGACCGGCGAGAGCGGCACCGGTAAGGAAGTGCTGGCGCGTGCGATTCATGCACTGAGCCCGCGGGTCGGTAAGCCATTCGTTGCGATCAATTGCGCGGCAATCCCGGAGAACTTATTGGAGTCGGAACTCTTCGGCTTCGAGAGGGGTGCGTTCACGGGCGCCGTCAAACAGACGCCCGGCAAGCTCGAAGTCGCCGACGGCGGCACATTGTTTCTCGACGAAATCGGCGACATGCCACTCGCGCTACAGGCAAAGCTGCTGCGTTTTCTCCAAGAGCGCACCTTCGAGCGCATCGGCGGGCGCGGCGAGATTGCCGTCGATGTCCGCGTGGTCTGTGCAACGAACCAGAATCTCGGTGAGGCGATCCAGAGTTCGCGCTTTCGGGAGGACCTTTACTACCGGATCAGCGAGATTACCGTAGAGATCCCGCCCGTGCGGTCGCGGGACGGCTGCCGCATCTTACTCGCGCAGTATCTCCTGAACCGCTTCACCAAGCAGCACGGCGGCGCCGTGAAGGGGTTTTCCGTCGATGCACAGGATGCGATCGACGCCTATGCCTGGCCGGGCAATGTCCGGGAGATGGAAAACAAGATCAAGGGCGCAGTGATCATGGCCGACGGCAAGTTCATCACGCCGGAGGATCTCGGGCTTCCCGGCGCCCGAACCGCCCCGTCGCTGAATCTGCGCAAGGTGCGCCAGGACGCTGAGTCACGCGCGATTCGCGAGGCGATGGCGCGGTCCGGCGGCAACATCTCCCGCGCGGCCGAGTTGCTCGGCATCACCCGTCCGACGCTCTACGACATCATGGAAAAGTACGAGATCCGCCAGCTCAATCATTAGGGGTCAAACCCCTGCTCTTATTTGAAGTGGTCGGGATTGAGTTGGTGACGGCTCAAGAGTTTGTAGAAGTCCGTGCGATTGCGTTTGGCGAGCCGCGCCGCCTGGCTGACGTTGCCGCCGGTGATCTGCAAGAGCTGCGAGATGTAGTTGCGCGTGAACTCTTCGCGGGCCTCGGAGAACGACGGCAAGGAACTCGCGGCTTGCTCGCCGAGGCTCGTGCGGACTTGTTCGGCCGATATCACCCGCGTCGGGCTCAGCGCTGCATTTTGCCGCACGATGTTGTAGAGCTGGCGGACATTGCCCGGCCACTCGTTCGCGACCAGGCATTCGACGGCCTCCGGCGCGTAGACCTTGCGTTCCTGGTTCGTTTCCGCCGCGAGCTGGACGAGAAAATGCTCGACGAGCAAGGGGATGTCCTCGCGTCTGTCGCGTAGCGGCGGTAGCTGGATATTGACGACGTTGAGGCGATAAAACAGATCCTCGCGGAACGCGCGCGTCATCATGAGCTCGTCGAGATCCTGATGCGTCGCGGAGATCACGCGTGTGTTGATCGCAACCGGCTCGGTCGAGCCCACAGGGCGCACTTGCTCCTCTTGCAGCACGCGCAATAGCTTGATCTGCAGGCGCATCGGCATGTCGCCGATTTCATCGAGCAGCAGCGTGCCGCCGTCGGCAGCCTGAAACAAGCCTTTGTGGCTGCGGTGTGCGCCTGTGAAGGCGCCTTTCTCATGGCCGAACAATTCCGATTCGAGCAGATTTTCCGGCATCGCGCTGCAATTGATCGCGACGAATGCGTGATCGCGACGCGGGCTGGCCCGATGGATCGCCTTGGCCAGCAGCTCCTTGCCGGTGCCGGATTCACCCGTCAACAACACGCGTGTATCGGTGTTGGCGATCATGAGCGCTTGTTGCAGGCATTCCTCCATGATCGGGCTGCGCGTGACGATTTCCGTGTTCCATTCATCGACGGTCTTCGTGAGGCCGGAGATTTTCATCGCGCGCTGCACGTAATCGAGCAGCTGATCTTTATCGATCGGTTTGGTTAGAAATCCGAACGCGCCGCTCTGTGTCGCTTCGACGGCATCGGGAATCGTGCCGTGCGCCGTAAGCAGTAATACGCAAAGCCCCGGCCGTTGGCGCTGAATTTCCTTGAGCAGGCCGATGCCATCCATATTGTTCATGCGTAAATCAGAGATGACGAGATCGGGGCGAAATCGCGGCAGTGCCGCGAGCGCTTCGGCCGCGCTCTCGACCGCTACGATCTCGTAGCCTTCGGCGCTCAAGCGTATGCTCACCAAGCGCAGCAGCCCAGGATCGTCATCCACGAGCAAGATGCGCCCGCGGCCGCGCGGGCTGGAATCTGGCTTATGGGAGGTCTGGCGCACCGTCTCGGTCTCTGATGGATCTCTCAATACTGGTGATGGCGTCGAGTTTCTGCTGGGCGTCGGTAAGTTCATCGCGAAGCCGTTGGTTTTCAAGCTGGGCGGCCTCGAGCCGCGCGGCAGCGTCGGTGCTCAGCCGTGCGATTTCAGCGGCGTCACGCTCGCGCTGCTGGCGTGCAGCGGTGTCGAGGATCAGCCTTTCTTCGACCTCTTGCAAGTGAATAATCACCAAAACCTGCTCCTCGGGAAGCAATGTATCGCCGGCTGCCAGTAGTTCTGCGAGCAGCCGCTGCGCTTGCGGCGCATCGGCGCCGGGGTGCCCGGGCGTCGCCAGCGCAAGCGCCAACCGAAGGCGATTCGTCGTCGTTGGGACGAACTCCGCCGCCGTGGCCGCGTTTTCGAACACTTCGGCCTGGAGGACGGGGTCGCCGTCGATGAGTGCCTGCATCGTCTCGAGGTAGATGCCTAAGCTGCGCGTATCGAGCGTGGAGGTAGCGCCTGCGCCGGGATCCGGCGTTCGTGCCGGGCTCGCATCGCCACTGCCCGATAGCGCGCCCGTTCCGGTGCAGGCCGTCAGCGCAATGCAGCCGATGATGGCCAAACCGCTACGCACTGGCCGCCTTCGCAGCTGGTTGCAGGGCGTCGCTCATCGGCAGACGAACGCGAAAATGGGCACCGGCAAATTGGCCCGTGACGAGCGTAACCGTGCCGCCGTGCGCTTGAACGCACTCTGCCACGACCGATAAGCCGATGCCCGTTCCGCCGACGTGGCCGCCCTGGGGGCGACGTCCCTGATAGAACGCTTCGAAGATTCGCTCGCGATCTTCCTCGGCGATGCCAAGGCCGTTGTCGGCGACGTTGATGACGAGCTCGCCGCCGGTTGCTTCCGCGCTCACGTGAATCGAACCGCGCTCGGGCGTGAACTTGATTGCGTTCGATACCAGATTCTCGAGCACCAATCGCAATTTGCCTTCGTCGGCGCGCACGCTCACCGGCGCAACGTCGATCTGCAGCCGGATCTTCTTGTTCGAGATCACGAGCCGGTGCTGCCCGAGCACGTTAAACACTAACGGCTTGAGATCGAATTCGGAGATTTCCAGGGCTGCCGTATTCGTTTGCCAGGCGCTGAACGTCAATAGATTCTCAATGAGCTTTTGCAGCCGCACGCCGTTATCGCGCAAGATGCCGGTCACTTCCTGCTGCCGCTGGTCGAGCTTGCCGACGGCGCCGTCGAGCAATAACTCCGTGCCTTCGCGAATATTCGCAAGCGGAGTCTTCAGTTCATGCGACATATGCCGCAGAAATTTGTTTTTCTCTTCGGTATTTTCCTGCAAGCGGTTGCGCAGCCACTCGAGCTGGCGGCCAAGCGTTTCGATGTCCCGCGGCCCTTTCACTGCGATGCTGTTCTGAAACTGCCCCTCGCCGAGCGCCCGGATCGCATTGTCGATCTGGCGCATCGGCCGGCCGACCAGCAGCAAAAAGAAGACGATCAGGGCACCGGCGCCCGGGACCAGGGCGGCCGCCTGCCAAGCTAAGGCCTGCTGCGTTGCGCGCGTCGTCTCCCTGAGGCGCGCGAGCCGATTATTGATGACGACTCGCATGCCTTCGCCGAGTGCCCGAGCCGCGCTGGCCATGCTTTGGAAGCGCGCTACAACTTCGTCGACTCCGATCGTGCGCGCAGTACTCGTCAGCGCGAGCTGCAGCGCCGTCGCATTGCTTTCGAGCGTGGTGAGAGCGGCAGCCGTATCGCTTTCCTGAGGCAGGTTGGCGAGAAAGTTCACGCTTTGGAGCAACGCGGAATGGCCTTCGCGATAGAGATCGAGCAACCGTGCGTCTTGGAGTACCAAATACTGGCGCGCATTGCGCTCCATGTCCGTCAGTAGGCTTGCGATACGTTGGTTTTCGAGTGTGGCAGTCAGGCTCTCGTTGACGACTGCTTCACTCTGCTGCGTGAGTTCGCCGAGCTCGAGCGCTGCTTTGGCGACCGCCAGAAGTAAGGGCAGGGTCACCAGTCCGAGGCACAGAAGAATCAGCCCGAGTAGCGTTCGAGGTCGACTAAACTTCATGAACCTCTCTCAGAATATTTCGCGAAATTGGGGTCGAATCGCAATTCTTTTTTTCTCATTCCCGGTGCGCTTGCAGAGCTGGATAATTGCGGTTCGACCCCAATTTCTCCAATCTCGTCGCCTCAGCGCATCAACGTGCTTACGCCGCCCACGACTCGTCGGCCAGTTTACGCTCCCAGTTCAACGCGCTCGTCACGATCGCCTCCAGGTCGTCGAGCTGGGGTTGCCAGCCGAGCAGGTCACGGATTCGCTGGGCTTCGGCAATCAGTGTCGGCGGGTCGCCGTCGCGCCGGGGCTCTTCGGTAATGTTCAGGGTGCAGCCCGCCACCTGCTCGACCATTTGCAAGACTTCCCGGACGCTGTAGCCATGGCCGTAACCGCAGTTCAAGGTCGTCGAGCTGCCGCCGTCACGAAGGTAGCACAGTGCCTTGACATGGGCATCCGCAAGATCCTCGACATGGATATAGTCGCGGACTCCCGTACCGTCTGGTGTCGGGTAATCGGTGCCGAAGATCGCGACCGACTCACGCTTGCCCACGGCGGCTTCACAGGCAACCTTGGTCAGCAGCGTCGCTTTGGGCGTCGATTGGCCGATGCGCCCTTCGGGATCGGAGCCGGCGACGTTGAAGTACCGCAGGGTGACGTAGCGCAGCGCGCTGACGGCTGCGACGTCGCGCAACATCCATTCGGTCATGAGTTTGGAGAGCCCGTACGGGTTGATCGGCAGCGTCGGCGAGTCCTCGGATGCCTTGCCATCGTTAGGCATACCGTACACGGCAGCGGTCGAGGAGAACACGAAATGTTTAACGCCGGCGTCGATCGCTCGCGCGAGCAGCGTGCGGCTCGCGCAGGTATTGTTGCCGTAGTAGCGTAGCGGGTCGGCGACCGACTCCGGCACGATCGTACGGGCCGCGAAATGCATGACGGTGTCGATTTCGTACCGTTCGAAGAGCGCCTCGAGGCAGCCGCGATCCCCCGTGCTGCCGATGACGAGATCGCCATGCAGGACGGCGCGCCGAAAACCGGTGGACAGATCGTCGAGCACGACGACATCCTCGCCGGCCTCGCCGAGCTGCCGGACGACATGGCTACCGATGTAGCCCGCGCCACCGGTCACGAGGATTGTCTTTTCGCTCATCGAGTTCGCCAAAGTGACATAATCAACCGTTCAGAGTCTACCAGGCCGCTATTTCAGCGCGCTGACACCGTTCGCACAATTGGAATCTCCGCCGAGCGCCGGCACCTGAGCTGTGCGGGGCCAGATTCGCATTGCGCACGATCGTGCGGAGAAATTTGGGAGGGATTCGCTATCGGATCCGGGCGCGCCGGGATAGGATCGTCGCGAATTCGATGTTGAGACTCACAGTGGGCATGAACTTCCTGCGGACCGGGTCCCTGCTAGGGGCCATGCTGGTCGTAGCGGCTTGCGGCGGCGGTGGCGACGGCGGTGGTGGCAGCGGCGCGGCGAGCGCGCCGGCCGCAAACCGCGCGCCCACCGCAAACGCCGGCGGGGATTTTGCGGCACTCGAATTCAGCACGGTCGTGCTCGATGGGACCGCTAGCAGCGACCCCGATGGATCGATCGTGAGCTTCAGTTGGCGGCAACTGTCGGGACCGGATGTCGGCCTAACCGGAGGCACGACAGCGCGCGCCGCGTTTACCGCACCGAGTGTGTCCGGACCGACCGATCTCGTCTTCGAGCTCACCGTGACCGATGACGATGGCGCGGCAGCGACGAGCGTGGCGACGGTCACGGTCGTGGCCGACGGCTTAGTGCAGTTGTCGGGGGCTGTAACGTTCGACCTCGTGCCGGTCGGCACCTTCGGCTTCGGTGGGGCTTTTCTCGACTACGGCAATACGCAGGCCGCACCGGCGCGTGCGCTCGCGATCGAAATCATCGACGCCTCCGACGGCCTCACCGTCCTTGCCAGCGGCGCCACGGATAGCAATGGCGCCTACAGTTTCACGGTGCCGAACTTCACGAACGTGTTCATCCGCGCCCGCGCGCAGATGCTGCGCGCCGGCTCGCCCGGCTGGAATTTCCAGGTCGTCGACAATACCAACGGCGATGCGCTCTATGTGATCGACGGGGCGGAGTTTGACACCGGGGGCACGGATCTGAGCCGCGATCTGCACGCCGCCTCGGGCTGGGACGGGTCGACGAGCTATTCCGGGCCGCGCTCGGCAGCGCCGCTCGCGATCCTCGACCTGGTGTATGAAGCCGCCGCGCTCATCGTCGCTGCCGACCCGAGCGTTGCTTTTCCGCCGCTCGCCTTGCATTGGAGCCCCAGCAATCGGCCGGTATTCGGCGCGAACGGCTTGCCTAATCCGGACACCGGCGAACTTGGCACGAGTTTCTACCGCTCCGGAGCCAACGGCGGAATCTTTCTGCTCGGCGCGGCCGATGAGGATACCGAGGAATACGATCGCCATGTCATCGCCCACGAATGGGGGCACTATCTGGAATTCGAATTCTCGCGCTCGGACAGTATCGGCGGCCCGCACACGCAAGGCGATCAACTCGATCTGCGCGTGGCGTTCGGCGAAGGTTGGGGTAATGCATTTTCGGCGATGGCGGCGGCCGACAGCGTGTACAAGGACACCTTGGGCCCCCAACAGAGCTCCGGATTCGAGTTCGACATTGAAGGCGAGAGCCGCTCGAACTCCGGCTGGTTCAACGAGTTCTCGATTCATGAAGTCCTCTACGACATCTTCGACGCCGCTCCAGATACTTACTTCACGCCGGCGCCGGTGATGGACAACGTGGATCTCGGCTTCGGTCCGCTCTACGCGGTGCTAACGAATGAGCAGCGTACGACGATCCCGCCGACGAGCGTCTTTGCGTTCATCGCCGCGCTCAAGGCGAACAACCTGCCCGCCGCGGACGGCATCGATGCGCTACTCGGCGTGCACGCGATCGAGCCGATCGTCGATGACTTCGGCAGCACCGAAGACAACGCCGGCAATCCGCCGAGCGCTGATGTACTTCCCGTTTTTAAGCCGATCACGATCAACGGCGCGAGCGTGAACGTCTGTAGTACCGACGAGTTCAGCGGCAATCAAACCGGGTCGGTGAACAAGCTCGGCTCACGGCAATATCTGCGGTTTCAGACCGGTGCCGGCGGCGCGCACACGATTACGGCAACGACGACGAGCGCGCCGGCGGGCACCAGCACGGACCCGGACATGTGGCTCCACCGCGCCGGCCCGCTTTGGCCGCCCGCGAATTCGGATCCGACCCCGGAGTGCACGCCCGCTATGCCGTCGGCTTGCTCCGAAACGTTCACTCGAACACTCGACGCCAACGCCGATTACGTGCTCGAGATCTACGAATGGACCAACACGAATGCAAGCGACGACCCGGACGACCCGCCGATCGGGCGCGCCTGCTTCGAGGTGGAGATCACGCAGCCATGACGGCTGACCGCATTCGAACCTTGCCCTCGCTGCTGTGCGCAGTCGGTGCCGTGAGCTTGGCGGCCTGCCAACCGCCGGACCTGCCCGGCAACGGTGCGAAGACCGCTACGCAGCTTGACGGGCCGGCCGCGCCGGAACGCGTGTGGGAATCGCCGGGTAAGCCGCAGGCGCCGATCGACTTCGACTACGAGATTTTGGGCACGCCGATGCTCGGCCAGCCGTTGGCAATCCGGCTCACATCGTCCGCGCAGCCCGGCCCCGACACGCTCGACATTGCGCTGAGCGGCGACGGGCGTTTGCTCGTTCCGGCCGAGCTGGCGCGGATCCGGATGGCGCGCGCTGCCGGCGGCGAGCGCTCGAGCCGCACGATCACGGTCACACCGTTGGTGGCCGGTACCCATTATCTGCGCGTGCTAGTGCGTGCCGACGTCCGCGGACGGGCACAGGCCCGCACGGCAACGATCCGGATCGCCGTCGGTGGCGCCGGTGCGCCCCCGCCCCCGCTGGGGACGGTTGCCACCGACGCTACCGGTCAACGGATCATCTCACTGCCCGCCCAAGAGAACTGAGAATCCCAAGCGAGATATCCGGCGCAAGTTGCGGATAATTCTTGCTAAATCGGCTCTACCGGCGCCGCCAAACGAGACCCCAGTCACGGTGCCGCAGCCCGCGGCAACGTAGGATGACGCAAACGGCAAGAATACAGCGCATGTCGCCCAATGCGGCTGCCCGAGCCTGCCAACGCAGTCGCGGCAGCGCCATCGCCCCACGGAAAGGCCTGAGCATTTGAAGGACGGTTTCAAAGATCGAATTGCGCAGGCGCTCGTCGGCCCGGCGGAGCGGAGTCGCGAATCGTTACGTTCCGTATTGGGAAGCTTCGGCGGGCAAGGCCTGGCCGAGCACGCTGCGGTCACGACCGATCCCAGCCCTGCCGCGACGGACACCCGGCTACCGCCGCTACCCGCCGGAAGCCCGGCTGACCCAGGGGCATCCCGCAGCGGCGCAACCCCGGAGATCACCACGCGCGCCAGGCAACTCGACGATACCGAAGTCAATCGCGTGCTCGGGCCTGAGCAAGCCATTGATACCGGCGCCGTCCGCGCCATTCTCGAGAGCGTCAAAGACGCGATCATCACCGCCGATCTCGACGGCCGGATTCAAACTGCCAACCTATCGGCGCAGCGGATCTTCGGATGCTCGGAAACGGAGCTGCGCGAGTTGGCGATCAGCACGCTGGTCCCGGATCTCGATCCGCCCGGCCCGACGCTCGCGGCGATGTCCAAGCGCCTGGGCGATACCTTGCTCGATCTGACACCCAAGCGCATCGATGCGCGGCGCGGCGACGGCCGCCGCTTTCAAGCGGAGCTGACGGTCAGCATGATCCTCAGTGGCGCTTCGGCGTGCTACGTACTGGCGCTGCGCGATATCACCGATCGCATCCGGCAGGAAACGGCTTTGCGCGACAGCGAGGCGCGCTATCGCACGCTCGTCGAAAACGCACCGGAGGCCGTCGTCGTGCTCGATGTCGACCGAGACTGTTTCATCGACGCCAACGACAATGCGGCGAAACTTTTCAAGATGACCCGTGACGAGTTGCTCGCGATCGGTCCGGAGGCGATCTCCGCGCCGCAGCAGGTCGACGGTTTGCCGGCGTTTGGGCCGGCGCGCGGGTATATCGATAGCGCATTGGAAGGCGGGCGACCCGTGTTCGAGTGGATGCATCACGATGCCGACGGCCGAAAATTTCCGTGCGAAGTCCGATTCATTCGGCTGCCTGCTTCCCAGCGCCGGTTGATTCGCGCGAGCATCATCGACATCACCGAGCGGCGGCAAATGGAATTGCTGGCCCGCGGCGAGCGACGCGTGCTCGAGCATGTCGCCTCGAGCAGTCCGGCGAACGTCACGCTGCTCGCGATCGTAGAACTCGTCGAGGAGATCTTCCCGGATGACTATGCGGCGCTGATGCTCGCGGGCCCATCGGGGCAGTCGCTCGGGCTTGCTGCCGCTGCGCGTCTACCGGAGCCCATGCGTGCACATCTGAGCGAACTGGCGATTCGTGTCGGCGCCGGGCCCTGCGGTGCGGCTGCAGCGATGGGGCGGCAGATCGTCGTGCGCGAGATCGAGCGCGATAGCCTATGGGGTACGTTGCGCGGCCCCGCGAAGGACTGCGGCATCGAAGCGTGCCACTCGAGCCCGATTCTGGCAGGCGAGGAGGGCGTGCAGGGCACGCTCGACATCTATTTCGGCACCCCGCACAGTCCGACGGCCGCGGAGATCGCGCTCGTCAAGCGACTGACCCAACTCGCCGGTATCGCCATTCGCCACGTGCGCGATGTCGATGAACTCAAAGCAAGCGAGCTGCGCTATCGCGACCTCTTTGAGAATGTCGTCGACGGCGTTTTTCTGATCGATCCGGATGGCGAGCTGCTGTCGGCAAATCGTTCTCTCGTCGCGATGCTCGGCTACGACGATATCGACGATCTCAAGCAAGCCGGAAGCGCATTTTCGCATCATGCCGATCGCGCCGCGCTCGAGCGGCTCATTGCCGAGATCAAAAATTGCGGGAACGTGCGCAACTTCGAATACCCAATGCGGCGGAAGGACGGCAAGATCGTGCTGGTCCTCGAGAATTCGCGTGTCGTGCGGGACCGCAATGGCGAAGCCCGTTACTACGAAGGCACATTGACCGATATCACGCAGCGCAAGCTGGCAGAACGGGCCTTATTCAAAGAGAAGGAGCGGGCGCAAGTCACGTTGCAGTCGATTGGCGATGCGGTCGTGACCACCGATTCGACCGGTTTTGTCGATTACCTGAATCCGGCGGCCGAAGAGCTTTCAGGCTGGGAACGGCGCGCGGCGCAGGGCCAGCCCATCGCGGACATCATCAGTCTCGTGGACGACCAGACCGGCGGGCCTGTCGAGAACCCCGTGCTGCGGGCGTTGCGCGAAGGCCGTGTCGTCGGTCTGTCGGACAATGTCGTCCTGCGCCGCAAAAACGGGGAGCAGATTGCCATCCAGGATTCCGCAGCGCCGATTCAGGATGCCAACGGCGAGGTGCTCGGCGCGGTCATGGTATTCCACGACGTTCGCCAGGAGCGGCAACTGCATCGTAAGCTTTCCTATCAAGCCAGCCATGACTCGCTCACGGGCCTGATCAATCGGCGCGAGTTCGAGGAGCGGCTATCGGCCATGCTGGCCGCCGTCCCCAGCGAGGCTGTCGCGCCGCATGTGCTGCTATACCTGGACCTCGACCAATTCAAGGTCGTCAACGATACCTGCGGCCATGCGGCGGGTGATCTGATGCTGCGTCAACTCGGCGATCTGCTGCTCGCGCGCGTGCGAGGCAGCGACATTCTCGCGCGTCTCGGCGGCGACGAGTTCGCCGTGCTCTTACCGGATTGCTCGCTTGCACAGGCAGCCGCCATCGCCGAGGCATTGCGTGAGACGATCGCCAATTTTCGGCTCGCATGGCGCGACAGCAACCTGCGCGTCGGGGTCAGCATCGGCATTGTCGAATTCGAGCCAGGCACGGCAACCGTCGATGACCTGCTGAGTCAGGCGGATGTTGCGTGTTACGTCGCGAAAGATCTCGGCCGAAATCGGATCCACGTTTATCAGGAAGGCGACGCGGCGGAGCTGCACCGCGAGATGCAATGGGTTTCGCGCATCAATGAGGCGCGGGACGAAGGCCGCTTCGAGTTGTACTTCCAGCCCATCGTGCCAATCGCCGGCAATACGACGTCTATTCCAAAATACGAGCTGCTGCTGCGCATGCGCGGTCCGGACGGCGAGTACGTGCCGCCGAACTCGTTCATTCCCGCGGCGGAGCGTTACAACATCATGCCCAGCATCGATCGCTGGGTCATCGAGCAAGTATTCGACAAGTCGATTTGCCGCAGCCCGGATATCGCTAAGCAGTACGCGCTCGCCGTCAATCTTTCGGGTACGAGCTTCAACGACGCGCGATTTTTAGATTTCCTGTTGGAGCAGCTCGACAGACTGCCAATAAGTCCGGGATTGTTGTGTTTCGAGATCACCGAGACGGCGGCAATCGCAAATCTCACGCACGTCGTTCACTGCATGCAGATATTGCGCCAACGAGGTTGCCAGTTTGCGCTCGATGACTTTGGCAGCGGCTTGTCGTCGCTGACCTACCTCAAGAACTTACCGGTCGATTATTTAAAGATCGATGGCAGCTTCATCCGCGACGTGAATCGCGATACCGCCGATCAAAGCGTGGTCGAGGCGATCGCGCGCATGGCCCATGCGCTCAATATAGAAACCATCGCCGAACGAGTGGAATCCAAGGAAGTCCTGCAGCGCCTCGGCGAGCTTGGTATCTGTTACGCTCAAGGCTATTACATCGCCGCACCGCGCTCCGTCGCCGAACTACCGGAATCGGTCGAGCAATCGCTGCCGCGCGCGGCACGCAGCGATCGGCCGCGCAACGTCAAGCAGTAAGACATTTCTAGGCCCGTTGGCTACACTGCGCGCACTGTTGCCAGTGGACCGCTAATCGATGGTCGATGCCACATCGAATGCCGCCGAAGCATTGCTCGATTCCGACGAGGCCGCGCCCTACGAGGTGCTCGAGGCCGATGCTTTGCGGCCAATCGTCTTGGCATGCGATCACGCCAGTAATCGTGTGCCGCGTGCACTCGGGACGTTAGGGCTTGCGCCCGAGCATTTCGAGCAGCATATCGCTTGGGATATCGGTGCCGGCGCCGTCACGCGCTTGCTCAGCGAGCGATTCAAGGCCAGCGCCGTTCTTGGCGGTTATTCACGGCTCATCGTCGATCTCAATCGGGATCTTAACGATTCCACGGCGTATCCGGCGATCAGCGACGGGATTCTCGTGCCTGCCAATCTCAAGCTCGACGTCGCCGCGCGCGCAACCCGGGCGAGGGCGTTGTTCAAGCCGTATCATGAAGCCTTGGGCCGTGTGATCCAAACGCATCTGAGGGGCGCACAAACGCCGGTACTCGTCAGCGTACATAGTTTTACGCCGAAGCTTTACGGCGTCCGCCGCCCCTGGCAGATTGGGCTACTCTGGCACAAGGATCCGCGCCTCGCTCTACCGCTGCTGGCGGCATTGCGGCGATCCGGCGAGATTGTCGTCGGTGATAATCAGCCTTATTCGGGCCACCACCCGGCGGATTTTACGATCGACCACCATGGCGAGCTGCTCGGACTCGCGCACGTCGGCATCGAGATTCGCCAGGATTTGATCAACGATGTCAGCGGGCAGCGGCGCTGGGCTGGTTTACTGGGCGACGCGCTCGATTCTGCCTTGGCAAGCGCGGCGTTATATCGCAGCATCAAGGATTGACAGTTACGAGGCGACGCCGTCATGCGAGAGCCGTCGTTCACGATGGGGATCGAGGAGGAATACCTGCTCGTCGATCCGAAGACCAGGGATCTCGTCCAGAGTTCGCCGCCGACGTTACTCGAACGCTGCGCCGCACGATGTGGGGATCAGCAGGTCAGTCCCGAGCTGCTGCGCTCCCAAATTGAGATCGGTACCCGGATCTGCAAGGACATCGGCGAAGCGCGCCTGGCGCTCCGCGAGCTGCGGCGTACGGTCATCGAGGTGGCCGCGGAGCACGGCTTGGCGGTGATCGCTGCCTCGACCCACCCATTCGCGCGCTGGGCGCAGCAGAAATACACCGAGAAGGCGCGCTACGCGGCACTCTCGCAGGAGATGCAGGTTGCGGCGCGGCGCATGGTGATCTGCGGCATGCATGTGCACGTCGGCGTCGATGACGACGAGCTGCGCATCGACCTGATGAACCAATACAGTTATTTTCTGCCGCATCTGCTGGCGTTATCCTGCTCATCGCCGTTCTGGGAAGGCGCGGACACGGGGCTGAAGTCTTACCGCCTGACTGTCTTCGATGTGATTCCGCGCACCGGTCTGCCGGAACGATTCGACAGCTATGCCGATTATCAACGGCACATTCACATCATGGTCGAAGCGGGCCTGATCCCGGATTCGACGATGATCTGGTGGGACGTGCGCCCGAGCGGCCGCTACCCGACCCTCGAAACGCGCATCATGGATGTGTGCACCAGCATCAACGACGCCCTGTGCTTGGCGGCGCTGGTCGCCTGCACGCTGCGGATGCTCTGGCGCCTGCGCATCGGTAATAAACGCTGGCGCATGTACTCGCGCCTGTTAATCAACGAGAACCGCTGGCGGGCCATGCGCTATAGCACCGATCAGGGGCTCATCGATCTCGGTAAAGGGCGGATCATCCCGTTCCCTCAGCTCATCGAAGAGCTGCTCGATCTGATTTACGAGGACGCCGAGGCGCTCGGCTGCGTGCGTGAGGTGCAACACGTCCGCCACATCCTCGCGCACGGTACGAGCGCGCACCATCAGCTCAAGGTGCATACGGAAGCGCTCGCCGCCGGGGCCGATCCCGAGGAAGCCCTGCAAGCGGTCGTCGATTATCTGATCGGCGCGACGTCGTCGGATCTGCACGCCGATGAAGCGGGGCGCCGGCCGACCTGCGGGTAACGGTAACGCGTCGAACGAGTTTACAGCCGCCAAAAACGGCGGGCGCGGCCAGCCGCGCCTCTGGGGCCGGCCTGGCGAGCCGAGGTGCGCTCGCCAGCCGATTAGGCGGCGAACGCTGCCGGCAGGTTGTAAGGACATCGACCGCAACGCGTTTGCGCCGTTTTCTCATGACGGGCAGACGGGCACGAAGCGCATGGAAGTTGCGGAGCCGGGTGCCTTGACGTTGCTCGGCACCGGGTTGTTGATTAGGGGCTTTGCGGGCC
>Ga0326597_10001253_pt1 | contig 41561 bp, 24 predicted proteins | sample RVTome_12_FD_203789 | JGI IMG/M metagenome (GOLD analysis project Ga0326597, IMG submission 203789) | Soil microbial communities from uranium-contaminated site in the Upper Colorado River Basin, Wyoming, United States - RVT100D185 | ecosystem: Environmental > Terrestrial > Soil > Contaminated >... | reverse complement strand
CGGATCTCATGCTGGAGCCCGGTCGAAAGCTGTTCCGCGGCGCGGGCTGTCGTGATTGTCGCCACAGCGGATACCGTGGCCGATTGGGCATTTTTGAATTGCTGATAGTCAACGATGATCTGCGGGAGTTGATCCTAGCCCGCAAGTCGGCGGCGGAGATTCAGGAGGCGGCCTGCCGAAACGGGCTCAAACTGATGCGCGAAGACGGATGGGCCAAGGTCCGCAAGGGCATCACCACCGTCGAGGAAGTCGTCCGCGTGACGAAGGTCGATGCGATTACGAGTAAGAAGTAAACAGTTTTCAGTTGTCAGTTGTTCAGTGCTCAGCCGTTAGGCGCCCGTCGTCTAGCTCGCAAGCTTAAAACAAATCCCCGAGCCGCAGGCTTTAGCCTGCGCGATGTTTCAAGTGTTGTTGGTTCACCATCGACTACCCACAGTCGCGCAGGCTGAAGCCTGCGGCTCGGGTGCGCGATGTTTCAACTGTAGTTGGTTCACCATCGACTACCCACAGTCGCGCAGGCTTAAGCCTGCGGCTCAGGTGCGCGATGTTTCAACTGTTGTTGGTTCACCATCGACTACGCACAGTCGCGCAGGCTGAAGCCTGCGGCTCGGGTGCGCGATGTTTCAAGTGTCGTTGGTTCACCATCGACTACGCGAAGTACGCTTGCAGGGGCTTGACGTCGAGGGGGAGTGCGTCACCACCGAACTCGGTTTTGGAGAGTGCGCGGATGCCGGCGACGGCGGCGCGGGCGCCGGCTAGGGTGGTGATGAGTGGCACATGGTGGGCGGTGGCGGCCGCACGCCATCGACCCTCGGCCGAGGCCGGGCCGGTGCGGACCGGCGTATTGATCAGCAGGTTAAGTGTGCCGTTCTCGATCAAATCTTTCAGGAACGGTGCATCAGCCGTATCCGAAGACTTCGAGACCAAGGTGGCGGGTATCCCCGCTTCGGCGAGGCACCGACGCGTACCCACCGTCGAGTAAATATGGAATCCCAGATCATACAGGTCGCGTGCGATCGAAACGGTGCGCGGTTTGTCGGGATCGTTAACACTGACCAGCACGTTACCGGAGGCGGGTAGTGCCATGCCTGTGGCCATCTGCGCCTTGGCGAAAGCCTGACCGAACGTCGGTGCGATGGACATCACCTCACCCGTGCTGCGCATCTCGGGCCCCAGGATCACATCCACACCGGTAAACCGATCGAACGGAAATACCGGCGCCTTGATGGCGGTATGCGCGGGCCAGGGGGTCTCATGGATGCCGTGCGAATCCAAAACGTCGGAGAGTGCTTCGCCCAGCATGACCCGCGTGGCGATCTCGGCCCACGGCACGCCGGTGGCCTTCGATACGAAGGGCAGCGTTCGCGACGCCCGAGGATTCACCTCCAGCACGTAAACGGTTCGATTCAGAATCGCATATTGAATGTTGATCGCGCCGCACACATTGAGGCGCCGGGCCAATCGCTTGGTGGATCGGAACAGCTCCTCGATCACCATTCGACCGAGCGAGAAGGGCGGTATCACACAGGTGCTGTCACCGCTGTGGATGCCGGCCTCTTCGATGTGCTCCATGACACCTGCGACCATGCACATGCCTGAGGGATTGTCGCGGGTCGCTTGGTCGAAGTCGGCTACGGCATCTACATCGACCTCGATGGCGTCGGCTAGGAACTTGTCGATCAGGACGGGATTGACAGCCTCACCTGTTCGATCGGTCGCACCGAAGGCCTCATCGAGAAAGTCGTTCAGGTCGCCTTGATTATTGCATATTTTCATGCCGCGACCACCGAGCACGTAGCTTGGCCGGACCAATACGGGATAGCCCACTCGCTCCGCGATATCGCGGGCCTGGTCCTTGCTGCGGGCGATGCCGTTGGGCGGTTGGAGCAGGCTTAGCTCTTTAATAACCTTCTGAAACTCGTCGCGGTCCTCGGCCAGATGGATCATCTCGGGCTGGGTGCCGAGGATGGGCACTCCAGCATCCTTCAAGCCCTGTGCGAGGTTGAGCGGCGTCTGCCCGCCGAACTGCACAATGACGCCTTTGACGAGGCCTTGTTTGTCCCGCTCCCTTAGGGTCGCGGCTCGGAAAGAACGCTTCGCTGCATCTGGTTGCTCTCTTACGGTCGCGGTACTGCAATAATGGTCGAGCGGCGCTCCGTTGAGTCGTTCGATGATGTTTAGCACGTCTTCGTGCGTCAGCGGCTCGAAGAAGAGCATGTCGGAGGTGTCGAAGTCGGTGCTGACGGTTTCCGGGTTGGAGTTGATCATGACCGATTCATACCCGGACTTTCGCGCCGCAAACGAAGCGTGGCAGCAGCAGTAATCGAATTCGATGCCCTGGCCTATGCGGTTAGGACCGCCGCCGAGCACGACGATCTTGGTCTTGTCCGTCACGCGAAGCTCGTCATCTTCTTGAGTCAGTCGACCGCGCTCAAGCCGCATCAGGCCGGACTCCTGCGTGGAATAATAATAGGGCGTCTGCGCCTCAAACTCCGCCGCACACGTATCGACCAACTTGTAGGCCGGTTTCACGCGCCACTCTCGTGCCATCGCGGCTACATCGGTCACTTGGGCGTCGGTGGCGGCCGCGAGTTGGATGTTGCTGTAGCCAAGCTGTTTCGCGCGAGAAAAAGCATCTCTGGTAGACGTTGTGCGTGGGCTGACACGATCTCCGAGGGCGCCGTTGGATTCCGTTCCATCATTGAAGTCTGAGGGATCGCGCGGGCTGAAGCCCGCGGCTGTGGAAATGTCTTTCTCCGCCTCTACGAGTTCTAACAGGTTGTCCAAGAACCACGGATCGATTTGGGTTAGCTCGTGAATCCGTTCGACGGACCAGCCCATCTTCAGTGCGTAGCGCACGTAATGGATACGGCCCTGACAGGGTTGCGACAGTTTATCCCGCAGTGTGTTTTCGGGGATGGGCCACGTATGTGCGTGCTCTTCATCCGTATCGGGTGGAGCTTCTGTGGCCGTAACGCCGCCGATCATTTCATCGGCTTTATCGGAAATGGTAGGTCGCTTACCAATCCCCACGTTCGCGCAAGCTAACGCATGCTGCTCAGGAAGAATGTCCATCGTTCGTTTGAGCCAGGCGTCGTTGTGGTCGAGCCCGAACCCGCTGCGATGAATCTCCATCGAGCGAATGCATTTTTGCATCGCCTCTTTGAACGTCCGCCCGATGGCCATCGCCTCCCCCACGGACTTCATTTGCGTCGTTAGTGTTTCGTCGGAATCGGGAAACTTTTCAAAGTTCCATCGCGGAATCTTGACCACGACGTAATCGATGGTCGGCTCGAAACTGGCCGGTGTGGTCTTGGTAATGTCGTTGGCGAGTTCATCAAGTGTGAAGCCGACCGCCAATTTGGCCGCGATTCGCGCGATGGGATAACCCGTGGCTTTGCTGGCCAAGGCCGAGGAGCGCGACACGCGTGGGTTCATTTCGATCACCACCTGCCGACCGCTCTTCGGATCGACTCCAAATTGAATGTTGCACCCACCGGTATCCACCCCGATCGCACGGATGATGGCGATAGCGCTGTTGCGCATTTTTTGATATTCTTTGTCGGTAAGCGTTTGTGCCGGCGCGACGGTGATCGAGTCTCCTGTGTGAACTCCCATCGCATCGACGTTCTCAATTGAACAGATGATTATGACGTTGTCCGCCCGGTCACGCATCACCTCCAATTCGAATTCCTTCCAGCCGTAGAGATCCTCCTCAATCAGGATTTCACGGACGCGGGAGTATTCCAGGCCTCGCAGGGCTATGGCTTCGAATTCCTCCACCGAACGGGCGAATCCGCCACCCTTTCCGCCAAGCGTAAAGGCCGGCCTGATGCAGCAAGGGAGTTTAACTTCCGCCAGAATCCGCTTGGCTTCGTCAAACGAATGAGCGATGCCCGATCGGGCCATGTCCTGGCCGATTTCGAGCATGGCCTCTTTGAAGGCCGTCCGATCTTCGGCTTTGTGGATGGCGCCGGCGTCGGCCCCGATCATCTCGACACCGAATCGATCGAGCATACCGCACTGGGCGGCCTCGATCGCGCAGTTGAGACCCGTTTGTCCACCGAGGGTGGGAAGCAACGCGTGGATGGGCCGACCTTGGTCGCGCTCATGGATGAGGATTTTTTCGATGAACTCGGGCGTGATGGGCTCGATATAGGTACTGTCGGCCATGCCCGGATCGGTCATGATTGTGGCGGGGTTGGAGTTGATCAGGACGACGCGGTAACCCTCCTCGCGAAGGGCTTTGCACGCCTGGGTGCCGGAATAGTCGAACTCACAGCCCTGACCGATGACAATCGGCCCCGACCCGATGATGAGAATGTTCTCAATGTCCCTCCGCTTGGGCATCGGGGTGCATCATACGCGCGTTGGCTTCGGATAGCGAGCGGTGCCGGCTTGGCGCGCCAAGCTTTCAGACTTGGACGAGCGATCCAGCGTGGGTAACATCTTAAGAATGGCGTCGCTGGTTTCGGGTTTTGAGTCACAGAGGGAAAAGTCATGCAGTTTCAGATCGAACAGGGTATTGAGGTATTGCGGCGTACCCCGGCGGTGTTGAAGGCGATGCTGTCGGGGCTTAGTACGCCCTGGATTCAGAACAACTACGGCCCGGAGACGTTTAGTCCATTCGACGTCGTGGGACATCTGATTCACGGCGAGCTGGTCGATTGGCTACCACGAGCGAAGATCATTCTGCAACACGGCGAATCGATGCCGTTTGCGCCTTTCGATCGATACGCCATGTATGAGCAGAGCAAGGGCAAGACCGTGGGTGAATTGCTCGATACGTTTGCGTCGCTCCGCGAGCGAAACATCGAAGATCTAAAGGCCATGAATCTGACACCGAAAGAACTTGCTCGGCGCGGCATGCACCCGGATCTCGGACCGGTGACGATGGCGGCACTGCTCGCAGGCTGGGTCACGCACGACCTCAACCACATCCACCAAATTGCAAAGTGCATGGCCTATCAATATAAAGAAGAATCTCAAACCTGGGCGAATTTTCAAGGTGTGTTTGACTAGCTGCGATGGGTCATCGAGATCGGCGGGACTTGCCGTTGACGTAGTCGATTGAAGTGACCAAAAAGCAAGTCGCCGAAACGATAATCTTCACCGGGACCAGCCACGACTTCCTTCGCATTATGGGCACTGTTTCGCTTGACCGAACGGCGGGCGGCAACTAAAACTTCGAACCATGTTTGATGCGCTAACGGACAAACTAAACGGCGTTTTTCGAGGCCTGCGCGGGCGGGGGCGGATTACCGAAGCCAACGTCACCGAGGTGATGCGCGAGATTCGCACATCGCTGCTCGAAGCCGACGTTCATCTCGAAGTCGCTAAAAGCTTCTGCGACAACGTCCACCAGAAGGCGATCGGGGCCGAGGTCATCAAAACCCTCAAACCCGCCGAGGTGATGGTCAAGATCGTCCATGACGAACTCGTGGAATTGATGGGACCGGTCGATCCGAAGATCCCGTTCATTTCACCCGGTCCCACCGTGCTGCTAATGGCCGGTTTGCAGGGCTCGGGCAAGACCACCACCTGTGGTAAGCTTGCCAAGCTGCTTTCGGGTCGCGCGAAGCGGCCCTTGATGGTGGCGGCGGACCTCAAGCGACCGGCGGCCATCGACCAACTCGAAGTGCTCGGCGAGCAAATCGGCGTGCCGGTCTACACCGAAAGGGACCATCAAAACGCAGTCAAGGTTTGTCGCAACGGCATCGCACACGCCCGCAAGACCGATCGTGACGTCGTGATCCTGGACACCGCCGGACGCCTCGCCATTGATGAAGAACTGATGGCCGAATTGGCGAAGGTGGCGAGTTCCACCAACCCGCAACAGATTTACCTGGTGCTCGACGCCATGACCGGCCAGGACGCGGTGAACACGGCCAAGGTGTTCAATGAGCAACTGGAGCTGGACGCCGTTATCCTCACCAAGTTTGATAGCGACACACGCGGTGGCGCGGCACTCTCCGTCAAGCACGTAACCGGCAAACCGATCAAGTTCATCGGTGTCGGGGAGAAGATGGAGGCCATCGAGGAGTTTCATCCCGACCGTGTGGCCGGACGAATTCTTGGCATGGGCGACATCCTCACCCTCGTCGAACAGGCCCAGCAACAATACGACGAAAAAGAGGCCGTAAGAATGGAAGCCAAGATGGCTTCCGGCAAATTCAGCCTCGGTGATTTCGTCACCCAACTTCGCAAGATGCGAAAGATGGGCTCGATGAAAGATCTGGTCAAAATGATCCCCGGAATGGGGGACATGATGGGCGACATGGATTTCGACGAGCGCGAGCTGGTGCATATGGAGGCGGCCGTGCTCTCCATGACGCCGCGTGAGCGTGACAATCCCAAGATTATCGACGTCTCCCGCCGTCGTCGCATCGCCCGCGGCGCTGGTTGTGATCCGTCCGACGTCAGCCAACTGGTGAAGGTTTTCGAGCCGATGCGCGGCATGATGAAGATGATGAGCGGTCAATCGTTGGGGCAACGGCTGAAAATGACCTCGCAGTTCTCAAAGATGATGGCCGGCGGCGGTATGCCGAAGATGAAAGGGTCCACCACGGCCGGTCGCCGCGTATTGAGCAAGAAAGACCGCCGGAAGAAGCGCCGCAGGTAACCCCTTCAATGCGAATGGATCGAACGGGGCTCACTTCTCAGTACTGATGACGGCGTCACGTTGCGCCGCCGTTACACACGTCAAGCGCGAATCCGAATGTAGCGAGTTGTCGCGTCGGATCGAGTGCTGGAAGCAGTTGGTGGCAATCGCTACTATAGGATCAGTGGGTCGATGCTTGCGGCAAGGATTGGAACTGCGTGATCGATATATTGTGTCCGATAAGACCTGCATGGGTGCGGTTTTCGGGTACACAATGCCTTGGGTGATTGCGCGTGATGATTTGGATGATCAGATGGATACCGACCGGTTGGGGAAAACGCGAAGGCAAGGTGATGATCAGCGTACTGGGGTGCGGTACGCCCACGTCGCGCCCCGCCGCCGCCGGGTTCATTCGACAAAGTGTCTTATTCATGTCATTTTATTTTGCGTCATCGTTCAAATAGCGGGATCGCACAATGCGCCGGCCCAGCGTCGTGCGGTACGCGGCGTGCAGCCACGCGTCATCCAAGCCAATATCAAACGACCCGCCAAGCCGTTGCGGGCGATCGTCATTGAGCCTACGGCTCCGATCGCCAATCTGCTGACCCGTGCGGAAGAAGGCGTTTCGCGACGTGATTGGAAGTTCGCCATTGACTGCCTGCAACGCGTGATCGACAACCCCCAAGACTCGCTCTTGACGCGGCACCAACCCGACTCGGTGGGCATTGACCACTTTGAATCGGCACGACGAAAGGCCGTTCGAACACTCGCGTCGCTCCCACCCGAGGCCTTGCGGTCTTATCGCCGGCTCTTTGACGGGAAGGCTAAACGCCTTTTCCAACAGGGCGTCAACAACCATGACGCGGCGCCGCTGCGGAAACTGGTCCATCGATACGCCATGACCAACTACGGCACCAACGCAATCGACCTGCTGCTCTCCTGGGCGTTGGATGAAGGACGACTCGACGAAGCCCTGCTGCTCGCCGACGTCTTACCGAACATCGAGTCGCCCCCGCCGCCGTGGATCCAAGTGAAGCTGGCCGCGGCTCATGCCCTGCTGGGAAGAAGCGGCGATGCCCATGCTCTGCTTGCAACCGGGGAAGAAGGAATTGACAAGGACGTTGATTCGGCACTTCAATCCACAATTGCGGCGATCGAGCATTGGTCCTCTGCGGATTATTCGGTTCAGGAACGGCAGTCGACGTGGCCGGTAGCGGGTGGTCATTCGGCACGACGCGGGCTCATGGCCGCCGTAAATCCCACCCTCTCTGAGTTGGTGCCCTGGTCATTTCAGTTGCCCGGCACGACCACGGAGACCTGGCGCCCCGCACTTGATGACCTCTCGGATGGCTCCCGGCAATTGCCGATCGGGCACTTGGTTTCCGATGGGAAGCTGCTGTTCGCACGCACCCGGCGCGGCTGCGTGGCGTTGCGACCGAACGACTTGGGGCTCGTCTGGGAGGTGAGCGAGCGTGCTCACCCTATACGACGCACCGCGCAGAGCTTCCGAGGTGCGCGCCAAGAGCCGACAACACCAACTACGGACGCCGGACTTTCCCTAACAGATCGGGTTGCCGGAGGCATTTCAATCGGTCATGATCTGGTCTACCTCGTCACGCGCGAAGGGCGCGGCACCTACACGCAAGACCAGAGAGACATTACCAAGCGCGGTTTGTTGGACTGGATTCCACGTCCCAACTTGGGCGCGCGCAACGAGAGCGGCACTCGACTGGCCGCGTACCGCCTGGGGAAGGGAACCCTTGCGTGGCAGCGTGGACGGACAACTCGTCATGACGACCCGCTCGGGGACGTCGAATTCTTGTCGGTCCCGCTCGCCATCAACGGCGCCCTTTGGGTGCCTTATCGACAGCAACAAGGGTTGCACATAGCCATACTCGACCCCATCGACGGAGCGCTGCGACGCAGCGTTCGGCTCATTTCAATCGACGCAGGTGTAAACAGCGCGCTGGACGGTATTCAACTCGCGGCGAGCGATGGAATGGTCTTTGTTCCGACAGAACGCAACATCCTTCTCGCCGTCGATGCGTATGATTTCTCGGTTCGATGGGCGGTGCGCTACGACGCCGCCTTCACCGATACCGGATCCGCCGCGCCGGATCATCCAACCGGTTGGCAGCCCGGTCCGCCGGTCGTGGCCGGGGGGCTGGTGCTAGTGGCGCCCAAGGGTCGAAGCGAATTACTGGCGTTTTCGATCGTAGACGGAACGCTTGTGTGGAGCACATTCTGCCCAGATTCCGCCTACGTGATCGCGGCGGATCATCAGCGCGTCTGGCTGGGTGGGCGGGACATCTCCTGTCTGGCGATATCCGACGGCAAATACCTGTGGACCACACCGACTGATTCGCCCCCAACGGGGCAAGCCGTTCGGTCGCGGGATCGAATTCAGGTTCCCACACTCAGTGAGCTTGTTTCAATGGACGCGCGAACGGGTGATGTCATAGATAGGGCACCGGTGGCTATGGGGCATGGTGCGATCGGTAATGTATTGTGTTTCGGCACGTCGCTGTACAGCATCAGTCCTTCTTCGATACGCCGATATCCTGATCTCGAGCTCAGTTATGCGGCCGCCCTTGCGGAATCCCACAATCAACCGCAGGATGCAACGGCCGTAATCAAGCTGGCCTGGTTGGAGTTATTACGCGACAAACCTCAAGCAGCCTTCGATGCGGTGGATACGATTTCGATCGGCTCTTTGGATGGGGAAGTCGGTAGCCGGGGTGACCATGAGAAACTCGCTCTTGATCTTGCTCACCTCCGCGTGGAAGCCTTACTGGCCATGGTCGCCCAGGCCGATGCGTCCGAAGATCGCGCAACGCGAATCCTGGAGTTGCTTGAGGATGCCGAATCCACGGCACGAACTCCACAAGATCGATTGCGATGTACGCTCGCGATTGCCGATCAACTCCAGACACTCGGACGCGTCGATGACGCCTTTGACCGCTTGTGGCGTTTGGGGCTAAGTCGTGATGGCACACAGAAAACGTCGTGGATCAACCTTGTCGAAGGCACTGCGCGGTCCGCCGTCGCCATGCGGCTTCGAAAGATAGGTCGACAGCTTGACGCCGGAGTGTTCGAAGCGTTTCAAAACGAAGCCAGAATTGCTCTGGAACTTCCGGCCGGTCAATTAGGAGGCCGCGCAGTCACGCACGAACAACGGGAGCGATTACACGCCGTCGCGGAGTTGGGCGTCCCTGAGTCGCTCGCGTGGCGCGCCCTTTTGGAACTCGGACTGTATCAGGCCAACCAAAACGCGTTCGAATCAGCGGAACAATTATTCTTGGAATGCTTGCGCCGCGCGCCCGCGGCCCCATTGGAAATCGCTGCACGAATGGGTTTGTGCCAACTATACGCCACTTCGGCGGAATCCGGATTCTCGCCGCCGGACAAATTCGTGGCCCAACTCCGTCAACTCGACGACCGCTTCGGCGGAACCACCATACCCCAGCTCGCAGGCTCTTGCGCAGACCTCGGCGCCATGGGCGGCAAATCGGAAACGGTTTCCGACTGGATTCGCGGGATTCGAGCGTACCATCCCGATTTAGCGCCGATCGAATCTCCCAAGCACATGAGCATGGCTGATGCCTCGTTCTCCGATGAAGTCCTTTGGTCGGTCGAGCCCGTAATTGCGCGCGGTGATCCCCCGCGCGTCGTTGAATTTGGCGGCGCGCCGCCCCTTCAGACACGAAATGACATAGTGGTCCATAGCCCGGGCGACACGATCACCAGTTATCGGGTCAACGACGGCACCATTCTCTGGAAGACCGCTCTGCGTCTGCCCGGTTCGTTCGATGACCGGATCATCGTTCAGTGGCGTCCGGAAGAGCACGGAACCCGCCGCGCCGTTGTTGACGGCGAGACTCTTGTTTTCAATGGCCGCGCCGGGCTATTTGCCATTGGGCGCTACACGGGCAGACGACTATGGTGTCGGGCGCATGAGCCGAAGGACAGACCGATCGCCCCCCCCGAAGCCGATACGGCCATGGCAGCCGAAGGAGGCCTTCTCGCCGCTATGCCGCGTGCCGGACGCCTGGCCCTTATGAGAATGAGTGACGGGGCCACCATATGGGAGCGCGATCTGCTGGGTGAATCGGTCGGCTACATGTGGATGACCGACGACCACGTGGTTTCGGCCAATCCCCGATTGCAGCGCGTTCATGTGTTTGCCAAGAGCGACGGGCGTTTGCTCACACGTATTCTCTTCGACCAGCCCGATCCCCACAATCGACTCGTCGAACTGATCCGCACCGAGAATACAATCTGCGGACCGTATGCGAACTCGAACGAAAAAGGAATCGCCGCGATTGATCTTACAACTGGTGAAACCGTCTGGCGCTCGCCGGTGGATAAACCGCTGATGCAACTGTTCCGGGCACAGGGGGGCTTCTTGGGGCTGGGCCTGCTGGGAGGCGATGTGCGCATAGTCGAGGCCCTTACCGGTCGCGTCGTTTTGGAGCGAAGAGTCAAAGGTGCGCAATCGGTTGCCCGCGGAATCCTGATCGATGGCACCTTGCTCGTGCAACCCAATGACACCAAGGGCGGCGTTCGAACCACGTCGTTGATCGCACTGGATATCGCAACCGATTCGGAACTATGGCGACGCGAAGACGTCGTGCCCCTCTGGCGGATGGATCGCCCACTGCATGTCATCGACGGACAGTTGCCCGTTCTGGTACAGTCGGGTCGGCGCGATGCGCGACGCGAACGCAGCATCAACCTCGCCATGCTCGACATCCGAACCGGACTGGGCAGCGATACAAAGATCGTCCTACCCTCGACGCGCGGACCCGCGCAGCTCAACGGCGACTTTGAATGGATGCAGCAGGCCGGCGTGGCCGTCATCGGGACCGAGACGGGCGTCCGCGTGCTGAAAACCGTTTCGAGCCGGAAGAGCGAAGAGGAGGGACTCTAGATGGTCGGCGTCCGCCCTCGATATACCGCCGCTATGGTGGCACTAAGCATCTTGTTGGGATCGGTAACGCTCAGCGCGCAAACCAATCCCGATCATCTGCCTCCGGGCATCACGCCGCAAACCATGGCCGCGATCGAAAGAGGCTTGGCCTATTTGGCACGTAACCAAGATGGTTCAGGGGTGTGGTCAAATCGCGGACGATACGGCGCCTATCCGGTGGCCATGACCTCCCTGGCTGGGTTGGCGCTGCTGATGGATGGCAATACAACGACACAGGGTCGCTACGCACCTCATGTCGATCGCGCCGCCCGGTTCCTTTTACAATCTCTGCGCCCCAACGGTCTGATCGCTCGGGAGCAGCAGGAAAGTCGTCCGATGTACGGGCATGGTTTCGCCATGCTTTTTTTAGGGCAACTTTACGGCATGACGGAGGAACCGGCACGAGCCGAAGAAATCCACGATTTGCTGACACAAGCCGTCGCCCTCACCGGCAAAGCTCAAACCGAAGCCGGAGGTTGGTACTACACGCCTAATTCGCAAAATGACGAAGGATCGGTCACCATCACGCAGGTCCAAGCGCTGCGCTCGTGTCGCAACGCGGGGCTTGGCGTGCCCAAGAACGTGATTGACAAGGCCATGAATTACTTGGCGGAATCGCAAAATACCGATGGCGGCATCCGTTATTCGTTGCGCCAACCGCGCGGCAATTCGCGTCCGGCCATCACGGCCGCAGCGGCCTGCTGTTGGTTCAACGCCGGCGAATACGACAATCCCCGCGCCAAACGCGCCGTCGATTTCTGCAAGAGATCGGTGCTCCCGCGTGGTTCACAAGGTGGACATGATTACTACGCCCACTTTTATTGGGCGCAAGCGTTGTATATTTCACGTGATCCGTTCTGGGCGACCTATTTTCCCAAGCGGAGGGATTATCTCTTATCGCAGCAACTGCCAAGCGGTGGTTGGCAAGGTGACGGCGTCGGCGATGTGTACGGCACGGCCATAGCGCTGGTCATCCTCCAGCTACCGTTTAACCAGTTGCCCATTATGCAACCCTAGGAGGGGATGAATCGGCGGGATCGGCCAGGCGGCGCTGGGCAAGTTGTCGCCTACTCAAAGACGCCGCGATGAACAATTTTTTTTGTGGAGCCAAGGATGAATAATGAGTTAATGACGGGAGACGGCACACCGCTTTCGTCTAATGATAGCGAAATGGTCGACCAATTGCGCACCGCGTATGAGACGATACGCAGCGAACTCCGCAAGGTCATTGTGGGACAGCAGGAGGTGATCGATCAGCTCCTCATCTCCCTCTTCGCCGGCGGGCACTGCATGCTGGAAGGCGTTCCGGGGTTGGCCAAGACGCTGATGATCTCCACGCTCGCCGAATCGCTCGGTCTGTCGTTCAATCGAATCCAGTTCACACCCGACCTCATGCCTTCGGACATAACGGGCACGGAAGTGATTCAGGACGACCGCGCGACCGGAACGAGGGAGTTTAAGTTTCTGCGCGGACCCATATTCGCTAACATCATCCTCGCCGACGAAATCAACCGTACGCCGCCCAAGACGCAGGCGGCGTTGCTCGAGGCCATGCAGGAGCGGCAAGTTACCGTCGGCGGAGAGCGACACGAGTTGCCGCTGCCGTTCTTCGTGCTGGCCACCCAAAACCCAATCGAACAAGAGGGGACCTATCCTCTGCCCGAAGCACAGCAGGACCGCTTCATGTTCAAGGTCTTCATCGGGTATCCCGCTTATGACGAAGAATATGAAATCATTGAGAAAACTACGGCTCACGTGGATCACCAAGTGTCCAAGACCCTTTCCGGCGAGGACATTCGAGAGTTCCAACAGTTGGTTCGCCGTGTACCAGCAGCACCTGACATCATTCGCCACGCGTTGGACTTGGTCCGCGCCACGCGACCCAACGAGCCCCACTGCCCCGACATAGCCAGGAAAATGCTCACTTGGGGCGCCGGGCCGCGATCGGCTCAGGCGTTGGTGCTTGGCGGGAAGGCACGCGCGGTGCTCAAGGGCCGCAAGCACCTGGCCGCCGAAGATATCCGAGCTTTGGCGCACCCGGTATTACGCCACCGCATCGTCACAAACTTTTCGGCCGCGGCCGAAGGCTATACCCCCGACCGAATCATTGACGAACTTCTGGCGCACGTATCGCCAACACGAACACCTATGGATGACGATGAGCAGCTCAACAAAATACTTTCAGCCTGAGGTTCTCAGCACGATCTCACGGCTCGAGTTGCGTGCTCGGCAAGTCGTGGAGGGGTTTGTGAACGGTTTGCACAAGAGCCCGTACAAGGGGTTTAGTGTGGAATTTGCCAACCACCGGGCCTACGTTTCGGGCGACGACATTCGCCATATCGACTGGCGGGTCTACGGCAAAGCTGATCGCTTCTTCATCAAAGAGTATGAAGAAGAGACCAACCTCCGAACACACCTGTTGCTCGATTGCTCCGGGTCGATGGCCTACCCCCAACATCCCGGCACCAGGCGGATGACCAAGTGGGATTACGCGGCCACGCTTGCCGCGTCTTTAGCCCACTTGCTGGTCTATCAGCAGGACGGTGTGGGGTTAACGCTTTTCGACAACCAGGTGCGGCAGCAGCTTCCGGTTTCGACGAACCGGACATCCCTGCACACACTCTCCGAAGTCATCGAATCCCACACGCCGGAGAACAAGACGGACCTCAAGGTGCTCTTTCAACAACTGGCCGGCAGTGTGCCGCATCGTGGCATGGTAGTGATCTTGTCCGATCTGCTCACCGATCTAGAGAACGTCATCAATGGTCTGCAACGATTGCGCTACGACAAGCACGATGTCATCGTGTTGCATGTGCTCGATCAAGATGAGCTGGAGTTTCCCTTTGCCGATCGCACCTTATTTGAAGGCATGGAAGAGCTTGACCTCGAAGTCTTGACCGATCCGCAGTCGCTCCGCACAAGCTATCTCCAACTACTTGCGGAATTTGTGGGCAAAATACGCGGCGCTTGTTTGAATGTGCGAATCGACTACGCCCTCATCAGCACCGCTGAGCGTCTCGACGTGGCTTTGACGAAATTCCTGGCGACGCGCATGCACCGCAGACGGGTGAGGGCCTGACTCCGATGACGAAACACAACCAACAACCTCAGAAACGTATTCCTCCTCCGTAATGTCTACCGGCGTCCCACTTCTTGCGGCTTTCGTTTCCCCCGCTTTGTTTTACGGCGGGGCGGCGGCGGTGGCTGCGCCGATTCTGATTCACTTGCTCGCGCGGCGGCGGTTCAAACGAATCCGGTGGGCGGCGATGGATTTTCTGATCGACGCGGAACGAAGGAATCGAAGGCGATTGCGCATGGAGGAATGGATTCTCCTGGCGCTGCGCTGCCTGGCCGTGTTGCTCATTGCGTTGATGATCGGCAGACCCTTCTTCAAACCCGCCGGCTCCGCGGCCGTGTGGGGTGGCTCCCAAAGGACGGAGCGTGTGTTCGTCCTTGATGACTCACTGAGCATGGCCTATGAAACCGCTACGGGTACGGTCTTCGGCCGCGCCAAACAGGCCGTGCGCAGTTTGATCGAAACGATTCGCCGCGACACGCCCGACGACACCGTCACCATCATTCGCATGACCGACCCGACGACGCCGGTCGAATCCGGAACTTTCCTGGATGACGCACAAACGCAGGAACTCCTGGCCCGGCTAGACGCCATGAGCGCGACACAGCGTTCGATCGATCCCAGCCGCGTCATCGAGGGCGTGGCCGAGGTGCTGGAACAGAATTCGGGCATTACCAACGCAGCCCTTTACTTCATCAGCGATTTTCAGCGCGGCGATTGGGTGGAGGTCGATGTGGACCCCTCCGACGAAGAGGATGGAGCGGAATCCGGCATACTAAAACCGCTCGTCGCCTGGGGAGAGGAAGATCGTGGATTGAGCCTGGTGCTGATCAACGTATGCGAAGACGACGCCGCGAACCTGGCCGTCACGGGTATGAGCCTCGAAGCCGGACGCCTCGTCGCCGGCTCGTCCGGCCGACTCCGCGCTCAGGTATCCAACTACACAAGCCGTCCCGTTTCCAACCTCGAATTGAAGCTTACCGTCGGTCAACGCGGACACCCGGCCCAGTCGATTCGCGAACTGGGAGCGAATCAAAGCGCCTCGGTGGAGTTAGAGGCACTGTTTCCGCGCGCCGGATTTGAAACGTCGCGTGTCGAACTCCCGCCGGACGCCCTCCCCGCGGATAACGTTCGCTACCTGGCCACGGACGTGGCCAGTGCCATTCGTGTTCTGTTGGTCAATGGCGAGCCGTCCTCGGACAGTTTTGATGACGAGGTCAGCTTATTGGCGACCGCCCTTCGTCCCGAAGGTGAGGTCTTCAGCGGAAACGAGGTTGTCGTCGTCGATGAAACCGAGTTGGACGACACCCGATTGACGAGCTTCCATGCCATCGTGTTGGCCAACGTGTACCGTGTCAGTGATCCGGCGGTGGAGCAACTGGAAAGGTTCGTCCGGCGTGGCGGCGGGGTGGTGTTCTTCTTGGGCGACCAGGTCGATGCCGATCTGTACAACACCGCTTTCTACCGCGATGGCGCAGGTATCTTACCCGCCGCCCTGAGCGAAATCGTCCGCGCACCCGACGCCTCGCATCTAATCGTCGCGGACCGCCTGCACCCGGCCATGCGCGGTGTCAGCGCCGTCGGAGATCCCCTGGGCATCGGACAAATCCCGTTTTTCGAATACTTCGGTTGTACGCCGTGGACCGACGAACCGATCGTAACCGCTACCGAAGAAGTCCAATCAAGCAATGTCGGACGATCGGCACGTGTGGTGGCGCGATTTGATGACCCGAATGAAAGCCCGGCCATCGTAGAACGAGTCGTCGGAAAGGGTCGCGTCGTTCTGGTAACCACGTCGGCGGATAAGGAATGGCACGACTGGCCCGCCCACCCGACCTTTCTACCGATCATGATGGAACTCATGCGTCATGCCGCCCGACTCAGCGACGTTGGCGTGGAACAATGGGTGGGCGGATCCATCGAGATTCCGATCGACCCCGCTCTCTATGAACCGGACGCGATCGTGCGCACCCCCGCCTACCCCAATGAGCGGGAAGTCATTGTAACCGCCTCCGCGGACGATCGCGGGCTGGTCTTAAAATGGGAGCACACGGAAGTAGCCGGGGTGTATCAAATCTTGCTCAAGCAGAGAACAGGAATCGAAACGTCAACCGTGGATGAAACGACCAGGCTCGTGGCCGTCAATGTCGATCCGCAGGAAAGCAATCTGTCCGCGGCGGACGAAGACGAGCTGCGGCGGGCGATGGGCGATACGCCGTTTGAATACATCAAGGGAATCGACAATCTTTCAGGCGCCACCGGCGAAAAGCGCACCGAGTTTTGGCGGTTGCTGCTGATCGTGGCCATGATTGTGTTAATGATGGAGCAAGGCTTGGCATGGCGTTGGGGACAAAGGCGATAGCGCGGGCAGTGGGGCGTGCCTGATGCAACATCACACGTTTTTTTCCGGGTAGTTGAAAAGGCGAAACGTGTGGCACACCAACCTACACCAGTAGGGAAGCAGGTGGCACCGGACGGTGCGTCGTCCATGGGGACCTAAATCGTTACGGAATATTAGTGTATCGTGAACTTTGGACAATCTTAGCTTCCTCGCTCGGCGTGGTGACACGCAACGAAGAGGAATTCGTCACTGAGCTGCGGCATCTACCCGATGGATGGATGGCGGTCGGCGGGCTTGCGCTGTTGGCGGCCCTCGCCTCGGCCATCGTCTGGATGTACCGACATGAAGGACGCATCGGCGCAACGGTACGCGTGCGAACCGGGCTAGCCTGCGTGCGCTGCATCGTGTTCCTCCTACTGGCCATCATCCTGTTGGAACCGGTCCGCGTACGAATCCTGCGCAAGTGGGTGGATTCGTATACGATCCTCTTAGTAGACCGCTCGTCAAGCATGGACCTGACGGATTCCTATCGCGATGAAGCCACGGCCGATCGCGTCAAGAAACTTCTGAATACCGAGCAGCTTGAACCGACACGACGTACGGCGGTGGCGCGCACGGTGCTGGACCGAGAGGATCGAACGTTTTTGCGCGGACTGGCAGCAAACAACCGCGTCAAACTCTATGATTACAGCCATGAACCACGTCTGCGTGGAACGATTCGCGCTGCCAGAGAGCAAGGCGACTCCAGTGACGCCTCATCAGCACGAACCGGGGCCGACGCTTACTTCGGTGTGGACGATGCACCGATCGACGGATCGGCCACCGGATCCTCCACGAACATGGAACGGGCCGTTTATCGTTCCGTCGAGGCACTGGGAAGTGCTCCGATCGCGGGTTTAGTTGTCATCAGCGATGGGGGATTCAATCAAGGGGCTCCGGCGGAGGACATCGCACGGTTTGCTTTGGACCACGAAATACCAATCCATGTGGTGGGCGTGGGCGATCCCTCCAGTCCACTCAACGCCCGCGTCACGGAAATACTTGCCCCGCCAAACGCCTTCCAGAAAGATCCGTTCGCCATAACCGCCCAACTGTCCGCTGAGGGGCTGGAAGGCCGATCGCTGCAGGTGGTTCTGCGCGAGCGGAACACCGCCGGGGGAAGCGGGCGCCTCGTGGACACCAAGGCAATCCACATCGGACCAGGCGGCTCTATCGAAATGATCACTTTTGAACGGCGGCAGCCGACTATTGGACGCTTCGTATACAGTGTCGAAGTCGCACCGATCGAGGGCGAAACCGTCACCGACGACAACAGCAAACAAACTACCGTGAACGTGATTGACGCCCGAACACGCGTCCTGCTGATCGCCAGTCAACCCAGTTGGGAGTACCGCTTCGTCTCACGCCTGCTCACCCGCGACGATACATTTGATCTGAGCTGCTGGTTGCAGTCGGCGGACTTCACGGCCGTACGCGACGGAAATACAATCATCGATCATCTACCCACCCTGGCCGAGGAACTGTTCGAGTATGATGTGGTCATCCTTATGGACCCGGAAACGGATGCAATAGACGAACAATGGTGCCTACTTATTGATACTTTGGTTACCGAGTACGGCGGCGGTGTGCTGCTTACCGCGGCCCGAACGCACACCCCCACCATGATGCGCGACCGAACCCTTAAACCGTTGCACGACTTACTTCCCGTCACGCTCGACCCCGAAGCGGATTTGGTCCTGAACGACATCGGGCATTATCAACTATCCGGCTCGAAATTAGCGATTCCTGAAACCGCCTACGGCCATCCAATCATGGCCTTGGCTGAAGACCCCATCGCGACCAAGCTCGCCTGGCGGGGCGTGGGCGACGTACACTGGCACTATCCGGTTTTGCGGGAAAAACCGGTCGCCACGGTGCTCATGCAACACAGTAACCCGCGCATGCGTAACAAACACGGGCAACACGTTCTGGCCGCCGTCCAATTCGTCGGTTCGGGCCGCTCGGGGTTTCTGGCGTTTGATGGGACATGGCGGTGGCGACGTCAGGGCACCGAACGTTTCGACCGGTTTTGGGTGCAACTGATCCGTTATCTCGCGGAAGGCAAACTCCTCGGCGGTTCCAAAAGAGGTATGTTACTCACCGAAGCTGACCAGTATTCCCTTGGTGATTCCGTGGCGGTCACGGCCCGGCTCTTCGATGCGCAGTACAAACCGCTCCATCGCGATCAAGTCACGGCGCAATACGTCGTAGACTCCGACAAAAGCAGCTTCACACTTTCGGCGCGGCGGGATCGACCCGGTTGGTTTGAAGGACAATTCGTCCCCGACCGCACCGGAAACTATCGCATCACCCTCAGCATGATTCAACCGGGCAAGGGCGAGCCCATCGAAATCAGCCGCGAAATTCGCGTCGCGAGGCCGAACCTGGAAATCCTTCGACCACAGATGGATCGGAGCAAACTGGTGGCGCTGGCTCAACAATCGCATGGCGGACGCTACTATGAGGTGGACGAAGCCGGACAGCTTCCCGATCAAATCCCGGACTTGCACGAAGAAATCCCGATTCGTTCGCGCCCCCGAACGCTTTGGGACAATGCCGTTGTCTTAACGCTGTTGCTGAGTCTCCTGTGCCTCGAGTGGGGCGTACGAAAGTGGAATCGACTGCTGTGAATCAAGCCACCACACAACAATACGCGCCGACCGGATCGCTCGATCGATCCGTTGCGATGCGACTTCGGTCCGTGGCGGCTAAGCTGCGCGCCTATACCCTGGTCATCGGCGTCGCCCATGTGGTGGTATGCCTTATCGTCGCCGTAATCATTCAATGTGGAATCGACTACGGCACGCACGGCGTTCGCTGGAGCATTCGAGCGGCCATGTTGGGGGCGATCGTGGGGGGCGTCATCGTTCTGGTACGTCGGCGGATCGTGCGGCCCCTGCGGAAGCGTTTTGGCATTGCAGAAATGGCAAACCTCGTCGAGCGGCGATACCCCGATCTATCGTCCTCGCTGATATCCGCCGTTCGTTTCTCATCTGGTGACGTGGGTTCGGCATCGGATAACTCCCGAACACTCATGGCCGGCGTCGTTGATCGTGCGGGGCGAGAAGCGCGGGAGTTCGATTTCAACGTCGTTCTGGACAAACATCGAGCACGGCGCGCAGGAATCATGCTAACACTGGCGATTCTCATAAGCTCGTCGATCGCGATCGCCGACCCCCACTTAGTCGGCTTGTGGTTCGCTCGCAACGTGTTGTTGCAGAACGTGGATTGGCCGCAGCGCACGCACCTGGTCGTTGACATGACCGGCAATGAACTCATTGGGGCGCGAGGAGACGACCTGGTCATCGAAGCCACCGCCCTTGGCGTTCAACCGCGCGTTGTCGAAATCATATACGAAACGGTATCGGGCAAGGTGGGCCGCGAGACCATGGTCACCGTCGGCAGCTCAAGTTCTTATCGTTATCGATACACCATCAAGAATGCGCAGGAAGATCTCGACTTTCAACTGAAAGGGGGCGATGATCTGACGGATTCGATTCATGTGCGCCTGCTCGAAAGGCCCCGCGTGGCAAAAACGTCGATGAACATCGTACCCCCGCCCTACACCCGGCAAGAACCCGTCCACCTCGGCGATGGTCAGCGCGTCGCCCAGGTGCTCCCCGGTAGCGAAGTGACCATCCGAATTGAAACCAATAAGCCGGTCACCCAATCGACACTCATGGCCGGCCGCGATGTCGTTACGGCAGCTCAACGCGATGGCAACGGCTATCAAGCCACTTTCGCACCCGACGAAACGCACACCTATCATTTCGCGTTGCTCGACGAAGTCGGCCTGGAGAACCGCCGCCCAGCGCGTTTTTCCATCCGCGTCGTCGCCGACGAACCACCACGCCTTCGCCTCACGCTTCCCGGCGTGGGGGGCATGATCACGCCACAAGCCATGCTGGAGATGGAACTCGAATTCACCGACACCTACGGACTCGCAACCGCCGAAGCCGTCTACCGAACGTCACGTGAGAACGCCGACGACGGATCAATCCCCCTTCCCACGTTCACGCCCGGCACGACCAGCTTTTCGACCAGCGTGATCTGGCCCGTCGCTGAGGAAGCTTTGGATCCGGGCGAGACGTTGACCCTATTCTCGCGGGCCTCCGACTTCGATAACATCAACGGTCCCAACGAAGCTCAATCGCCGGAGGTCATGCTACGCGTCGTTTCGCGCGAGGAGTTGCTGGCCGAATTGGCACGACGCGAACAAGAGTATCGGGGTGATTTCGAACGACTGGTCGATTCACAAGAACGGCTACGCGGCGATTTGCTTACCCTCCTAGGCCGGCACCAATCGAGCACGACCGAGACCCTGTCGGACGACCTTTCACCCCTGGAACGCCGCCAGCGCAACATCGCCGGATCAGTGAACGTCATCCGGCAGCAATTTGAGCAGATACTGGCGGAGCTTCATGTCAATCAGCTCGACACCCTCGACGAACGGGACCGGCTCGGAAAACGCATCATCGAACCGATCACGCAGCTCGCAAAACGCGACCTCGTCGCTGCGGCCGACGCCGTTCGACAGTGGTCGCGCGCCCCAGAGTCGGAAACGGCGAACCAGATCGACCCGCAACAGGTCAAAATTCTGGTTGAAATGCGATCCGTGCTCACCAGTATGATACAATGGGAAGGGTATCAAGAAGTGGTGAACATGTTGCGGGATATCATTCGACTGCAACAGGAGCTACATTCAGAAACGAAGGCCGCTTTGGAGAAACAAGCCGGTGAAGTGTTCGAAGACTAATCTAACGATTTGCCTGCTTGCGGTTCTGTCGTCGATGAGTTTCTTCGACGCAGCGGCTCAGCAGACCGACGACGGGGCGACGGCAGCTCAAACCAAAAAAGCCCAGGGCGAAGTTCGTCCGCTGGCCTCCAAAGAGGAGATGATCCGCGATCGATTTCAACGATTCGAAGATCGGGTCTATCGCCTGCGGGACTCGCTCCAAACGGGCGAGCCCGACAACGCCCTGCGTCTCGAGCGCGTGCTGCAGCGCGCCGGCGAAATGGGAATCGCCGAACGGTTGGAAGATCTGGTCAAATTGCTAAGCGATCCCTCTGCCCTGACCCAAGCCGGCGATGCACAAGCCAAATGGCTATCCGACATCGATCGCATCCTGGCCATCTTGATGGAACGCGACAGCGAAAACGAGGAGCGACAGGCGGAGATCGAGCGGCTTGAAAAGTATCAGGAAAAAGTGGGCAAGATCTTGGAGCAACAAAAGGCATTGCGCGATCAGTCGGCTCAAGACGCCATGCGCAAACGCATGAGCGAGCAACTCGGCGATGCCATCAAACGCGTAGAGGCGCTGCTCCAGCGGCAAGAAGGCGTATCGGAAGATACCAACCAAGCGGGTAAGGCGGGTAGCAGCGGCGAAAAGAAACCGTCGGATGCCGACGATGCCACCCCCGCTGAGCGCCTTGCGAAACAACAGGAGGCGCTGTCGCGGGACACGCAACAGTTGGCCGAAGACCTCAAACAGCTTGGCACACCCGAGACGCCACAGGACGCATCGGACCCCGCACAAACCGAAGCTCAAAGTGCCGGCCAAGCAGCAGCCGAATCAGCAAAGAGTGCCTCGGGGGCGATGTCCGAGGCAAGCAAGAGTCTGGAGCAAGGCCAACCGTCTTCCGCAAACCAGCCACAGGAAAAGGCGGAGGAATCCCTACGCGAAGCGAAGGAGAAGCTCGAAGAGGCCAAACAAAAACTCGACCAGCAAACCAAGCCGGAAGCCAACGCTGAACCCCAGCAGCAACTCGCTGAGGAAACCGAATCCCTGGCGGATGAGATGCAGCAAGACGCGGCCTCGAAGGCGGAAGGTCAGAGCCCGCCGGGCGACCCATCGGGCGGTCAACCCAGCCCGCCATCACCCGGCCAGCAGGGCGTGGAGCAGGCGGAATCCGAAATGCAAGACGCTTCGAAGTCACTCGGTAAGTCCGAAGCTAAAAAGGCCAAGGAGAGCCAGGACCGCGCCATCGAACAACTCGAAGAAGCCAAGAAGGAATTAGAGGATGCCCTCAGCCAACTTCGCAAGGAAGAAAAAGAAGAGACCCTGCGCGACTTGGAATCCCGATTCCGCGAGATGCTTTCGGCGCAGCGGGCGATTAACGAAGCCACTCTGCGCCTGCACCAAACGGGTCGAGAAAACTTCACGCGCCCCGACAAACTGAAACTGGCCGATCTTTCCGCGCAGCAGCGCGAGCTTTCCCAAGACGCGGCCACCTGCCTGCACATCCTCGACGAGGACGGAACGACGATCGCGTTTCCACGCATTATTGAGCAGCTTTCCGAGGATATGGATACCGTCGCGGATCGCCTCGCCGATCTGCGCGTGGACACGCTCACCCAGACCATCGAACGGGAAATCGTCGATACGCTGGAACAGTTGCTCTCCGCCGTACAACAAATGCAGCAAGAAAACGAGCAACAAGAGGGCGGAGGCGGATCAAAACCCGGTGAAGGGGACGAACCCCTTTTGCCACCGTCTGCGGAGTTCAAGCTGCTCCGTGCGAGTCAACTTCGCGTCAACCAGCGAACCGATGTCATCGAAAACGAACGGGCGGAGGAGCCCGAACCAGTCGAGGCGCTCAAGAAAGTCGCCAAACGTCAAACCGATTGTGCGGCGATCGCTCAGGAAATGCGTGACCGGAAACAGCAACCGTGATAGGTCGTAAACAAATGTCGAACACGCACCAACCTAATCAATCAAGAGGACTCAAGTCCAACGACCCCGACCGGCGTAACCTGCGCTGGTCTTCCGACGATATTCGTTCTATTTTTTTTCGTATCGCGCTGCTGAGTCTTGTCGGCTTGGTCTCGGCGTCGGCAACGGCCAACGATCCCAGTCCTGTCGATCGCTTTCTATCCAGCATGGAGACCGATTCTTCCATCCCCGTAGACGCCGCTAAACTCATCCGCGACTCCTGGACAAACTGCCAAGACTGTGACGGCGATGAATTCTTGACACAGGCCTTAGCGCTGATGTCACCCGGATTTCGTGAGGCGCTCGATGCGTTCGACGAAGAGCGGTACGACGATTGCACGGAAATCGCCGGCGCCATGCGGTCGGACGCCAATCCCTTTCTTTCCGCACACGCCACGGCCTATGAAATCAAGGCCATGGTCTCCGCTGAGCGATTGCTCGAAGCCGGTGAGCGCATCGAGGCGCTGCTCGCCTCATCCCAGGATTGGAAGCGCTTCAAGAATCATTCCTACCAAGCAGCAGAGATTTCGTTCTTGCGCGGCTTCTGTCTGCTTTCCGACTTGCAATATGAACAGGCCAAGAAAGCGCTATCCGAGTTTCTCGAAACGTATCCCGATGCTTCGCAACGTCTTCGCGTGGCGGCCCGGCAGATGCAGGCCGAACTATCCAATCGCCGGCCGGAAAACATCGGTGAAGTGGTCGATCTCATGCGCTTCTCCGGACGACGCCTGACGCATGGCGATACGGGCGAAACGGTGCGCACCCGCCAACAACGCGTCCTGGACATACTCGATCAGTTGATCGAGGAAGCCGAAAAACAGGAAAGCAGTAGCAGTAGTAGCAGTAGTGGCGGCGGCGGCGGGAAAAGCGGCTCTCCCGGACAGAACAAGCCCAGCAATCCCATGAAGGATTCCTCCCTTCCCGGCGGGGAAGCCGGCGAGGATTCGCTGCGGGCAAGCCAACGCGTGAAACCGGGCGAGTCGTGGGGTGCCATGGCTCCGGCGGAACGAGAACGTATTCTGCAAGCCTTACGTGATAATTTCCCGGCGCGTTACCGACAACTCGTCGAGCAATATTACGAACAACTTGCAAAGAAACCCTAGGATTTGTAGGAAAAGAGTACCGTCGGCGTCCCTGCCGGCTTCAAGCACAGCGGATAAGAACATGCTCCAGCACCGAAGCCGGAGCTACCGGGCACCAGGAAGACGAAGGCCGGTTTCCAAAAAAGCCCAGGCGCCGTGCAGGTCACGCGCTGGATCGATGGCGATCACGGCGCAGCGAGTTTCGTTGGTGAGATTCGAAAGCTTACAATCCAAATATCTTCATCTGGTGACCGCGGCGCTATTCACCGGCCTCGCTCCACTCACCGGCACGCCGGCATGCGCCGATCCCGTACCGGTCCACGTACACATCGTTCGAATCGACGGTACCGTCATGGAGGGGGCCTGGGATGGTTCCGTAAACGGCGCGCAGATCGAGGTTCTATCGCCAACCGACGCCACAAACATACCGCTTGACGGTCTGGCCTCCATCGATTTTGACAACCCATCGGAGCCCCCCGTCGGCGATGCGGTCTTCTTTTTCGCCGATGGCAGTCGATTGACGGGCCAGCTCATTGTCGATTCCAAGGCGGACTCCGCAACGCCCAGCGAAGACCACATGGCCGGCCAAACGATACTTGGCGATTCCACCAACTTCACCTTCCAACAGCTCGCGGCCATTCGCCTGGCACGCGCTGAGGACTTCCGCCGCGCCGAAGAACTCTTCAACGATGCGCGGGCCTCCCGGCTACCCGGGCATGACCTGCTGATCACCCGCAGCGCAGATGAACCACGAGCACTGCGCGGACAGATCGAATCCGTCGTTGGACATGGTGGCTCCTTTCACTTCGGCGATCGAACGCGCTCCTTCCGGTTCGAAAAAATCTTCGGCATCGTATTCGCTTCGGGCGTCTCGAAACCACAAGAACACCCCGACGCCACCACCATCAAACTGACCGACGGCTCCGCGCTGGTCGGACAACTCCTGAGCCCCGACGTCTGTGGCGATCGCCCGACGGAACAAGCCGTTTGTCTGGCCATCCACTTCGGTCGCAGCGCGACCATTCCCCTGACAAAAATCCGCCGCATAGACATTCGCAGCCATCGTGTCGTCTACGTCAGCGATCTGACGCCAACGCAACAGCGGATCGAAGGACTACTGCACAAGAAAGTCGCCGGCGAATCACCTTGGCCTTTACGGATCAATCGCTCCGTAAACGGCGGTCCGCTGTCTCTGGGTGGCCGCATCTTCTTGCGGGGCTTGGGGGTTCACAGCCGAACCGAAATCACCTTTAAGCTTGACGGAGAATACGAGAGTTTTGTCGCCACCATTGGTCTGGACGACTCGGTCCGCCCGCGCGGAAGCGTGGTGTTTCGCGTGCTGGGCCAATCGGATGAACAGACCCCTGCGGTGGTTCTTTTCGACAGCGACCTCATCTCCGGCCAAGACGCGCCCCGCGATATCATCGTGCCATTAGACAACGTCACGAATATGACACTCCTCGTCGATTACGGCGACGATCTCGACTTGGCGGATGCCGCGGTATGGGGCGACGCGCGATTGCTCAAACCCGAAGCGCAACGTGAACGGAAGGCACCCTGACCGCCATGCACGCCCACCCCCCAAAACCTTGGACCTACCGATGGGGCGTGGCCGCGGTTTGCGCCGCCCTAACCTTCCACCCACAGTTCACGACGGCCGCGGACCAAGCGGAAAGCGATTTGGCGCAAGTCGTCACCGCCCAATCCGAGCGAATCGAATCCATCGCACGTGTCGCGCCCAGCGCCGTGTGTATTTTCGACGACACGCAACGCGGAGGTGGTTCCGGCGTACTCATCGATCCGACCGGTTATGGCCTGACCAACTACCACGTCGTCGCCGGCATGCTCGAAACCCGCAAAGGCTTCGGCGGTCTGGCGGACGGCGTGCTGTACGACCTCGAAGTGCTGGGAATCGACATCACCGGCGACGTGGCCATGTTCCGACTGCTGCCGCCCAAGCCCGATTTTCAGTTCCCTTACGTTTCGATTGGCGATTCCGACACCGTGCGCGTAGGCGACACCGCGATCGCCATCGGCAACCCCTTCTCCCTCAGCGAAGATTACACGCCCAGCGTGAGCGTAGGCATGGTCACCGGCACACATCGCTATCAGTGGGGCACGCAAGGCAACTTGGTGTACACCGATTGCATTCAGGTCGACACGGCCATCAATCCGGGCAACTCGGGCGGTCCACTCTTCAACATCAACGGAGAAGTGATCGGCATCAATGGCCGCATTTCCGTCAATACCCGGGGGCGCTACAATGTCGGTTTCGGTTACGCGATCTCATCCAACCAAATCAAACGATTCATGCCCGCACTGCGCGCCGGGATTCTCGCCAGACACGGCACGTTGCTGGCCGTCACCGAAGACGATCTCTCCGCAGGCGGAACGGCCTTTCGCAGCGGAAGCGTTCGCTTCACCGAAGTGCAACCCGCCGGACCCGCTGATCGAGCCGGCATTCGCAGCGACGACAAACTCTTGTGGTTCGATGGCGTTCGAATTGAATCCGCCAACCAAGTGGCCAGCATGCTGGGCACCTACCCCGTCAATTGGCCCGTGACGCTGGAACTGGAACGAAACGGCCAACGGCGAAGCGCCGTCGTTCGCCTCGAACCGGTCGAACCAAACATGCGCGGCGCGTTCGAGGTCGACCGTGACATCAACGCACAGGCCGTCCGCCGCGTGCTTGAAGCCTTCCAACGCGCCGTCTTGAAGAACGTAGACACCCAGCGCCCCACACGTTGGTCTTGGACCATCGACCGAAAGTATCATCCCTCCGAAGATGGAACGACACGCTCGGACGAACGCTTCCGAGTGACCCATCGAGACGGCGCCATGGGCCACATGCAGCAGATTCACGCCGACGGCACAAAAGGGCGCATCATCGAATACGACGACAACGAAGCGACACAACGTATCGATGCCGGTGACAACCCGTTCCCCCTTCACCCGACCGAAGGCCGTATTCTGGCCGCGCTCTTTACCGTCTACCATTCGCTCCTGGAGCCCTTAAGTACCATCGATCTCTCCCCCGCGGTTCACGGCGGCGGTGATGCGATCGTCGAGAATCCCCAAGCGTCCATCACGACGCCGGGGCATGAAACGCAGAACCGACGCTTGAACCCTAGAATCGTGGAAGTGATTCATTGGTTCATGCCCAGCGGTGCCGAAGTCCGATTCTCTTTCGATACCCGGTCGTTTCTTTTGGTCCGGGCGGTGGTGGAAGATAAGTTGTCCGGCGCTAAGGCCACGATTCGCTTCAGCGACTATCGAGATGTCGATGGCATCCATTGGCCTTGCGCGCTGGAAGTGGCAACCCCCACATTCAACTACCGCGAGACGCTGACTCATTGGGAGCTGACCCGATGATCGTCCAGCTTCTAATCCTGCTTACAACCATCGCCGCCCCCATCGGGGACGCCGCCATCGTCGTTGAACGTCAGGGGTTCGAGCGTGCGGTATCGACCGTGATGCCCCGTGTGGTCAAACTGTATGGCTTGCGCGGTGGCGCGGAGGCGGGGTACGGAAGCGGGATCATCGTTTCCGAAGATGGCTTGGTCTTGACCGTGTTATCGCTGCTGATCGACGCACGACGCATACGCGTCGTCACGGCCGAGGGATTGTTGTTGGGCGCCGACGTCATCCACCGAGATCGCAATCGTCAATTAGCTTTGATTCAGCTTCGTCCCATCGACGACGAGGCATCGCGCGAGGATCGACACGCGCTTCACTCAGGTTCCCAACCCTCAAGCAGCGACCGCTTACGGCTCCCCTTCTTCAATATCGCTGAACAAGCCGAGCTGCGCCCCGGCGATTGGGTGCTCGCCGTGGGTAACGCATTCAAAGTCGCCGAAGGTGCCGAACCCGTGTCTCTGGTTCACGGCGTCTTCTCCACCCGAACCCGCTTGGACGCCCGCCGCCGCAAGAGAGACTTCCGCTATCGCGACGACGTCCTGGTCATCGACGCTATCACAAGCAACCCCGGCGCGCCCGGCGGCGCCTTGGTCAATCTCGACGGGCAATTTCTGGGCATGATAGGCCGAGAGGTGATTTCCAATCGAACGAACACGCATTTTAACTACGCCATACCGCGCGACGTTCTTTACGAATACCTCCTCGAAGCCAGAGGCATAGAAGATAGAGAATCGCCGGGATCACAACCAACTGGGGTATCCTCTAATGACGAGAACGGATGGAAGAACCGCCTGTCCGAAGCAGGCATACGCATGAGTAAGGTGGGCTACAAAGTCGTGTTGCCCTTTGTCGCTCGCGTGCGCCTAGGCTCGATAGCGAGCCGCGCGGGGCTCCGCAAGGACGACCTGATTCTCTCGGTCAACGGGCGCAACGTTCCCGACATGACCGCGTTTGCCAACACCATGAGCTTCCTCGCGCCGGACGAACCCTGGGACCTCGTCATTCGCCGAGAAAACCGAATCGTTAGCCTGCGGATTGAACATGCTACCACCACGGATGAGACGACACCGGAAACAGGAGGAGGCCAATGACGACACACTTAACTGCAAGCCTGTGTGGATGGCTGGTGTTATTACCGCTTTCGGTTGCAATGGCTAACCCAACGCCGGAAAGCTCCGATCCATCCTCGGCGCAGCATCCCGACTTCACGTTGCTCCATGCGACACAAAAGACGTTTCGCAACGTCGCCGATACCCTGCGACCTTCGTTAGTTCGTATCGAAACCGTTGGTGGATCTCAACCACCCGAACAATCTCTACCCGTCGATGATAGCGAAGTCGCTCCCAAGAAACGCAAACGCTCACAAATGCCCTTCCGCGACTCACCCGGCTTATCAGGCTTTGAGGTCGCCGATGGCCCGACGACGGGCATCGTCTATTCCGACGACGGTTACATCATCACCAGCAGCTTCAACTTCATTCGCGAGCCCTTGCTCATCACCGCATCCCTCTACGATGGAAGACGATTGATCGCCAAGCTCATCGCCCGCGACCAGGTACGCAAGATCGCTCTGCTCAAGGTGGAAGCCACAAACCTGCACGTCCCCCAATGGCTCAACGCCAACCAACTCGACGTCGGACAGTGGTCGATCGCACTGGGACTGGGGTTCGGTGGTGACGACCCTTCTGTTAACGTGGGAATTATCAGCGCGCTGAGTCGAATGCACGGCAACGCCGTACAGACCGACGCCAAGCTTAGCCCCGCCAACTACGGCGGACCGCTGTGCGACATTCACGGCCGAGTGATCGGCATTTGCGTACCCATGGCCCAGCGCCCCGGCGAACTCGCGGGCATTGAACTGTACGATTCCGGCGTGGGATTCGCCGTGCCCAAACATCGAATCGAAGAAATCGTAGCCGTACTCAAGACGGGAGCGTCTTTCTACCGCGGCTGGCTGGGTATTTCCGTCGATCGGCGACATCGCGACTCGCTGGTCATTGCCAACGTGGCCGATCCCTCGCCAATGCAAGCCGCCGGGGTTCGGCCGGGAGACAAAATTCTTACGGCCAACGGCAAAGACATTCGCCATTTCGGCGAATTGGTCCAAACGCTGTACATGCTTCCCGCCGGCACACCCGTCGAACTACTCATGGAGACCGACGATTCGGGTTATCAAATCGAAGTGAAGTTGGCACGCAGCGCCGATCTGGGGCCCCTTCCCGACCTGGAAGAACCCTTCGACCCATCGCAACCGCTTCCGCCACCGAAGAACGAATAAGGTATTCCCCGATTCTTGGTCCCGAGCCGCAACGGGTGGACATGGCCGGAAAAGAGTACAGCCGGCTTTCCTGCGGGCGCTTGCCATGGCACGAACGCGAACAATTCCGGCACCGAGGTCGCAGCAAATTACTATGAAGAGAACGAAAACCTGGCTTCAGACAAGGCCTAATAGAACACTGTCATAATCAAGTTCTGTTCGGTATGCTTACCCTCGAACAGCCCAATCGTCGTAGTCACGAACTTGATGCTGATCTCGGCGTTCTGATCCAACCATTCGTTGATTTGATGATTCATGAAATCGATCGCCCCGTCGCTGAGTCGACAATGAAACGTACGACAGCGCGACGCACTCGGGCCATTGGGGTCAAGCGGACGCACGTATTGTATCGCCGCAGCACTGTGCCCCAACGTCGCCTCACTCGCCGAGTGGATACGCGAGCTGGACATCGTGCTCGAACTGCCGCGGTCGTCGTCCTCATCCGCGTCAAGCTCGATGGGTTCCAAGTCTTGATCGACGAGTCGGGCGGCCGCGTCCTGCTCGCTTTCAAAGTCCGAAAGGCAATGCGAACAGAGAAGTCGCCCTGATTCATACCGCGATATGCCCGATGTGAGGTGCTCTTTATAAACGCTGGCACCGCACTCTTCGCATACACTAACGTCTTCATGCGTGTCATGTTTCATCTGAACAGACTCCCTGAACTTAAACCGAGGTTATACTACCAACCGGCCACGACACCCGTCAAGCACGCGACTCGCGCAGCGCTTCCACCATCGCAACGCCCCGCGACGTACCAATCCGTGCGGCACCGGCGTCAAGCATGGCCCGCGCATCTGCCAGGCTACGAATGCCTCCCGCCGCCTTCACCCGAATCGGCGACGCCAAACGCACCAACCGCTCCACGTGTTCAACGGTCGCACCACCGGCCACATGAAAACCAGTCGAGGTCTTCACAAAGTCGGCCTCACCCTCCACACAACACCGACAACCCAGCGCGATCTGCACCTCCGTCAGCGTCGCCACCTCCAATATCACCTTCAACAGACCGCCCCAAGTTCGGTGGACCACCCCCGCGACAGACTCAATGTCCTTCCTCACAGCCACACGATCCCCAGCAATCAGCGTACCCAGCGTCACAACCATATCAATCTCAACGGCACCATCGTCCAGAGCCCGACGCGCCTCAGCCACTTTCGAATCCGTGGTACAGGCGCCCAACGGAAAACCCACCACCGAAACCACGCGGGGTCGATCGCACTCCCCACCGCCCGAACGCATTGATTCCAATCGCGTGGCTGCCCGCCGAACGTAAATCGGGTTAACGCACACGGCCCCAAAACGATACTCCGCCGCCTGATCGCAAAACCGATCGATTTGCTCGGGCGTGGCTTCCGGCTTGAGCAGCGATTGATCGATCACGGCTAAGAATTCTTCTTCGGTCATCCTCTTCTCGCTTTTCTGCAGATTCCATACGCCTCCAACAGCCCGGCGGCCCCATCGTCGCGGAATAAGTAAGACACCCGTGCCCGCTCCGTCATCGTGCCCAGCGCCGGCACCCGCGTCGCGGCACGATCCACAACACCCAGCGCGTAGGCGACGTCTTCAAACGATAGAGCCGTTCGCTTCGCACCGCACGCCACATATCGAGCCAACCACCCAACGGCCACCACGGACAAAACCAGGGCGCGCAATCCGTTGACGACCGACCAGCCGTAATATCCACTTCCAAAAACACTACCCCCACCAAGACGAGCGGCAAAGTAGCGACGCAACAAATCGTCTGCGGCCCCCGACGCATCGTCTAACCCTTCGACCAACTCCAGCGCATCGAAATGGACGCCGGACGGAAACCCGTGGAGCGGCGGAACGGCTCCGTCGCCTCGCAAGAACGCCCGCGCACTACGCAGTTGACGCAAACGCTTCGCGAATCGACCCGTCACACCCGACCGCATCTCCTCGATCGTCACATGCTCCGCATGGGCAAACGCGAGCTGCCGCAGCATGCCACGCTGCTTGGCCGTGGGCCCCGTAATGGAAGACGCCGACTCGCTTGATTGAGCCGCAAAGAGCAAGTCAAGCAGTTCGGCAAACCGCGTCCCACGAACTTTCACCAACCTAGCTTCACCCAATAGGCCCGCCACGCGTGACAATCCCACCAACCGAACGAACAACGACATCTCCTGGTTACGCATCCAACGAGCCACACGCCTGGTCACAATTTCCAACTCCTCCGGCGTAGCCCTAATGCCGCGCTGCAGATTGACGGAATCGTCCGCGCCCCCGTGATCGAGACTAGATACAAGCTGCGCCAACCCCGCACGATGCTGCTCAACGGGCTGACCGTTCGACGCAACGACACTGGGGCAATCGAAACGAAGCGATGCCTGCCAACCTCGTGACGTCGAGCGGACCGAGAACGGAAATATACGACAGGCCAGGGGCTTGGCGGACTCACCGCATTCCGCATGAATCCGGCATCGGTTGTCGGCATCGAGAAAAACGCATGCCCCGTCCGCACCCTTATTGAGCCCCCAACCCCGCCCCACACGCACGTACGGCGCTACCCCGAGCTTTTTCGCCCAATCCGCCTGATCGATGCGCTCGCGCTCCGTGTCGGTCAGATGCCCCACCAGCGTCCTACAACAGTTGCCGCAGGAATGGCAAGACCACCGCTGACCCGAGATTTTCGGCATGATGACCGGCAAACTGCGCGACGCATTCATACGCTCATTGTGCGTGCAACAGCGGGCGGACGCAACGACGCGCGGATCGTGGCCCCGATCCGCAGGCTTTAACCTGCAAGAATTGTCGTAATATGAGGGACGTTGAATAGCGCAGGGTGCCCCATTCTTGCGCAGCAAGGTACGAAGAAGGGGGCACCCACCGCCAATGACCCAGTATATGGCAGAAGGAGATTCGCTTTATCGCTGGATGGGTTCTTGGATGGCCTCAAGCACAACCGGCGCTGGGCGATCCGCGTAATCCATCATCGCCCTCAATGAGCAACTAGCCGGCGCAGCCTCGCCCGACTGCAGCGCGGCGATCAATTCCGAGCCACCTACAACATGGTCGCCCAGATTGGGGACGTGCTGGGTCAACCAGTCGGCCAACACCGCCGAGGCGGCCAAGGGGTACACGAGAATCGTCGCGTACGGTGGCGTGAAGGAATCCAACGTCTCTCGATGAACGTCGACGCGACACGGCACCGGATGATGGACGGCCACCGATTCCAGCGATTCACAGTCCCGGCGCGTTGCCCGTTCATTTCCGCGTAGAAACCCCATCGCCTCCTGTGCCATCAATCGAGCACTCGCGATTCCCCGCAACTCAAATCCACCGCCCTCGCTCACGCGATAGATCTCGTAGGCCACTCCGTCAGCGTGCTCCGCCGAAGCAAGCAAAACGCCGATCTCGCCGGCGGTATAACCCACCGACACGTGCGTGCCGAAATCGTAAACGTACAGGCCGACATAACCAAGTGGATTCGAAATGGGTGGCAAATGCATCTTGACTCCACCGATGAAACGAACGTCTATGAAACGATTAATCGCACAAAAAGACGCTTACCACGTTGCACCACATCGCCAGTCTTGACCGCAAGCGGTTCATGGGCGTCCGCGACGACTTCGCCGTTAAGACGCACGCCGCTCTCTGCCACCAGCCGCCTCGCCTCACCATTCGACTTGGCGAACCCACATGCGAGAATCAACTTTACCGGCGTAATGTTTCCATTTTCAACTTGATCTTTCGGCAATTGAGTATCCGGAATGTCATCCGGCAATCCGCCACCACCGCCGTGCACGCGTCGAAATTCCTCGGCCGCCGCATCCGCCGACTCGGCGGAGTGGTATTGGGCGATGATCGTCTTGGCCAGCGACTCCTTGCTGTCACGAGGGTTACACTTTTCTAGATCCGTCAATTCAGCAACCTCACCCGCCGGCACGTCGGTCAGCAATTCGAAGTAGGATCGCATCTGTTCATCCGGTATGCGCATCACTTTTCCGAACATATCGCCGGGCGGATCGGTCACGGCGATGTAGTTACCGAAGGATTTGCTCATCTTCTCCGTACCGTCCGTCCCCACCAAGATGGGCGTCACCATGACAATCTGCGGCCTTTGCCCCGCAAGACGCTGTAGATCTCGCCCGCAAAGATTGTTAAACGTCTGATCCGTTCCCCCCAGCTCAACGTCGGCTTCGATTTCCACACTATCGCGGGCCTGCATGAGTGGATAGAGCAGCTCGTGCAGAAAGATCTCCTTCCCCTGGGCTTGCCGAACCGCAAAGGTGTCACGTTCCAGCATTCGGGCCACGGTCATTTGACTCATCAATCGAATCACATCGGCGAAGGTCAGCGGCGACAACCACTCGCTGTTGCGACGCACCTCCAGCTTGGCATCCGAAAGATCCAGCACCTTGCCCGCTTGTTCGAGATATGTCGCGGCGTTGGCGTTGATTTCCTCCATGGTGAGCGCGGGCCGGGTCTTCGATCGCCCCGTCGGATCACCGATCATGGCCGTGTAATCACCAATGACCAGCACGGCCTTATGCCCCATATCCTGAAACTGACGGAGCTTGCGCAACACCACGGTATGCCCCAGGGTCAGATCCGGTGCCGTGGGGTCCAAACCCAACTTCACCCGCATCGGCCTGCCACCCGATAAGCGCTCCTTCAGCTCATCGGGCGTGTACACCGCGTCACACCCCCGCAGCAGGAGTTCAATCTTTTGCGAATCGGCCGTCTTACTCATGGCACTATTCCTCAAAACGCCCCTCATACACCACCCGCCGAATGTCTAATGCTTTCCCCGTTGTGGACTCGACGGTCACTATGACTCCGGAAAGACGCACGTCGCCGGTGGCGACATCAAAGGGCGCCGGAACGGCGCTGATCATCGCAGACAACACCCGCTCCTTGCAACGCCCCAAAACCGAATCATAGGGGCCCGTCATACCCAGGTCGGTAATGAACGCCGTGCCCTTGGGCAGCACGCGTTCGTCGGCCGTCGGGATGTGGGTGTGTGTACCGAAGAGCAAGCTGACGCGACCATCCAAGTGCCATCCCATAGCCACTTTTTCACTGGTAGCTTCGGCGTGCATATCGATCACGATAATCTTGGTCTTCGCCGAAATGGTTCCCAATATGCGATCGACCGCCACAAACGGACAATCCACCGGCGTCTTCATGAACATCCGCCCCAGCAGTGAGACGACCGCCACCGCGTGATTACCCTTGCACGACCTCACCACGAACGACTTGCCCGGCGCCCCCAGCGGCAAGTTGGCGGGCCTGACGACCTGATCGGACTGCTCCAACACCGGAATGATTTCTTTTCGTCGGTAAATGTGATCGCCGAGCGTAATGACGTCGACGCCGTAGCTAAGAATCTTGTCGTAAATCGCAGGCGTGATTCCAGAACCGGCCGCCGCGTTCTCCGCGTTGACGATTACGCAATCGATATCGTGCTCGGCAACAAGGTCTGTCAGCCCCGCTCGCAAAACGCGCCGCCCAGGACCGCCGACCACATCCCCAACACATAGTAGTTTGATTTGCATGACATTCCTGCTGTGCGCGAAAAGGGAGCACCGGCCCTCGCTGATCGATGGCGTTCTTGCCAATCCATGCACGCAAAGAATTCCAGGGCGATCTACACAGAAAGCGACTATCGAGCGTGAGCCACCGCACGGACTTCACGCAACACCGTCACGCGAATCTCACCCGGATAGGTCATCCGTTCTTCAACCTGCTTGGCAATATCGCGCGAGATCTTCGCCGCAATCGCGTCGTCCACGCGCTTGGCGTCCACGATCACCCGAATCTCTCGACCCGCCTGAATCGCAAACGCTTCCTTCACACCCTGTGACTCCATGGCAATCTCTTCAAGCTGCTCCAAACGCTGGACGTAGCGCTCCAACGATTCGCGTCGTCCGCCGGGGCGCGCGGCGCTGATGGCGTCGGCGGCCATCACGATTGGGGTGTAAGGACTGGTGGATGGAATGTCACCGTGATGACCCTCAACTGCATTGAGAACTTCCGGACGTTCATTGAAGCGTTTGCAGAACTCGGCCCCGATCTTCGGATGCCCACCCTCCATTTCATGATCGATCGCTTTGCCAATATCGTGCAGCAATCCACACCGGCGAGCGAGACGACCATCAAGCCCCAACTCGTCCGCAATCGCCTGACACAAAAACGCCACTTCGATGCTGTGCCGCAGCACGTTCTGCCCGTAACTGGTGCGATACCGCAGTCGTCCCAACAAATCGAGTTGTTTGCGGTGTAGCCCACCGACGTTCGCTTCGACCGTCGCCTTCTTGCCCATGTCGATCAATTCTTCGTCAACTTCCTTCTTGATCTGTTCGACGAGTTCTTCGATCCTTCCCGGATGAATACGACCGTCTTGAATCAAGCGCTCCAACGAACGTCGTGCAATCTCTCGCCGAACCGGATCGAAAGCGCTGACCACGACCACGCCCGGTGTATCGTCGACAATGACATCCACTCCCGTAGCTTTCTCGAAGGCCCGAATGTTCCTTCCCTCCCGACCGATTACCCGACCCTTCATCTCGTCGGAAGGAATCTCCACCGTCGACACCGTGCTCTCGCTGGTGTGTTCGCCGGCATACCGCTGCAACGCCGTCAACGTAATTTCACGCGAGCGCTGCATCGCCTCATCTTTGGCCGCCAGAACGGTCCTTTCGATCAATTCAGCCGTTTCATGCTCAAGCTCGATACTGAGCGTCTCGAAAAGCGTCTGCTTCGCCTCCTGGACAGACATGCCACTCGCCTTAAGCACTTGCTCGCGACGCTCGGCAAGCAATTCGTCTGCGGCCTGCTCCTTTTTCTGCAGCTCATCGAGCCGGGTGTTGAGCTTCTTTTGGCTCTGCTCCAGATTGCGTTCTTTGGTGACCAGCGTATCGAGTTTACCCTCGAGATTGTCCTCCCGCTTGGCCAGTCGTTTCTCCACCTCCTTGGCTTCAAGCCGCATTTCGGCCGCGTCGGCGCGCAGCTTTTCCTGTCCCTTGAGGAATTCGCCCTTAGCGTCCACTTCGGCGGTTTTGCGAATCACTTCAGATTCCGAGCGCGATTCCGCGAGAAGGCGCTGGGCCTCCAAACGCGCGGCATCAAGCTTGGCTCGACTTTGCCAGCGCATCAAAAGAAAGCCGCCCAGCAAACCAACTACCGCCCCGGCCGCACCAGGCAGAAACGCCCAAAGACTCTGCGCCAGTACCCAAGCAAGTAATACAGTGTCCATAATGGTTTCTTTCGCGATGATGAGGCAACTGATCGCACCGGAAATGGGCGGGTCCATGCAACTGGCCGCAAACGAGCATGGAAGCCTAATCCCAAGCGCCCGTTCAGATTCAAGGCTCAGAAGCAAGCTTGCGAGACGGACAGAAAAACGCAATCACGCGCGCCGCCTATCGCTGGTGTGCGATGTGGCCCGATGGCTTCGTAACCGCGACAGAAATGGACCGCATTGGCCGAATATCTAGACTAATCGCGCGAAGGATCCCTTGTGATCCGTCATAATCTACCTAGATCGCTTGATTCGCGTTGACCAATCAATAAAAAGGTCATTCGATTAACCCGCAATACACAAACAACGTTCAGCCACTAAGCATCCCCGAACAACCCACCACGCCCGTTATCAACAACCGAGGGGACATTCGGAATGGAAACACTCTGTCGGAGCCAGCCACCGCCATACAACTCGTGAGTATCCAATGCGGGTAACCACGCAGGCCCGCGAGTCTACATCCTAAGCGATCGCAAACTACCCACCCCGGAACCCATACGCCCGGGACGATCGATCTCCTCGTAATATCTGGACCAGCAAGAGGCAAGCTCGCCGTCTGCCGACCACCCATAAATTAAGCAGCAATTTAATTCATGCCGCAAGAAATCACGTTGCAGCGCAGTATAGAATCGCCGCGTCGCATGTCAAGAGTTATCGGCGCAAGCATCCATCTTGACGAGCCCCACGTAGAAACGCCTGCCCGAGCCGTCAAATCCTGTCCGACCTGCGACCCGGCGGGAATAAATTCCCGTATAATCCGCTATTACTCTACGGAACATACGGCGGAGGGCGAGTGGGTCGAATCCGGAGGAATCGGACGTCGGGCCGGAACGCGTGATCGACAAACGCAACCGCCGACTCTTCCCGGCAGACATCGTAATCGGCACAGCTTTCGCCGAATTGAATACGATATACTGGACAGTTGCCTGCTATTGCTATTGTGATTGTGATCTGATTACGAGGACATCAATGCATCGAAGACTATTACTGAACTTGGCCGCGATCGTCGCAATTTCCTTCACTTTCACAACGCAAGCCCAGCTTAGCGCCGGCAAAGAACCCAAGGCCAAGGTGAGTCTGGGCTCCAGTGCAGACGCCGTCGTGGCCGGTCGATCCTGGGACGTGGGAATCCAATTCGAACTCCAAGACGGCTGGCATATCTATTGGGTCAACAGCGGCGACAGCGGGCTTCCACCAAGCGTGACGTGGACCTTGCCCGACGGCTGGACCGCCGGCCCATTGCAGTTCCCGATCCCTAAGCGACACCACTCAGCCGGAGACATCGTAACCAACATCCTCCCGGGCGCCCCCGTCCTCATCAGCAACATCACCCCCCCGACCGCGCTTGCCGGCGATTCGATAAACCTGACCGCCGACGTCGAGTACCTGATCTGCAGCAAGAACTGCATTCGCGAAAGCGCACAAATCAAACTCGAATTACCCGTCCTTAAACCCGGCGGCAACGCCCAACCCATAAACGAATCCCTGTTCAAGAGGGCTCGGCGCGCCCTTCCGAAAGAAACAAGCAAGTACCTCTCGGTTATCGCCCATGCCACACCATCGACCCTGGTGCCCGGGCAATCCTTCGAGCTCGCGCTCGACGTGAGTATTAAACGCGGATACCACATTCAATCACACGAACCGCTCAGCCCCGCGTTTATCAAATTCGATACCTTTCTCAAACCGGCCCCGCACGTCACATACGACGATGCCATCTATCCCAAGCCTAAGTTTCGCACGCTCAAGTACGTCGGCAAGGTGAGTGAGTACGACGGAAGAATCAACGTTCGAATCCCCGCCCGCCTGGGTGACGGATCAACGACACCACCCGCCCAACTCGGCGGCATCATTAAATACCAGGCCTGCGACGCCAAAGGTACGTGCTTCCCACCCGACGCACTGGCCTTCGCTGCCACAGGGCTCACCCACAAGGTGGGGTCAGCCGCTCCACCGGACGCCGCGCCGCAAGCGGCCGCCAAAATCTCTACCGAACCTGGGGACCATGAAAACGTTGGTGCCCCGATCGGTAGCACCGGCGTACCGGCGGGCGTCGGCGACGCCGGTACTGCTGACGACCAAGACCTCGAAGGATTTTTACGGAGCCTCGGCTTGCCCGGCCTGTTGCTCATGTGCTTCTTCTATGGCTTGTTGATCAATGCCACCCCGTGCGTCCTGCCTTTGCTTTCCATCAAAGTGCTCACCTTCGTCCAACAAGCGCACGAGTCGCGGGGGCGGACGATGATGCTGGGGCTTTCATTCGGAGCCGGCGTCATATTGTTCTTTGTGGCACTGGGCTTGCTCGCCGGCCAGGGCAAGAATATTCTTCAATACCCGGTGGCCGTGATCGCCCTGGGAACGGTTGTCTTAGCCATGTCACTGAGTATGCTGGGCGTATTCACCCTGCAAGTGCCCACCTCGGCGACCAAGTTGGAAGCTTCCATCCAGCAAGAAGGAATCCTGGCGTCGTTCGGCAAAGGGGCGCTGGCCCCCATTCTAGGATTCGCATGCACGGCCCCAATGATGGCCGGCGGTTTGGCGTGGGCGACGCAGCAGCCCAAGAACACCGCGATTCTCGCGTTTTTCGTCATGGGCATGGGCATGGCATTCCCTTACGTAGTACTCGGGGCGAACCCAAAATGGTTGAACTTCTTGCCCAAGCCGGGCAACTGGATGATTACGTTCGAGCGTATCATGGGCTTTCTTCTGCTCGGATTAGTCGTGCTGCTGATCCATCCACTCATCGCGCACATCGGCACGGAAGGCTTGGAATGGACCTTGGTGTTTTTTGTGGTCGTCGGCATGGCCTGTTGGACGCTCGGCAAGGTTGAGATCACCATGCCATCCGCACAGCGCTGGCGCTATCGCGCAACGGCTGGAGCAACGGTCGTCATCGGCGCCGCGCTCATCTATGGATGGGTTTACCCGATCGACCAGAATCGAGGAACCACCCCCACCGATCACGGCCCCATAGACTGGCGGGAATGGTCGGCGGAAGCTGTCGAGGAATCGGTCGGCGCCGGTCACACCGTCTTCGTCGATTTCACGGCCGCCTACTGCACTAATTGCAAAGTGAACAAGAAGCGGGCGATCAACACCCCCGAAACCGTGCAGAAGATTCAGTCGCTCGGGGTCATCGCATTTCGCGCCGACTTTACCGGAGGCGATGAACGGATTTTCGAAACGCTTGAACAGTTCGGCCGACCGGGTCCGCCGCTCAATCTGATCTATCCGGCCGGCCAGCACGACAAGCCCATCGTTCTTGATGTCTTGTTCTCGAAGCAGTACTTGCTGGATAAGCTCGACGAAGCCGGCCCCTCCCGCGCCCGGTCCGCCTCCACCCTCATTCCATAGCATCAGCGCATTCCTCGTTTCCGCATCCCGAGCCGCAGGCTTCAGCCTGCGCGAATGGTCGTAGTAACCCGAGCCGCAGGCTTCAGCCTGCGCGAATTGTCGTCGTAACCCGAGCCGCGGGCTTCAGCCTGCGCGAATTGTCGTAGTAAGAAGAACGTTGAATACCGCGGGGTGCCCCATTCTTGTGAAGTAAGTATGTGACGTAGGGTGCCCCATTCTTGCGCATCAAAGGTGGGGGACGGATTGCCCCAACGGGGCTTGATAACTTAGAGCATTTCCCGTTAATGTGTTCCGGTATATCCGCATCCGGCGAAGAATCCGCGACAATCGTCGGGGGTGACCGAGTGCATGGCGTGGCCCACGGCGTTGACGAGGCGACCATGCGTTCGGGCAG
>Ga0326597_10001252_pt1 | contig 41565 bp, 36 predicted proteins | sample RVTome_12_FD_203789 | JGI IMG/M metagenome (GOLD analysis project Ga0326597, IMG submission 203789) | Soil microbial communities from uranium-contaminated site in the Upper Colorado River Basin, Wyoming, United States - RVT100D185 | ecosystem: Environmental > Terrestrial > Soil > Contaminated >... | reverse complement strand
TGCAGAATCCGGTCGACGATCTCGGTGACGCTCGCGCCCTCGAACGGCAGCCGGCCAGTCAACATCTCGAAGAGCACGACGCCGAGCGAGAAGAGGTCGGACCGGCCGTCCACCGGACGCCCCAGTGCCTGCTCGGGCGACATGTACGACACGGTGCCGATCACGGTGCCGGTCGTCGTCAGCGGCGCGCGCGTGACGCCGGCCGACGGGTCGATGCCCCGGTGCATCTCGAGGATCTTCGCGAGACCGAAATCGAGCACCTTGGTCAGGCCGCGGGGCGTCAGCATCAGGTTGGCGCTCTTGATGTCGCGGTGCACGACGCCACGCGCGTGCGCTTCGTCGAGCGCGTCGGCGACCTGCATCGCGGTCGACACGGTCTCGCGCGCCGGCATCGGCCCGCGCTCGAGCCGCGTCGACACCGCCTCCCCCTCGACGTACTCCATGACGATGAAGGTGGCGCCGTCGTGCTCGCCGATGTCGTAGGTCACGGCGATGTTGGGCGAACGGAGCACCGAGGCCGCGCGCGCCCCGTTGAGCAGGCGATCGCGGCCGTTCCGGTCGCTCGCCAGCGAGGGGGACAGGAACTTGAGCGCGACCGGGCGGCCGAGCCGCGTGTCCTCGGCGCGATAGACCTGGCCCATCCCGCCCGCGCCGAGGCGTTCGCCGATCCGGTAGTGCTGGACGATGGTGCCGGTCATCGTGTCCATCTTACCGACTGCCGGGCCCCGAGGGCCGACCGCGGCTTCATGGGTCATCCCCGCCCGGTCTCGAGGAGCGCGCGGCGCCTGGCGCGGCGGGCCGCGGGCGAGTCCGCCGCTTCGTCGGCCGGCATCTCTTCGTCCGACGCCGGAACCGCCTCGCCCGGTTCGCAGGCCGCGAGGGCGTCGCGGACGAGGTCCGCGAGCGCCTCATGGTAGGCCGCCAGCGTTTCGGGCACCGGCCGCACGTGCACGTACTGGCCGGTGCGGCACCCCTCGACCAGGCGCGCCTCGGTCAGGATGCGCACGTGATGGGACACGGTGGCCTGGCTGACCGGGAACCGGCGGCCGACGTCGCCGCAGCAGATCCGGCTGGCGTGTACGATGGCCTGGAAGATCCGCAGGCGTGTGGGGTCGGCGAGGGCCTTGGCGATCTTGACGAGATGGGCTTCGTCCATGGAGACTTTCAATATATAGACAATTGTCTATATATTGTCAAGGCCCGTTCGGGCTCCTCAATCGCGGCCCCGTCTCAGTTTCTTTTCTGCTGGCGCCCCAGCCACGCCGCCCGAAACCCCCGCTGCGCCGCCGTCGGGGTCCCGCCCACCGACTCCAGCGTCACCAGCTCGAGCGAGGGATCCTCGCCGAGCGTGATCGTGGCGCGCACCGGCGCCCCCCGCCGGAGGAACTCCACCGCGATCTGGTCGCCGGGCTTGTGGCGCTTGAGCACCTCGGCGATCCGGGCCGTCGAGGTCGTCGTCTCGCCATCCAGCGTCCGGATCACGTCGTCGATCTCGAGGCCGGCCGCGTAGGCGGGCGAGCCGGGCGGCACGAGCGAGGTGAGGGTGAGCCCCTCCGGGCCGCTGTCGGCGCCGAACGGCCCCATCCAGGCCGTGCCGGGGTTGCGCGGACGCAGCACGAGACCCGCGCGCCCGACGAGCGTCGCGTAGTCCACCACGCCGCGCCCCTCGATGTAGTTGTCGAAGAACTCGTTGGCGAACGCCCGGCTGCCCGACACCTCGGCGAGCCGGTCGCGCGCGTCGCGCAGCGCATAGGGCTTTGCCACCAGGCCGGGCGCGGCGCCGCCGGGCTTGCCGTGCGCGCGCCAGAGCGCGCGCATGTAGTCGTCGAGCGTCACCTTGCCGTCGCTGGTGGCCCGCAGCGAGAGATCGAGGCCAAAGGCGATCGCGGCCCCCCACGTGTAGTAGGAGATGAAGGTCGTCTGCAGGTTGTTCCGGTCGACCGAGCGCGCCGCGTCGACGAAGGGCGCCAGCCGGCTCATCTCGGCGGCCGACCGGAACTGCCGGCCGCTGCCGTTGACCACCGCGTCGATCGTGCGCCCGAAGCCGCCGACCGCGCGGTCCAGATCGGTGATGCCGGCGCGGAGCATCGCGAGCGGGCCGTAGTAGCTCGTGAACCCCTCGGCGAGCCAGAGGCCGTCGGACATGTTCGCGCGCGCGAAGTCGAACGGCTCGAGATCCGTGGGGCGGATGCGCTCGACGTTCCAGCAGTGGAAGAACTCGTGCGACACGGTGCCGATCGCGCCGAGGCGCTGCTGGGCGTTGGCGAAGTTCGCGCGCGAGGTGAGGACCGTGCTGTTGCGGTGCTCCATGCCGTCGCCGTCGGCGTACGGCAGGTAGTCGGCGATGAACGTGTAGGTGCCGCCGTCGAAGGCCGGCAGCTCGCCGAAGATCGCCTGCTGCTCCCGCACGACCTTCTCGACGTTCGCGACGTAATCGTCCATGTCGGCGTCGCTGCCCGTGTGGTGCACCGCTACCCGGACCTCGTAGCTCGTCCCGTCGGGATTCGTCACCCCGAACGTGCGGAGCGAGAACGGCCCGACCTCGGTCGGGCTGTCCATCAGGTACTGGAGGTTCGGCGCCGTGAACACCAGGGGATCGGCTGTCGGAAACAGCTGCGTCGCCACCCGCCAGGAAGGATCCGGCGGCTCGATCCGCACCCGCGCCGGCCGGTCTTCGAGCCCATGGGCCCAGATGAGCGTGGCGGGCATATTCATGTGCGCGTGCGTGGAGTCCACCGCGAGATAGGTGCCGTCGATCCGGTCCCCGTACAGCTTGTAGGTGACCCGTACGGTGCCGTCGTGCCCCGACACGCTCCACGTGTGCGGGCTCGTCCGCAGCACCATCAGCTCGAGGCCCCTGCCGTCCGCTGCTGTGATCTCGAACAGGTTCTTCGCGAACTCGTGCAGCGCGTAGCGGCCCGGGGACGATCGGCTCATCTGCAGCCGCAGCGGCCCGCTGCCGATCTCGGGAAACGTCGCTTCGACCTGCACCCACCGGTGCTCCGGCTCGGGAAACGTCAGCCGGTAGCCGATCGGCGCCTGGGCCTGGACGGGCAGGGCGGCGAGCAGCATCAACCCGACGAAGGACGACGTGCGAAACCGGCGCGCTCGTCTCATGGCCGACCTCTTCAGTTGGCGCATTTCACTTCTCACTTCTCACTTCGTGATGCCCGCCCCCTTGCGATCACACACAGCAGCTCGAACAGCAGGTTCGCCGCGAGCAGCGCCGTGATCTGGCCCGGGCCGTCGAAGGCAGGCGACGCTGGTGCTTGGTGCTTCGTGCTTGGTGCTTGGTGCGTCCCTGGTGCTGGGTGCTTCGTGCGTGCCTGGTGCTGAGTGCGGGATCACGCTGCCCGGGGTGGCTATCCGCCCGACACCGGGCATCGGCACCAAGCACCAGGCACGCACCCGGCACCTGGCACCAGGCACGCACGAAGCACCCAGCACCAAGCACCAAGCACCCTCGTCGTCGTCAGAAATCGATCTTCACCTCGTCCATCATCTTCTTGGTGATGTCCGGCACCTCCGCGCCGGGCGCGGGGTAGCCGACCGGGATCAGCAAGTACGGTTTCTCGTTCTTCGGCCGGCCCAGGATCTCCGCAAGGAAGCCCATCGGGCTCGGCGTGTGCGTGAGCGTCGCGAGCCCCGCCCAGTGCAGCGCCACGAGCAGGAACCCGCACGCGATGCCGACCGACTCCGACACATAGTAGTGCTTCACGTGGCGCTCGGCGCCGTCGGGGCCGCGCTCGATCCCGTAGTCCACGCGGAACACCACGATCAGACAGGGAGCGATCTCGAGGAACTCCTTGTGCCAGTCGGTGCCGAGCGGCGCCAGCGCCTCGAGCCAGTCGTCCGGCATCCGGCGCTCGTAGCTTTCCCGCTCCTCGGCCTCCGCCGCTTCGCGAATCCGCCGCTTCACCGAAGGGTCGCGCACGACCACGAAACGCCAGGGCTGCATGTTGGCCCCCGACGGGGCCGAGGCGGCCGCGGCGATGGCGGCGTCGATCAGCTCGTCGGGCACCGGCTCGGCGGAGAAGTGGCGGACCGTGCGGCGCGTCCGGATCCGCGCGAGGAACTCGCGGGCCCGCGCCCGCTGCTCGTCGGGCGGCAGGCGGTCGAACCGCAGGGGAACGGGCCGGTAGCGGGGATCGTCCACGTGGAGGACATTGTAAGGCCTCGGGCGGCGGGCGTCAGGCCTCGGGCTGCCGCGCGATTTCCACGGTCGGGTGGCGGGACGATGCCCCCCTTGTGCGCGGCCGGACGGTGTGCCTTACTTTGGGCGTGCGATCAGGCCCAATCCGGAGCGCTGTTCGGTGGTTCGCCTGCGCGGCGGCCCTGGCCCTCGCCGCCTGTGCCGACCCCCGCCCACCGGGGATCGTGCTCGCCACCACGACCAGCGTGGGCAACAGCGGTCTGCTGGAGTCGTTGCTCCCCGCCTTCGAGCGGGAAAGCGGCGTGCGGGTGCGCGTCCACCTGGTGGGCAGCGGACTGGCGCTCCGGTTTCTCGAACAAGGTCAGGCCGATGTCGCCATCAGCCACGCGCCCTCGACCGAGGCACGCTTCCTCCGCACGAACCCGGGCTGGTGGTACCGCAAGCTGATGTACAACGACTTTCTCATCGTCGGTCCGGCCGCCGACCCGGCCGGGGTCGGCACGTCGGGCTCGGTGGACGAGGCCATGCGCCGCATCGCGGCATCCGGCGCCCGTTTTGCCTCGCGGGGCGACGAGTCTGGCACCCACGTGCGCGAGCGCGAGCTCTGGCAGCTCGCCGGGGTGTCGCCGGCGGCGGACCGCCTGGTGACGACGGCCCAGGGGATGTCGGCCACGCTGCGGGTGGCTGGCGAGCTGGCCGCCTACACGCTGACCGATCGCGCGACCTTCGATGCGGTGGGTGGCGCGTTCGATCTCGTGCCGCTCCGGGAGGGCGACGCCCGGCTGCTCAATACCTACGCCGTGCTCGTCGATCCCGGGGGTCCCAACGTGCCGACGCGCCCGCTGGCCCGGCAGTTCGCCGAGTGGCTCACCGACGGTCAGGGCCGAGCCCTCATCGAGCGATTCCGGATTCGGGGCCGCCCGGCGTTCATCGTCTGGCCGGCGGACCGGCCGCGCGAGACGCCGGACGCGGTGCCTTACTGAGTGAACCGACGACGGTTCTTGGTGCTTCGTGCTTGGTGCGGGGTGCGGGCCTGGTGCTGGGTGCGGGGTGCGGGCCTCGTGCTGGGTGCGGGGTGCGGGCCTCGTGCTGGTGCTGGGTGCGGAACCCGCGACGCGGCGACCCGCTTTGCCGCGCCGGGTGACGGAGCAGGCGACGGGACTCGACCAGGGACCACGCACGCAGCACGCACCACGCACGCAGCACGCACCAGGCACAAAGCACGCACCGGGCACAAAGCACCAAGCACGCACCGGGCACCAAGCACCCGGCACCAAGCACTGATTTCCCGGCCTCCTCTCCCCGCCCCATTGACAGCGTTGTGAATCATTTCACATCATAGAGGGTCGCCAAAACCGGTTCAGTCCAGTCCATGGCGTGAGCGCCGCGTGGCAATCGCGCGCGCGTGGGGCTATACTCGCGGCCGACTTCCTTACACAGGACGGACGCGCGGACCTTCGGAGACAGGTGACGCGCGAGCGCGGGCAGCATTTGCATGAGCCAGATCTTCACCAGGCACGCCAACACCATCGCCCGGGCCAGTCTCGTCGCTCTCGCCCTCGCCGGCGCAGTCTTCGGGTGGCTCGTCGTCACCGTCCCCCGCTCGGACTACATCACGCGGCGCGGCGCCCCGCGCAGCCAGCCGGTCATGTTCAGCCACGCGCACCACGTCGGCGGCATGGGCCTCGATTGCCGGTACTGCCACACCTCGGTGGAAGAGTCGAAGTTCGCCGGCATCCCTCCCACCAAGACCTGCATGAACTGTCACGCCCAGCTCTTCAGCGATGCGCCGATCCTCGAGCCGGTCCGCGCCAGCTTCCGCGACAACACGCCGCTCAGCTGGACACGCGTGAGCGACCTGGCCGATTTCGTCTATTTCGACCACTCCATCCACGTCGCCAAGGGGGTCGGCTGCGCCACCTGTCACGGGCCGGTCGACAAGATGCCCCTCATGTACAAGGACCAGTCGCTCCAGATGGAGTGGTGTCTCGAGTGCCACCGGGCGCCCGAGCGCTTTCTGCGCCCGCGGGACCAGGTGTTCAACATGCAATACACGCCGCCGGCCGACCAGCTCGAGCTGGGCCGCCGGCTGGTGAAGGAATACGGCGTCGCGGGTCCGGACGCGCTCGCGAGCTGTTCGGTCTGTCATCGCTAATTCGAGTCCGGACGGCCGCGGCCCCGCCCGCGGCCGATAGCCATTCATGGATTTCTCAGCGATTCGCCGCCGCCTCAGCGATCTCGACGGGCGCACGTACTGGCGCAGCCTCGAGGAAGCCGCAGAGACCCCTGAGTTCCAGGAGCTCCTCCACCGCGAGTTCCCGTCGCAGGCGTCGGAGTTCACCGACCCGGTGGGCCGGCGGCAGTTCCTCAAGCTGATGAGCGCGTCGCTGGCGCTGGCCGGGGTCGGCGCCTGCACGCGCCAGCCGGACGAGCGGATCGTCGCCTACGTCAGGGCGCCTGAGGAGATCGTGCCGGGCCGGCCGCTCTACTACGCGACGGCCATGCCCCACGGCGGCTACGCCAGCCCCCTGCTGGTCGAGAGCCACATGGGGCGCCCGACGAAGATCGAAGGCAACCCCGAGCACCCGGCCAGCCTCGGGGCCACGGACCTCTTCGCGCAGGCCTCGGTGCTCGACCTGTACGATCCGGATCGGCTGCAGACGCTGACGCTCCGCAGCGAGGTCCAGACCTGGAACGCGTTCCTCGGCGCCATGCAGGTGACGATGACCACCCAGCGCGCGCTCGAGGGCGCGGGCGTCCGGATCCTCACCGGCACGGTCACGTCGCCGTCGCTCGCGGCCGAGATCCGCGCGCTGCTCGCGACGCTGCCCGAGGCGAAGTGGCACCAGTACGAGCCGGTCAGCCGCGACACGGCCCGCGCGGGCGCGCGGCTCGCCTTCGGTCGCATCGTCGAGTGTCACTACCGCTTCGACCGGGCCGACGTCGTGCTCGCGCTCGACGCCGACTTCCTGACGAGCGGTCCGGGTCACGTCCGCTACGCCCGCGACTTCTCCGACCGCCGCCGCGTCGCCGGCGACCACCGGACGATGAGCCGGCTCTACGTGGCCGAGACGCTCGCCTCGGGCACCGGGGCGAAGGCCGATCACCGCCTGCCGCTCGCGCCGGCGGCGATCGAGGCGCTCGCACGCGCGGCCGCGGCCGGCCTCGGCGTCCCGGGCATTCGCGTGCCGGCGTCGCTCCCGTCCGACCTGCGCGACCGCGTGGTGCCGGCGCTCGTCAAGGACCTGCAGGCGAGCCGTGGCCGCGCGCTGGTGCTGGCAGGCGACGCCCAGCCGGCTGTGGTGCACGCCCTCGCGCACGCGATGAACCGCGCGCTCGGCGCCGTGGACGAGACGGTCGTCTATACCGAGCCGGTCGAGGCGGAGCCGGTGGACCAGGCGGCGTCGCTCGCCGATCTGGCAGCCGACATGGACGCCGGCCGCGTCGAGGCGCTCTTCGTGCTCGGCGGCAACCCGGTCTACGACGCGCCCGCGGATCTCCGCTTCGTGGAGCGGGTCCAGAAGGTGGCGCTGGCCGTGCACCTGACGCAGCACGAGAACGAGACGTCGCAGTTCTGTCACTGGAACGTCCCTGAAGCGCATTACCTCGAGGCGTGGGGCGACGCGCGCGCCTACGACGGCACGGCGTCGATCATCCAGCCGCTGATCGCGCCGCTCTACGGCGGCAAGACGGCCACCGAGGTCCTCGCGACGCTCGGCGATCGGCCGGACCGCACGGCGCACGGCATCGTCAAGGACTACTGGCAGCGCGCGCTCGGTGGCGAAACCGCGACGACATGGGCGCTGACGGCGGCCAGCGCCGACGCCCTCTGGCAGACCTCGCTGCACGACGGAGTCGTGGCGGGCACGGCGCTTCCGGCGATCGACCCGGGCCCGGTGGCCGATCTGTCGTCGGCGCCCTCGGCCGCGGGCGGTGAGGCGCTGACGATCGTGTTCGGGCCGGACCCGGCGGTGTTCGACGGCCGCTTCGCCAACAACGGCTGGCTCCAGGAGGTGCCGCGGCCCTTCAGCAAGCTGACCTGGGACAACGCGGCGACGGTCAGCCCGCTCACGGCCGAGCGGCTCGGCGTCCGGAACACGGACGTGGTCGAGCTCACGCTCGCGGGCCGGACGGTGCGGGCGCCCATCTGGATCGTGCCCGGTCAGGCGGACGGGTGTGTCGGGCTGACGCTCGGCTACGGACGCGCCGTCGTCGGCCGCGTCGGCCACGGCGTCGGGGTGAACGCGTACCGCCTGCGGACGTCGACGGCCCTGTGGCACGGCGCCGGCCTCGAGCTGACGCGCACCGGCGACACCCGCGAGATGGCCGCGACCCAGCACCACTTCCTGATGGAGGGGCGTCATCTGGTGCGCCACGGCACGCTCGCGCAGTACCTGGAGCATCCCGAGTTCGTGCACGAGATGGGGCACACGCCGGCGCCGGGGATGACGCTCTACCCCGAGCACGAGTACCACGGCAACAAGTGGGGGATGGCGATCGACCTCAACGCGTGCAACGGCTGCAACGCGTGCGTGGTCGCCTGCCAGTCGGAGAACAACATCCCGATCGTCGGACGGGACCAGGTCGCGCGCGGGCGCGAGATGCACTGGATCCGGATCGACACGTACTTCACGGGCGACCTCGACCATCCCGAGGCCTACAACCAGCCGGTGCCGTGCATGCAATGCGAGAACGCGCCCTGCGAGCCGGTCTGCCCGGTTGCGGCCACGGTGCACAGCGCCGAAGGCCTGAACGACATGGTCTACAACCGGTGCGTCGGGACGCGCTACTGCTCGAACAACTGCCCGTACAAGGTGCGCCGGTTCAACTTCCTGCTCTACCAGGACTTCACGACGCCGCAGCTCGAGATGCAGCGCAACCCGGACGTGACCGTACGCAGCCGCGGCGTGATGGAAAAGTGCACCTATTGCGTGCAGCGCATCAACCAGGCGCGGATCGACGCCAAACGGGAGGACCGGACCCTCGGCGACGGCGCCGTGACGACCGCGTGCGAGCAGGTCTGCCCGTCGCAGGCGATCGTCTTCGGCGACCTGAACGACCCGAACAGCCGGGTGACGCGGCTCAAAGCGGAGATGCGCAACTACGGCCTCCTCGAGGAGGTCAACACGCGGCCGCGGACGACGTACCTCGCGGCGCTGAGGAACCCGAATCCGGAGATAGACACGGAAGCGTGACAAAGGCCGGCTTGAGCTCTGGCCTTTAGACTCTTGGCTATGGGCTTTGGCCAGAGCCGAGAGCCCGAGAGCCTAGAGCCGCAGCCCAGAGCCCAGAGCCGAGAGCCCAGAGCCGTTTAGCGAAGCTCCCATGGACGAGACGCGCACCTCCCGCCCGAGACCGCAGCCGATCATCGAGCCGGGTCATTCGTTCGGGTCGATCACCGACAAGATCTCCTCGATCGTCCTGACGAAGACCGCGCCGCTGCCGTGGTACGCGGCGGCGGGCATCGGCTTCCTGCTCACGATGGTGCTGTTCTACTCCCTCGGCTACCTGGTGGTGAAGGGGACGGGCATCTGGGGGATCAACGTCCCGGTCGGCTGGGGCTTCGCGATCATCAACCTGGTCTGGTGGATCGGGATCGGCCACGCGGGTACGCTGATCTCGGCCATCCTGCTGCTGCTCAACCAGCAGTGGCGGACGTCGATCAACCGGTTCGCCGAGGCGATGACGCTCTTCGCCGTAGCGTGCGCCGCGCTCTTCCCGCTGTTCCACACCGGTCGTCCGTGGCTGGCGGCGTACTGGTTGCTGCCCTATCCGAACACGATGGGGATCTGGCCGCAGTTCCGCAGCCCGCTCATCTGGGACGTCTTCGCGATCTCGACCTACGCGACCGTGTCGCTGCTGTTCTGGCTGATGGGCCTCGTGCCCGACCTGGCCACGCTGCGCGACAAGACCGCGCACCCGGTGCTCAGGAAGATCTACGGCGTGGCGGCGCTCGGCTGGCGCGGCTCCGCGCGGCACTGGTGGCGCTACGAGAAAGCCTACCTGCTGATGGCGGGCCTCGCGACGCCGCTCGTGCTCTCGGTCCACTCGGTCATCAGCTTCGACTTCGCGATCGGCATCATCCCGGGGTGGCACTCGACGATCTTCCCGCCGTACTTCGTCGCCGGGGCGATCTACGCGGGCTTCGCGATGGTGCTGACGCTGGCGATCCCGCTGCGCGCGATCTACGGCCTGCAGGGCTTCATCACGATGAAGCACCTGGACAACATGGCCAAAGTGATGCTCGCCACGGGCCTCATCGTGTTCTACGGCTACACGATGGAGGTCTTCTTCGGCTGGTACAGCGCGAACGAGTTCGAGCAGTTCATGATTCACAACCGGATGACCGGGCCGTACGCGCCGGTCTACTGGGCGCTGATCTTCTGCAACGGCGTGGTGCCGCAGGTGCTGTGGAGCCGGCGCGTGCGCCGCTCGATCCCGGCGCTGTTCGCCGTGGCCATGGTCGTCAACGTCGGCATGTGGCTCGAGCGGTTCGTCATCGTCGTCACGAGCCTCCACCGCGACTTCCTCCCCTCGTCGTGGGACATGTACTACCCGACGTTCTGGGACTGGTCGACGTTCATCGGCACACTGGGGCTGTTCGTGATGCTGATGTTCCTGTTCATCCGCGTGCTGCCGATGATCTCGATCTTCGAGATGCGCACGCTCCTGCCCGAGGCCCGGGGGAGAGAGTAACCCAGGTGCTTGGTGCTTGGTGCTTGGTGCTTCGTGCGGGATTGGTGCTTCGTGCTCGGTGCGGGCCTGGTGCCTGGTGCGGTGTCACGCTGCGGACGCAGTGGCCGCCTGACGACGCACCCGGCACCAGGCACGCACCAGGCACCCGGCACCCGGCACGCACCAGGCACTAGGCACTAGGCACGAAGCACTGACACGGATCAGCCATGCGAGAGACACCAACCTACGGTCTGATGGCGGAATTCCACGACGCCAGCGCGCTGGTCGCGGCGGCGAAGCGGACGGCCGACGCCGGCTACCGGCGGATCGACGCGTTCACGCCGTTTCCGGTGCACGGCCTGGCCGAGGCGATCCGGTTCAAGGACAACCGGGTGCAGCTGCTGGTCCTCGCCGGCGGCATCGCCGGCGCGATCACGGGGTTCGGGCTGCAGTACTGGGTCAACCTGATCGCCTATCCGCTCAACGCGGGCGGGAAGCCCCTGCTCAGCTGGCCGGCGTTCATCCCGGTGACCTTCGAGATGACGATCCTGTTCGCCGCGCTGGCCGCCGTGTTCGGGTCGTTCGCGCTCAACGGGCTGCCGGAGCTCTACCACCCGGTCTTCAACGCGCCGAACTTCGCGCTGGCGAGCCGCGACCGCTTCTTCCTGATCATCGAGGCCCGCGACCCCCAGTTCGATCCGCGCGCCACGCGGGCGTTCCTCGAGAGCCTGCATCCGCACGAGGTGACCGCCGTTGCGCACTGAGGCGAAGGACGGGACGACGGGGCTCGGTACTCGGTACTCCCGCCTCCGCCAAGGCTGCGGCGGGCTCGCCGAAGTTCGAAGAGCGAAGGCGGCGGTACTCGGGAGGCGACGGCTCCGGCTGGCGGCCGCAGCGATGGCGCTCGTCGCCGTGACGGCCTGCCGGCAGGACATGCAGGACCAGCCGAAGTACGAGCCGCTCGAGGCGAGCCGCTTCTTCCGGGACGGCCAGGCCTCCCGGCCGGTCGTCGAGGACACGGTGGCCCGCGGCCAGCTGCGGCTCGACCCGCACCGGGAGACCGGCAAGGTGGACGGCCAGCTCGTCGAGTCGTTCCCGGCCCCGGTGACGCGCGCGACGCTCGATCGGGGCCAGGCGCGCTACGAGATCTTCTGCGCGCCCTGCCACGGCCGCGCCGGCGACGGCCAGGGCATGGTCGCCCAGCGCGGCCTCAGGCGGCTGCCGGCGACCTTCCACAGCGATCGGCTTCGCCAGGCGCCGCCCGGCTATTTCTTCGACGTGATCACGAACGGCTTTGGCGCCATGCAGGACTACCGGTCGCAGATCCCGGTCAACGACCGGTGGGCCATCGTCGCCTACATTTGGGTCCTCCAGCTGAGCCAGCACGCCAGCGTGGACGACGTGCCGGAAGCGGAGCGGGAATCGCTGGACACGTCGCGGGCCGCCGGCCGGACGGGCGAGGAGTCGCGCCGATGAGCGAGTTGGTGGCAGACGGGGGACTCGAGCGTCTCAGGCGGGGCCAGAGCCTCTCCGCGATCGCAGGCGTGGTGGGCCTGGTGCTGCTCGTCGGCGGCGCGTTCGGCAATCCCGCGCAGTTCTTCCGTTCGTACCTGCCGGCCTACATCTTCGTGTTCGGCCTCGCGCTGGGCTCGCTGGCGCTGCTGATGCTGCAGCACATGACGGGCGGCGCCTGGGGCATGATGATCCGGCGGATCCTCGAGGCCGCCTCGCGCACGCTGCCGCTCGTCGCGGTGATGTTCCTGCCGCTCTTGTTCGGTCTGCGGCACCTCTACATCTGGGCGGTGCCCGAGATCGTGGCCTCCGACGCGGTGCTGCAGGAAAAGGCGGCGTATCTCAACACCGGCTTCTTCGTCGCGCGCGCGGCGTTCTTCTTCGCGATCTGGCTGGCCTTCGCCTACGTCCTGAACCGGTGGTCGGCCGAGCAGGATCTGGAGGCGCCGGCGGGCGACCAGCCGAAGTTCCGCGTGCTGAGCGGCCCGGGGCTGGTCATCTACGGGCTGTCGGTCACCTTCGCGTCGGTGGACTGGGTGATGTCGCTCGACCCGCACTGGTTCTCGACGATTTTCGGCATGCTCTTCATGGTCGGCCAGGTGCTCTCCGCGCTGGCGTTCGCGATCGCGATGCTGGCGGTCTGCGCGCCCGACGAGCCGTTCCACGGCCGCCTCAAGGCTGCGCACTTCCACGACCTCGGCAAGCTGATGTTCGCGATCGTGATGCTCTGGGCGTACCTCGGGTTCTCGCAGTTCCTGATCGTCTGGGCGGGCAACCTGCCGGAGGAGATCCCCTGGTTCCTCGCCCGGCTCAACGGCGGCTGGCAGTGGATCGCCCTCGTCATCGTCGTCGGGCACTTCGCGCTGCCGTTTCTGCTGCTGCTGTCCAGCGACTTGAAGCGCAACGTGCGGGCGCTCGCGCTCGTCGCGGCCGCCATCGTCGTGATGCGGTTCATCGACACCTACTGGTTGATCGTGCCGGGGTTCGCGCACGGCGAGGACCCCGCGGCGTTCTACCTGCACTGGATGGACGTGGCGGCGCTCGTCGGCCTCGGCGGCCTGTGGCTCGCCGCGTTCTTCCGTCTGCTGCAGGGACGCGGGCGGCTGCCCGTGAACGACCCGTACTTCAAGGATGCACTGGCCCATGGCGGACACCACTAGTCGCGCGCACTCCGGCGACCACGAGGAGGATCGCGTCAACATCCGCGGCCTCTGGATCTCGGCGGTCGTCCTCGCGGTCGTCTGCGTGCTGAGCGGCATCCTGGTGTTGTGGATCTTCCGCTACATCGACCAGCGGCTCGTCGAGGCCGAGCCGCCGTTGGCGCCGCTCGCCGTGCCGTCGGGGGCCGGACCCCGGCCGGAGCCCCGGCTGCTCACCGACGAGCCGGCGAACCTCGCCACCTTTGCGGCCCGCGAGACGGAGAAGGTGGAGACCTACGGCTGGGTCGACAAGCCGGCCGGTATCGCGCGGATCCCGGTCGCGCGCGCGAAGACGCTGGTCCTCGAGCGCGGGCTGCCGGTGCGGTAGCGCACGTCTTTAGACGTGCGCCGTCGGTGTCGCGTCGATCGCCCAGGCCTGAAGGCCTGGGCCACAGATTTCGCGTAGCGCACGTCTTTAGACGTGCGCCCGTCGGTGTCGCGTCGATCGCCCAGGCCTGAAGGCCTGGGCCACAGATTTCGCGTAGCGCACGTCTTTAGACGTGCGCCCGTCAGGAAGAGACATGCACGGCAAAACCCTCGGCGTCGCGGCGGTGGTGTTCTCCGTCCTGCTCACGGGTCCCGGCAGCGCCGGGGCGCAGGGCGGCTTCACCGGGCAGCGCCCCATGGAGACCCCCGGTCAGCGCGCGGGCGAGCGGCCCGCGCTGCTCAACGAGGTCCGGATCGACCAGAAGCTCGACGAGCCGGTCCCGCGCGATCTGGCCTTCGTGGACGAGGACCGCCGCAACGTCCGGCTCGGGCAGTACTTCGGCGAGCGGCCGATCATCCTGGCGCTCGTCTACTACGAGTGCCCGATGCTCTGCACGCAGGTGCTCACCGGTTTGGTGACCGCCGTCGGCGTGCTGGACTTCAAGGCCGGCCGGGACTACGAGGTCGTAGTCGCGAGCATCGACCCGGGCGAAGGCCCGGGACTGGCGCGCGCGAAGAAGGCGTCCTACATGGAGCGGCTCGACCGCGACGGGGCGGATCGCGGCTGGCACTTCCTCACGGGCACGCAGCCCGCGATCGATCGGCTCGCCGACTCGGTCGGGTTCCGCTACGCCTACGACGAGGCGATCGACCAGTACGCGCACGCGGCCGTGATCATGGTGCTCACGCCCGAAGGCCGGGTCTCGCGCTACTTCTACGGGATCGAGTACTTGTCGCGCGACCTGCGCCTGGGGCTGGTCGAAGCGTCGCGGAACCGGATCGGGACCGCCGTCGATCAGGCGCTGCTGCTCTGCTACCACTACGACCCCGAGGCTGGCCGGTACGGGTTCGCGGTGATGAACCTGGTCCGGCTGGGCGGCCTGCTCACGCTCGCGGCGCTCGGCGTCTTCCTCGTCGTGGCCCTGCGGCGGGAGCGATCGAGCGCGGTGGGCGCCGGCGTCCGGGAGTAATGGGTCGATGAACAACTTCCCGCTGTTTCCGAGTCAGGCGTCGTCGGTGGCGGGCCAGGTCGACGCGCTGTACTTCTTCCTCGTCGCGGTCAGCGGCTTCTTCGCCGTCGTGATCTCGCTCGCGATCCTCGTGTTCGCCATCAGGTACCGGCGGCGGCAGGCGGGAGAAGTGGGCGCGAACATCCACGGCTCCACGGCGCTCGAGATTCTCTGGTCGGTCGTGCCGCTCGGGATCGTCATGGTGATCTTCGTGTGGAGCGCGGCGGTCTACATGGCGATCTCCCGGCCACCGGCCAACGCGATGGACGTCTACGTGGTCGGCAAGCAGTGGATGTGGAAGATCCAGCACCCGGACGGCCGGCGCGAGATCAACGAGCTGCACATCCCGGTGGGCCGGCCGGTGCGCCTCACGATGGGCTCGGAAGACGTCATCCACAGCTTCTACGTCCCGGCGTTCCGCGTGAAGGCGGACGTCGTGCCGGGCCGCCTCACCACGCTGTGGTTCGAGGCGACGAAGCCGGGGCGCTACCACCTGTTCTGTGCCGAGTACTGCGGCACGCAGCACTCCGGGATGATCGGCTGGATCGAGGTGATGGAGCCGGACGACTTCCAGGCGTGGCTGGGCGGCGGCACCGGCGAGTCGCTGGCCTCGTCGGGCGAGAAGCTCTTTCAGGAGCTGTCGTGCAGCACGTGCCACCGGCCCGACTCGGGCGGACGCGGCCCCGTGCTCGACGGCCTGTTCGGTAAGACCGTCTCGCTGCAGGGGGGCGGCCGCGTCGTCGCCGACGCAGCGTACCTCCGCGAGTCGATCGTGAACCCGCAGGCCAAGGTCGTCGCGGGCTACCAGCCGCTCATGCCGACGTTCCAGGGCCTGGTCAGCGAAGAAGGACTGCTGCAGCTCATCGCGTACATCAAGGAGCTGCAGGCGGCGGCGCCGCCGGGGACGGGCGAGCCCGGCACGCAGCCCGGCTCGTAGGGTTCGGCATCGGTGGCCCAGGTCTTCAGACGTGGGCTGCACAGGCCTGAAGGCCTGTGCCACAGGCAACGGCTGTGGCCCAGGTCTTCAGACCTGGGCTTGTCCGGTTTGAGCCGGACCGTGAAAAGACAGACATGGCGAACACGATGGAAGCCGTACTCGAACCACCCAACTACATCACCGCCACGCACGGGCTGAAGTCCTGGCTGCTGACGCGCGACCACAAGCGGATCGCGCTGCTCTACTTGATCGGCGTCACGTTCTTCTTCGCGCTCGGCTCGATGTTCGCCGCACTGGTCCGCCTGGAGCTGCTGACGCCGGCCGGCGATGTCCTGGAGGCCGAGACCTACAACAAGGTCTTCACGCTGCACGGCTTGATCATGGTTTTCTTCTTCCTGATTCCGGCGGTGCCGGCGGTGCTGGGCAACTTCCTGGTGCCGATCATGATCGGCGCGAAGGACCTCGCCTTCCCGCGCATCAACCTGCTGAGCTGGTACATCTACATGGTCGGCGGGCTGTTCACGCTGATCGTGATCGTGCTGGGGGGCGTGGACACGGGCTGGACGTTCTACGCGCCGTACAGCACCGCCGCGTCCAACACGCACGTCGTCCTGACCGGCGTCGGGGTCTTCATCACCGGCTTCTCCTCGATCCTGACCGGCCTGAACTTCATCGTCACGATCCACACGATGCGGGCGCCGGGGATGACCTGGTTCCGGCTGCCGCTCTTCATCTGGTCGCACTACGCGACGGCGCTCGTCATGATCCTCGGTACGCCGGTCATCGCGATCACGGTGCTCCTCGTCGCCGCCGAGCGGGCGCTGCACCTCGGGATCTTCGATCCGCGGCTGGGCGGCGACCCGGTGCTCTTCCAGCACCTGTTCTGGTTCTACTCGCACCCGGCCGTCTACATCATGATCCTGCCCGCGATGGGCGTGATCAGCGAGCTCGTGGCCGCCTTCTCGCGCAAGGCCGTGTTCGGCTACGCGTTCGTCGCGTTCGCCAGCCTGGCGATCGCCGTGATCGGGTTCCTCGTGTGGGGGCACCACATGTTCGTGAGCAGCCAGTCGGTCTACGCCGGCCTGGTGTTCTCGCTCCTCAGCTTCGTGGTGGCGGTGCCGTCCGCCGTCAAGGTCTTCAACTGGACGGCGACGATGTACAAGGGGTCGATCTCCTACCAGGCGCCTATCATGTACGTGTTCGGGTTCATGGGGCTGTTCCTGGTGGGCGGCTTGACGGGCCTGTTCCTCGCCGCCGTCGGCCTCGACGTGCACGTGCACGACACCTACTTCGTCGTCGCGCACTTCCACTACATCATGGTGGGCGGCGCCATCATGGGCTTCCAGGGCGGGCTGCACTACTGGTGGCCGAAGATCTTCGGCCGGATGTACTCCGAGGGATGGGCCAAGCTCGCGGCGCTCGTCATCTTCGTCGGGTTCAACCTGACGTTCTTCCCGCAGTTCATCCTCGGCTACCTGGGCATGCCGCGGCGCTACTACGCCTACCCGGACGAGTTCCAGGTGCTGAACATCATGTCGACCGCCGGCGCGTCGATCCTGGCCATCGGCTACTTGATTCCGGCCATCTACTTCACGTACTCGCTCTTCTTCGGCGAGAAGGCGTCGGCGAACCCGTGGGGCGCCAAAGGCCTCGAGTGGACGATTCCCTCGCCGCCGCCCACGGAGAACTTCGAGGAGACTCCGGTCGTGACCGAGCCGCCCTATAACTACGCGCCCGAGCCGGAGGTGCAGCTTGGCTGACGGGTCCCACGCGCACGACGCGCATCACCCGGCGCTCCAGCATCACTTCGACAGCCTCGAGCAGCAGTTCGACGCGTCGGTGCTCGGTATGTGGGCGTTCCTGGTCACCGAGGTCCTGTTCTTCGGCGGCCTGTTCATGGCGTACATCATCTACCGCACGTGGTATCCGCTGGCCTTCGCCGAGGGCAGCCACCATCTGGACATCACGCTGGGCGCCTTCAACACGGGCGTCCTGATCGCCAGCAGCCTCACCATGGCCCTGGCGGTCTACGCGGGCCAGCAGGCGAGCCGGACGTGGCAGATCCTCTTCCTCGGCCTCACGCTGGCGCTCGGCCTGGTGTTCCTCGGCGTCAAGGCGATCGAGTACGCCGAGAAGTTCCACGACCACTTGATTCCCGGCGCGGGCTTCCTCTGGGAGGGGGAGGCGCCGGCGCAGCAGGTGCAGATCTTCTACTCGCTCTATTTCGCCATGACCGGGCTCCACGCCCTGCACATGGTGGTGGGCGCGGGCATGCTCGTGTGGCTGATGGCCATGTCGGCGCGCGGGCGCTTCACGAGGGAGTGGAGCACCCCGCTCGAGATCGGCGGCCTCTACTGGCACTTCGTCGACATCGTCTGGATCTTCCTGTTCCCGCTCCTCTACCTGCTCGGACGACACTGATGTTGAGACAAGAGTTGGACTGTGGGCTTTGGGCTATGGGCCAGTCGCGCGGTCACGGTGAGATCGAGATTGCTGCATGACTCGCGCGACGAGCCGAGAGCCGAAAGCCGAGAGCCCAGAGCCAATCGGGACATCAACGCAAGACTAAGGAACGTCTGAGCATGAAGCGACCGACTGCTCACACCGCCGAACTGCCGCACCGCGTCGCCACGCGCATCTACTTCGTCGTGTTCGCCGCGCTGATGGTGCTCACCACCGTCACCGTGTGGGTGGCGTTCCGCGACTGGGGCTGGTTCAACACGCCGATTGCCCTCGGCATCGCCGTGATCAAGGCGACGCTCGTGGTGCTGTTCTTCATGCACGTCCGCCACGCGACGCGCTTGACCCAGGTCGTGGTCGTCTCCGGTTTCCTCTGGCTGTTGATCCTGTTCGCCTTCACGATGTCGGACTACCTCAGTCGCGGCCTGATGCCGTTCCCGGGCAAGTAGGGAAAGGACGATCCGGCGGCCGGGAGGGAGCGGGTCCGGCCCGCCCGGCGAGGGAAGAAAGACCCCCAGCCGGTGCCGAGCCGGCCCGTCGCGCGCCTGACCTGCTAGAATGCCGGTGTGTTCCCCCTCGAGTTCGGCCGGACGTGGGCGCCGCTCATCCTGCTCGGCCTGACGTCAGCCGGGACGGGGCTGGGGGCCCAGCCCGCAGCTCCGGCGACCAATCCCGACACGCCGATCCGCGCGATTGGCGAGGTCCGGCGCCTGCACCCCGAAGAGGCCATCCTGGGCCGCGAGACGACGCTGACCGGCGTCGTGACCTTCTGCACCGCCGATCGACGCGAGCTGTTCCTGCAGGACGACACGGGCGGCCTCCGCGTGACGTTCGGCGCGCCCGCCGCGAGCGCCGCCATCGGCCGGCGCGCCGAGATCGAAGGACTCACCACCTACGAGGCCGGTGCGGTGACGGTGGTCGGCCGCCGCCTGCGCGATCGAGGCCCCGGGCGTCTGCCTGCGGCGCAGCCCGTGCTGATCGACGAGCTGTACCAGGGCGGGGCGCACGGCCGACGCGTCGAAGTCGAGGGGGTGGTTCACCGTGTCAGCTTCGAGGGGGGCGACACGACGATTGCGCTCGGTTTCGGGCGCGACCCGTTGCTCCTCAGGGTTCAGTTGGCGCCGCCGGCCGACATCATGGGCCTCGTCGACGCGCGCGTTCGCGTGCACGGCATCGCCGTCAATCTGGCCAACCCGCAGGGCCAGGCGACGAACCCGTTGCTGCTGGTGCCCGACTTCGCGTCGATCGCGGTGCTCCGGCCCGCGCCGGCTGAACCGTTCACGATCCCCGCTGCGCCCGTGCGCTTCTTCCAGGCGTTCTCCGACGAAGCGAACGGACACCGCGTGCGCGTCGAGGGCGTGGTGACCCGCTATCGCCCCGCGCGCGGGCTGTATCTCGAGCACGACGGCGCGGCGCTGTACGCCGAGACCGACATGACCGCGCCGCTGCGCCCGGGCGACCGCGTAGAGGTGCTCGGCTTCGCGTCGGCGGACCGGTACGCGCCGCGGCTCGAGAACACGGTCTTCCGGCGGATTGCCGAAGGTCCTGGCCTCGAGCCCCTGCGGACGACCGCGGCTGACGTGATCGCCGAGGCGTACGAGGCCCGGCTGGTCCGGGTGCGTGGCCGCGTGCTCGAAATCCAGGCCGGGCCGACCGAGCGCATGCTGACGCTGGATGACGATGGGCGGACCTTCCGCGCCACGCTCGAGGGTGGACCTGGCACGCCCGTGCCGGCGGGCGTCGGCCGGAACGGTGTCGTCGACCTCACGGGGGTCGTCTACCTGAGGGATCTCGACAGCAACCGCGTCCCGCGCAGCTTCGATCTGCTGCTGCGCTCGGCCGAGGACCTGGCGGTGGTCGTGCCGGCACCGTGGTGGACGGCCGAGCGCCTGAACCAGGCGCTCATCCTGTCACTCCTCTTCGCGCTGGGTCTCTTCGTGTGGGCGCTGGTGCTCGGCGGCCAGGCCCGCCGGCGCGAAGACCAGGCGAAGCAGCAGGTGGCGCTCGCCCGGTCGCTCGACGAGCGCTATCGGGACCTGTTCGACCGCATGAGCGAGATGGCCTACGTGCACGACAAGGTCGGCCGCCTGCAGGCGCTCAATCCCGCGGGCGAGCGCCTGACCGGCTACTCGAACGCCGAGGCGACCGCGATGCACGCGGTCGACCTCGTGGCGCCCCCGTACGCGGCCGTGATGTCGCAGATCATGCGGCTGGGTCCGCGCCCGGACGTCGCGCGCAGCCACGAGGTGAAGATCCTCACGAGAGACGGGCGCCAGATTCCGGTCTCCCTCAGCGTGCACCGCCTCTTCGAGCGCGGGGAGTACGTCGGGATGCAGGGCATTTGCCGGACCATGCCGCCCGACGAAGTCCCCTGAGTATGCGCGCACTTGTTTTGGCCGCCGCGTTCGACTTCGGCTACACCTGGCCCTGGACCCACGGCCACCTGGTCGTCGCGCTCGCCGCCGCCGCCGGCGCCGCGCTCGCCTGGATCCGGTTCAAGGCCGCGCGCACCGGAGTCCTGCTGACCCTCGTCGCGGTCTGGGCCTTCGCCGCGTTCCTGGTCGTCCAGTTCGGCTTCCGCCTCAACGATCCGGTGGCGCTGTCGGCCCCGCGGTTCCTCGAGAACGGCTCGGGCCGCGTGCTCGACCTCGGCAGCGGCTCGGGACGCGCGACCCTGGCCGTCCTGATCGAGCGGCCGCGGGCGCGCGTCGTCGCGCTCGACAACTGGAGCGCCGACTACATCGAGGAGAACAGCCCCCGGCGCCTGCTCGCCAACGCCGAGGCGGCGGGCGTCGCCGACCGCGTCGAGGTGACCACCGCCGACATGCGAAGCCTGCCCTTCGAAGCGAACACCTTCGACGGGATCATCAGCACCTACGCGATCGACCACCTGAACCGGGAGGGGCGCACCAGGGCGCTCGCCGAAGCGTTCCGCGTCCTGAAGCCAGGAGGCACGTTCCTGGTCATGGTCATCAACGCCGACCGCTGGCTGTTCTTTCTATACGGTCCGCTCCTCCAGATGCACGGCTTCCGCGACGTCCAGGAGGCGTGGCACGGGTTCCTCACCGGCGCGGGGTTCGAGGTGCTCGAGCAGGATCGCCGTACCGGCACGGCCTACTTCCTGGTGCGGAAGCCTTAGGTTAGCCGCCGCCGATCCCTTCCAGCCAGACCGCACGCCATTTCGCGTGCTCGGCCCTGACCGTCTCGCGGTAGGCCTCGTCGGTCAGCAGGTCGTACATCACCGAGGCCATCACCTTCGAGGCGATGACGAGCGCGCCGTGCCCGATGTCGGCCGTCGACGATGCGGCGTTTTCGTACGAGTGACCCGGAGTGCCCGCTGGCGCGCTCTGGACGCTGACGCCGAAGCCCGGCACGTGCGCGCTCACGATGCCGGTTTCGTCGTAGCCGCTCGGCTCGCCCTTCGTGTCGGCGACGTTCGTGGCTCCGTAGGCCCTGCCGTAGCCGAAGGCGCGACCGTGGAGCGTCGATAGTGAGATGCCTTTCTCGTACCTCCCATAGACGTCCACTTCGACTTCAGTGCCGGTCAGCTTCGCCGCCGAGCGCGCCGCGGTGGCGACCATCTCCGTTGCCTCCTCGAGGTACCCGCGACCGCCGGTGTAGCGGATGGCGAAATCGGCCACGGTGCGCTCGGGAAAGACGTTCATCGCCTCGCCCCCCTCGAGGATGACGCCCTGAATGATCGTCTCGGGCCGCACCAGGCCGCGCAGGACCTCGACCTGCCGGAAGAACTCGAGTACGCCTTCGAGCGCGCTGTGCCGATCGCGGATCGGCGGCAGCTTGCCCACCTGGATGTTGGCGCTCGTGGCCTTGCCCCTGAAGACGAACTTCACCGAGTTGATCGGGACGTTGCAGCACCCGCCGATCCCCGCCTCCGGCTCCCTCGTCGTCGACGAGCTGTGGGACCGCGTGATGAAGTCGAGGCCGTCGAAGGCGCCGCGCTCGAACATGAGGCGCTTGACCGGCGGCGGTATCTCCTCGGCCGGCGCCCCGATCACGTACACGCTGCCGGCCCGCCCGCTGGCTTTGAGGTACTCGGCGAGCGCGATCGCGGCGCCGATACCGGCCGGGCCCTGCATGTTGTGCTGACAGCCGTGAAACGCCGTTCCTTCCTTGGCCCGCAGCGCGTCGTACTCGACCATGAAGGCCAGGTGCGGCGCGCCGCTGTTGCCGTTGAAGCTGGCCTTGAAGGCCGTCGGGAAGCCGCCGAGCCCGGTCTCGACCCTGAAGTCGTGCTTCGTCAGGTACTCGCCGAGCAGGGCGACGGCCTTCGTCTCCTGGTGACCGAATTCCGGGTTGTCGTGCATCCAGTCGCTCATGCGCCACAGCTCGGGCGCCAGCGCATCGATGCGCGCCACGATGGCCCCCAGCTCGGGCTTCGCGGTCTGGGCCGTGGCGCTTCGGGCCAGGGTCAACAGCATGAGCAGCGCGAGGAGGATGGTCGCTCGGCGGAACATCGGCGTGTCTCCTTTGACCCCGGCCACCTACCGGACGATCGCCAGGAACTCCGGGTCGTCCCTGACGGACTCGAAGGTCGGGTCCTTCGGCAGTTGTCGTTTGTTCGCCGGGTTGAGCTCGACGGCGCGCCGGACGGCCGCGAGCGCCTCCGCGCGCCGGCCCAATCGGATCTGGACCCTGGCCAGCATCACCCAGGCGTTGTCGTTCTCGGGCGAGCGACGGCTGGCCGTCGTGGCCTTCTCGAGCGCGTCGGGCAGCCGATCCGCGTCGAGCGCCGCGCGGGCCTCGCCCACGAGCTCGTTGGACCGCAACATCTCCAGCAGGCGCCGCATCTCGACGAGCGGCGTCCGGTGATCGTCGACGCGCAGGTCGACCACGCGATCGCTGAACCCGGCGGCCCCGCCAAGGGGCCGCGCCACGACGAGCGCGGCCGACTGCATGCCGCGCGCGTCACCGCCGGCGGCCTGCGCCGCGTCGAGCGCCGCCAACAGGCGCTCGGCCAGTGGTCCGGACGACGACTCGAACGACGCGGCCATGGCGTCGACCACCTCGGCGCCGGCGAGGATGTTGCCCTGGGCACAGTAATTCTCGCCGCAGCGGTGTCCTTTCCACTCGGTCGCGCCCGGTCCGGTCCATGCCGCGGTGCGGCCCTGGATGTCCAGCACCGCCACCTGCCGGCGATCGCGCCCCTCGTCCGATCGCACCGCCACGTCGAGCGCCTGCTGCGGGGTCATCCCCGCGAGGAGCAGGTCGAGAACGAGCACGCCGTACATGGGATTCGAGGCCGCCTGGTGCGCCACGACGGCGACGCCGCCCTTGATCGTGATCACACGGCTGCCCACGGCGAATGCCTTCGACTGGACCGCGAGCCCCAGGTCGCCGGTCTGCGGGTCCCGGGCCACGATCGAGAACGTCCCGGCCGCATCCTGCGCCGGCTGCGCCGCGGCGGGCGCCACGACGAGACATAGCGCCAACACACCCGTGATCGAACAACGCGGGCTCCTCATGTCACCATCCGTCTCGGCAGCAGCGGGTTGAGGTGCATCGCCAAATCGTAGACCGACGCCCCGCACGCCACGCTCACGTCTTCAGGGCGCGAACCCTCGGTCCAATCGAACACCGTCGCCTCGTCTCCGATCTCCACGTCGTGCCGGTCGGGACCGATCTCGACGATGGTGTGGCTGGCGGAGACCGAGGCGATGACGGGAAAGAGCGTGCCGCGGATGCGGACGCGCGCGCCCTTGGCCGCCACGCGCGGCCAGCCGTCGGCGTGCCCGACCGGCAGCGTCGCCACCCAGACGTCCCGCGACGCGACGTAGGCGCGATTGTAGCCGGCGCTCTCCCCCGCGGACAGGCGTTTCACGTAGGCCACCCGCGCCCGGAGCGCCAGCGCGGGCGTCAGCTCGAGCACGCCGCTCGCCCGGAACGGGGGCTCGGGGTAGATGCCGTAGAGCGCCATCCCGGGCCGCACCATGTCGAGAAAGCTGTCGGGGTTCTGGAACAGCGCGAAAGACGAGGCGGCGTGCTTCGGGCCGAGGCGTACTCCCGCAGACTCCAGCGCGCCGCACAGCGTGCGGAACCGGCGGAGCTGCTCGCGGTCGAACTCTGGATCCTCGGTGAACGTCATCATCGTGCCGGCGAGCCGGATGCCCCTTCGGGCCGCCAGATCGCGAATCAGCTCTGCGGCGCGGGAGTGCGGCACGCCCACGCGGCCGATGCCCGTATCGACGCAGACGTGGATCCCGACCGCCCGCCCGAGCGCCGCCGCCACCCGGTCGAGGGCCTCGCCGATCGGCGTGTAGATCATCACGTCGACGTCGCGCGACGCCGCCTCTTCGAGGTGGCGCTCGTCGACGGGGCCCATCAGCAGGATCGGCTTCCGCACCCCGGCGTCGCGCAGGGCCATCGCTTCCTGCAGCTTGACCACGGCCAGCCCGTGGATGGCGGGCAGCGGATCGAGCAGTCGCCCGACGTTCGCCACGCCGGCGCCGTACCCGTTGTTCTTGACGACCGCGAGGATCGGGCGGCCGCCGACCCGGCGCGACACCGCCTCGACGTTGCGGCCGAGATGACCGGCGTGCACGTCGACCCACGGGTCGAAGAGCGACACGGCGGAGGCGGGCGCGGGCGGCGCGATCTGCGAGAGCGACGCGGCCGTCAGCGGCAGCGCCGCCGCGGACTGCACGAAGCGGCGTCGAGTGATCGCCATCGAAAGCCTCCAGGAGAACGGACCCACTATAGCGCGGTCTACCGGGCACGAACCAAGGACCAGGCACCAGGGACGCACCAAGAACGAAGCACCAAGAACCAGGAACTGACACCGACTTGGCCATTGGGGTTAAGAGACGATGCGCGTCACCGTGACCGAGACCTCGGCAACGTCCTACACCTTCGACATGAAGGCGTCGATGGACGGTGGCGGCACCTGGATGCCGGTCATGGAGGGCAAGTCGACCAAGAAAACGTCGTGAACGCCGGGCCGCCCGGCCGATTCCACGTGGGGCTCAAGTGGGGAAAATAGGGTCTGACCCTATTTCTTTCACCGCCGCAGCGTCGGCAGGCTCGTCAGCAGCTCCATCATCGGATCCTGCCAGCAGCCGAGCGACCACGCGCCCGTCTCGGTGTCGTACGTGTCGACCCCCACGTCGCCGCCGACCCCGCCGGTCGCCGGCGGCGGCGCGGCCGGCGGGAACTTCGGATCGAGCATCTTCGCGATCTGGTCGCGTGCGTCGGCGATGTGCATGCGAGTCTCGGCGTTATCGGCGTTGCCCGCGACCGCGCGCAGGCGCGCGTCGAGCGCCTGCAGCCCGCCGCGCGCGAACGCGCGCAGGTCGTCGTCGGCCGCGTTCCGGCCGTTGAGCGTGTCGCCCATCACCTCGAGGTAGGCGCGCTGCGTGTTGCGGCGGAACGCGTCGATCGTGAAACGGCGGGTCGACAGCTCGCTCCAGATCCCGGTGCGCAGGTCCTCGAGGAACTGCACCGGGGTGTACGCGGCGCCGTCGATGGCCGCCTGCTCCACCAGCCGGTCGAACCGCGCGTTGTTGAGCAGCGATGTGAGGGCCCGCTTCTGGCTGGCCTTGACGCGCGCCATCACGCCCGACGGCTCCATCCGGCGCAGCAGCTCCGGCTCGATGAGGAACGCCGGCGTGTGGAACGCCTGATCGTTGAGGAACGTCACCGCGCCCGCCTGCGCGTCGCGCGGCACCGGCTCGAAGCGGACGCCGGCCTGGCCGCCGTGCTTCTGCTGGGAATGAAAGCCGCCCACGAGCGCCGCCACATGGTTCATCTCGGTGGCCCACTGCGCGAGGATGCGCGTGTGCAGCTCCGTGAGGTCGTCCCACGGCTCGCCGGGAGCGACGGTGGCCTCGAGCAGCATGTCGGTCACGCGTTCGAGGTTCTTCACGCCGAGCCGCGTCGCCTCGACGGCGTTCGCGTCGCCGACGGCCTCGGTGAGGTTGCCCGGGTCGGAGCTGCCCGCGCCCGCGGTGGTGAAGCGCAGCCACGGCGTCGTGTCCTGCGCGCGCGCCCACTCGTCGAGCGTCTTCTTCTCTTCGTCCGGCGTCCGGGCCCCCGGGATCGGCTTGTAGCCCCACATCGTCGCCCACTTGTCGTACGGGCCGATCTTGGGCACCAGGTCGGCGATGTCGATGTTGTCCTCGGGCTGCGCCACGTAGTTGAACCGCGAGTAATCCATCAGCGTGGGCGTGTGCCCCATGTCCTTCACCCACTCGCGATCGCGCACCTGCTCGAGCGAGTACTGGGAGCTGGCCTTCATGTTGTGCTGGAAGCCCAGCGTGTGCCCGACCTCGTGCGCGACGACGTACTCGATGAGCACGCCCATCAGGTCGTCGGGGAGCGGGAGTCTCTTCGCGCGCGGGTCGATCGGGCCGACCTGCACGAAGTACCAGTCGCGCGTCAGGTTCATGACGTTGTGGTAGAACTGGATGTCGGCCTCGATGATCTCGCCGGTGCGCGGGTCGCTGATGTGCGGACCCGACGCGTTCTGGATCGTGGAGGGCAGCCAGCGGATGACCGAGTAGCGCGCGTCCTCCGGGCTCCAGTCGGGATCCTCCTCGGGGCTCGGCGCCTCCTTCGCGATGATCCCGAGACGGAACCCGGCCTCTTCGAACGCGGGCTGCCACTGCTCGATGCCGCGTTTGACCGAGTCCACCCACTTGGTCGGCGTTGCCGGATCCACGTAGTACACGATCGGCTTCACCGGCTCGGAGATCGCCGCCGACGGGTCCTGCTTCTCGAGCCGGTAGCGCGCGATGTAGGCCCGCTGCTCCGCCTTGTGCGAGTCGCGGCCGTAGTCCATCTGGCGATGCGTGAAGTACCCGACGCGCTCGTCGAAGAGCCGCGGCATCATCGGCTGCTCGGGCAGCTTCACCATGCTGTAGGCCATCACCACGGTCGCGCTCCCGGGACGCATCCCCGGCGGCTGCGCCGGCGTCGGCGGCCCGCCCTGGCGCCCGCCGGTCGGGCTCGGCTGCAACGTGTAGGTCCGCTGCACGTCGACGTTGATGTTCTCGGGGAACGACACGACGCGATCGACGAACGTGCGGCTGGCGTCGAAGCCGCTGGCGCGCAGCCGCTGGCGCGGCGAGAACTCGGCCACGTCGGTCGTGAACAGCCGGGTCACGTCGATGACCGGCGCGTCGTCCGTGCCGAATGCCTCGACGTTGAACGCCATGATGATCGACGCGTTGTTCGACGCGTCGACGGCCTGCGCGATCGGCAGGCCGGGATCCGCGAACACGTCGTAGGACACGCTTCGGAGCAGCACGCGGTTGCCGCGGCGTTCCCACCGGACGACGCGGTTCCCGAGCGCCTGGCCGCCGTACCCCACGCCGATCGTCGTCTTCTTGATCTGGCTGACCCAGAGGAAGTCCTTGTCCAGTTCCGACGGAGGAATCTCGTAATAGATCTTCTCGTTGAGCTGGTGGACGGTGAACACGCCCGGATCGGACTTCGCCTCCTTCGTGATCACCCGCTCGTAGGGCCGGGGCTGCGGCGGGCCGGCCCGCTCGGGACGCGGCGGCGCCTCGCGCTCTTCCTGCCCCTCGCCCGCCTGCTCGGGCGCGTCGGCCGGCGCGGGCGCGCGCCCGGGCGGCGGTTCGGGCCGGGCGGCCGGAGCCGCCGGCGGCGCGGCTGCCGGCGGCGGAAGCGGGGCCGTGCCGGTGGACGCGCAGCTCCAGCCGCCGAACAATAGAAGGATGGCGAGCGAGCGAAGATACGGTCTCGGACGCATGGGGTGCTCCGTGGAAGGCCGGGTGGCAGAGGCGCCATTATAGGCCACCCGGGACGAACGCCGGGCAGAGCCCGACACGAGCGCCACCGCTTGCACGGTCAGGCGCGCGCGGGCTGCCACAGCGCGGCGACCGCGCCAGCCGGGTCTCGAATCACCGCGTACCGGCCCTGTCCGCCCATGTTCTTCGGGCCGGCGACGACCGCGCCACCCAGGTCGGCCGTGCGGCGCAGGCTCGCGTCGAGATCGGCCACGATCACGTAGATGAGCCACTGCGCCGGCAGATCCGCGTTCGACCCGCGCGCGTGGCACACGCCCGCGACGGGCCGATCGCTCGCGGGCGGCGTCATGTTGAAGTCGCTGTAGCCGCCCATGTCCACGCCGGACGAGGTCCATCCCGTCACGGTCTCGTAGAACTGCCGGACCTCGCCAGCGTCGGGCACGGTCAGATCGATCCAGGCGATCGTGCCCGGCAGCGGCGTCGTGTCGCTCACGTCTCCCTCCAGTCGGCCCTCAGGCCGAGGCGCCGCCCGGCGGCGCCTCGGTGGACCGGTCGCCGGGTCTGGGTGTCGTGTAGCCGGCGACGACGAACCGGACCCTCCGGCTGCCGGGCGCCGACGGCTTGTGATAGCGCTTCGCGAGGTCGGCGAGGAACGTCGCGAGCTCCTCCGCGCACGCGCGCTGTTCCTCCTCGGACGCGATCCGAACGTCCGCCTCCAACGTCATCGTCGCGAGCTTGCGGCCGGCGGTCTCGGCCGCCTCCCGCAGCGCGGCCACCTCGCGCATCGTCTGCGCAGCGACGGCGAGGAGGTAGTCGATCGAGAAGCGGTCGCCGACTTCGTCGGGCCGCGCGCCCAGTCGGCCGAGCGCCGAGGGGGCAATGACGAAGTGGCGCGCCGTCGCCCTGAGCAGCCGCTCGAGGAAGTTGCCGCGGCGCCGGTGGCCGACGTGACGAAGCAGACCGTCCTTTTCGAGCTGACGCACATGGTAGCCGACCCGCTGGCGCGGGAGGCCCAGGGCCGCCGCGACACCCGTCGCCGAATCGGGCTCGCGCAGGTGCTCCAGGATGCGCGCCCGGATCGGTTTCAACAGCGACGCGGCTGCGGAAGGGCGGTCGACGACGGCAACAGGGTGCTGGCTCACGGGAGAGATCGGGACTATTGACAAATTATTTTAATACTTGACATTTCTATTTGTCAATGCCCGGTTCGCATCCACGTGGGCCCGATCGTCTCACGGCAACCCCGGTCGTGTCGCGTCCCGCACGCAGGGCCCGCTGAACGGCGTAACATCTCCGAGGGACACGAGGTCTCCCAGCCGGTGTTTTCAGACCGCCGGCTCGTGGTACCCCGGCTCGACCAGAGCCCGCGCCTCGACGGCCACCTCGACGACGAGGTGTGGGCGCGCGCGGCGGTGGCGCGGGGCTTCACGCAGCGCGATCCACGGGCGGGCGAGCCGGCGGGCGAGCCCACCGAGGTCTTCGTCTACTACACCGAGCAATCATTGTACGTTGGAGGTACGTTGGAGCCCGGCTGCGCGACTCCCGGCCTGCGGAGATCGTGGCCAGCGAATTCGCGCGCGACGCCAACCTCGACGCCAACGACGCGTTCGAGGTGGTGCTCGACACCTTCCGGGATCGCCACAACGCCTTCTACTTCCAGACCAACGCCGTGGGCGCGCGGCGGGACGCGCTGATCCGGAACGAGGGGGAGGCCATCAACTGGGACTGGGACGGCATCTGGACGGTCGCCTGCGCTGCTCGTCGGCCGAGCCACCTGCGCGTTCTCGACGCACGCCTTCCTCCGCGGCCTCGTGCAGTACAACGACGATGACGACGAGGCGCGGGTGAACGTGCTGTGTCGGTACACGTACCGGCCGGGCTCCGACCTGTTCGTGGTCTACAACGAGGATCGCGGCATCCGCGGCAACCGACCGACGATCAAGCGCCGGCAGCTGCTGCTGAAGACGACGCTGCACCTGGCGCCGCGGTAGGGACGAGTCGGCGCCCCCCTCGACGTCCCGCGCCGGAGGCGAGGCGCCCGGCTCCGTTCACCCCCTGATTGCCGCCGTTCGCCGGATTCCGGGATCCGCGGCGGGCGGCCGCTCCGTATTCTCACGACGAGACCCGCCGGACCGGGCGCGCCCCCGGGAATTCCCGCTATACTTCGAGGATTCCCTTCCGGCCGCGCGAGCGGCGGGAGCAGCATCCCGTGAGCGACACGAAACCCGACCTTGCCTCGTTGCGCATCGACCGCACGTCCCGTGACGGCCGCGGTCCCGGCTGGTGGTTCTGGGTCTCGCTCCTCGTCATCGGCGTCGCGGCGGCGGGTGCCGGCTGGTTCTATCTGGCCGGGCCGGCCGTGAAGACCGTGAGCGCCGCGACCGTCGTCGAGCGCACCGCGTCGCCTCAGGGCGCGACGGTGCTGAACGCGTCGGGCTACGTCACGGCGCGGCGGCGGGCGACGGTCTCGTCCAAGATCACCGGGAAGGTCGTCGAGATCCGGGTCGAGGAGGGCATGCGGGTGCGCGAGGGCCAGGTGCTCGCGCGCCTGGACGACTCGATCGCGCGCGCGAACCTCCAGCTCGACGAGGCACAGCTCTCGGCGGACCGGCAGTCGATCGCCGAGAGCGACGTGCGGCTCGGCGAAGCGATGCTGACACTCGAGCGGCGCCGGCGGCTCGTCGCCGAGGGGGTCATGGGCAAGGCGGATCTCGACGCCGCGCAGGCCGAAGTGGACTCGCTGCGGGCGCGCATCGCCGCCCAGCAGGAACAGGCGATCGTCTCCGATCGACAAGTGGCGCTGCGGCGGGCGGAGCTGGAGGACACGATCATCCGCGCGCCGTTCAGCGGCGTGGCGATCTCGAAGGACGCGCAGCCGGGGGAGATGGTGTCGCCGGTGTCGGCCGGCGGCGGGTTCACGCGCACCGGCATCAGCACGATCGTGGACATGTCGTCGCTCGAGATCGAGGTGGACGTCAACGAGAGCTACATCAACCGCGTCGAGGACGGCCAGTCGGTCACGGCCACCCTGGACGCGTATCCGGACTGGCGGATCCCGGCCAAGGTGATCACGACCGTGCCGACCGCCGATCGCCAGAAGGCGACGGTGCTCGTCCGCATCGGCTTCGTCGAGCTGGACCCCCGCATCCTGCCGGACATGGGCGTGAAGGTGGCGTTCCTGCAGGCCGCGGCGGCGCCGGCGGACGACGAGGTCACGGTGCGGCTGGTGATCCCGAAGTCGGCGCCGAGGTCGACGACCGGCTCGCCTGTCGTCTACGTGATCAAGGACGACCACGTCGAGCGCCGCGCCATCAGCCTCGGCGCCATCGACGGTGACGTCGTCGAGGTGATCTCGGGCCTGACGGCCGGCGAGCGCATCGTGACCGACGGTCCGCCGGACCTCGCCGACGGCGATCGGGTGGTGGTCAGGGGAACCTGAATCAAGCACCAAGCACTGACAGGAATGCACAGTATGGACGCTCTCGTCACGGTTCGCGACGTTCACAAGGTCTTCCACCGCGGCTCGGAGCGGATCGACGTTCTGCAGGGCGTGAACGTGGACATCCCGCAGGGCGACTTCCTCGCGTTGATGGGGCCGTCTGGTTCAGGCAAGACGACGCTGCTCAACCTGATCGGCGGGCTGGACCGGCCGAGCCAGGGCACGATTGAGGTCGGCGGCGAGCGCATCGACCGCCTGTCGGGCAGCCGGCTCTCGCGCTGGCGCGCACGGCACATCGGCTTCATCTTCCAGCTCTACAACCTGCTGCCGGTGCTGACGGCCGAGCGGAACGTCGAGCTGCCGCTGCTGCTGACGCGTCTGTCGCGCGCCGAGCGCCGGAAGCACGTGGCGACGGCGCTCGCCGTCGTCGGCCTGGTGGATCGCGCGCGGCACTATCCGCGCCAGCTCTCGGGCGGGCAGGAGCAGCGGGTGGGCATCGCCCGGGCGATCGTCACCGACCCGACGCTGCTGTTGTGCGACGAGCCGACCGGTGACCTCGACCGCCGGTCCGGCGACGAGATCCTCGATCTGCTAAAGGCGCTCAACGCCGAGCACGGCAAGACGATCGTGATGGTGACGCACGACCCGCGCGCGGCGGCGCGCGCCCGGCGGACGCTGCATCTCGAGAAGGGCGTCCTGACGGAGGAGGTCGCCGCATGAAGTTCCTGCCGCTCATCGTCAGGAACCTGAGCCGGCGCAAGGTGCGCACGCTCTTCACCGTCCTGTCGGTGTTCATCGCGTTCATCCTCTACGGGGTGCTCGTGACGCTGCGGGTGGCGTTCAGCTACGGCGTGGAGGTGGCGGGCGCCGACCGGCTCGTGATGATCCACAAGGTCTCGCTCATCATGCCGCTGCCGATCAGCTACGGTGGGCGCATCCAGGCGACGCAGGGCGTGGCCGACGTGGCCCACGCGACCTGGTTCGGCGGCGTCTACCAGGATCCGACCAACTTCTTCCCGCAGATGGCGGTCGAACCGGAGTCCTACCTGCGGATGTACCCCGAGTTCGTGATGCCCGAGGCCCAGCGGAAGGCCTGGTTCGAGGACCGGACCGGCGCCATCGCCGGCCGGGCGCTCGCCAACCGCTTCGGGTGGAAGGTCGGCGACCGCATTCCGATCCAGGGCACGATCTTCCGGAAGGCGAGCGGCGGCGACACCTGGGAGTTCACGCTGGACGGCATCTACGACGGCGACAAGGAGGGCGTGGACACCTCCGGGTTGTTCTTCCAGTACGACTACCTCAACGAGGCGCGCGAGTGGGGGCGCGACTACGTCGGCTGGTACGTGATCCGCGTGACCGACCCGGCGCAGTCGGCCGAGATCGCCGGCCGCATCGACGCGCTCTTCGCCAACTCGCCGTTCGAGACGAAGACCACGACCGAGAAGGCGTTCGTGCAGTCGTTCGCCAACCAGGTGGGCGACATCGGCGCCATGATGACGGCCATCCTGGTCGCCGTGTTCTTCACGATCCTGCTCGTGACCGGCAACACGATGGCGCAATCGATCCGCGAGCGCACGAGCGAGCTGGCGGTGCTCAAGACGCTGGGCTACTCGAACGGCCTCGTCCTCGTGCTCGTCCTGACCGAGTCGTGCCTGCTGGCGATCGCCGGCGGCGGCCTCGGACTGCTCGCCTCGTGGTGGCTCGTCAGGCAGGGCGATCCGACCAACGGGCTGCTGCCGGCGTTCTTCTTCCCGCCGGCCGACGTCGCGCTCGGCGTCGGCCTGGTGGCGGCGCTCGGTGTCGCGGCCGGCTTCCTGCCGGCGTTCCAGGCGATGCGGCTGCGCATCGTGGACGCGTTGCGGAGGAGCTGACCATGATTCGCTGGCTGGTTCAGATCGTGGTCGTCGCGCTGCTCAACCTGCGCAGCCTGCCGCAGCGCGCCGGCTCGTCCACGGTGGCCGTCGTCGGCGTGGCGGGCGTGGTGATCGTGTTCGTCGCGGTGCTCTCCATCGCCGAGGGCTTCCAGGCGGCGCTCACGACCTCCGGATCGCCCGACACGGCGCTGGTGCTGCGCGCCGGAAGCGACACGGAGATGACGAGCGGCCTGCTCAACGAGCAGACGCGCATCGTCGAAGACGCGCCCGGCGTGCTCCGCGACGCCGACGGCCCGGTCGCCTCGTCAGAGCTCTTCGTCATCGTCGACATCCCCAAGCGCACGACCAACACGAACGCGAACGTGCCCCTGCGCGGCGTCCGGCCGGCCGCCTTCAAGGTGCGCGACGAGGTGCGGATCGTCGAGGGACGGATGTTCGACTGGGGCACCAACGAGATCATCGTGGGCCGGGCGGCATCGCGGCAGTTCGCCGGCCTCGACGTCGGCACGACCCATCGCTGGGGCGAGGGGGAATGGCGCGTCGTCGGCATCTTCGAGGCGAACGGCGGGGTCCCCGAATCGGAACTCTGGGCCGACGCCGGCGTCGTCCAGCCAGCCTACCGGCGGGGCAATTCGTATCAGTCGGTGTACGCGAAGCTCGAGTCGCCCGACGCGTTCGACCGCTTCAAGGACGCGCTGACCGCCGACCCGCGGCTCAACGTGAAGGTCCTGCGCGAGACGGACTATTACGCCGAGCAGTCGATCCTGCTCCACCGGCTGATTCGCACGATCGGCTACCTCATCGCCATCCTGATGGGCATCGGCGCGGTGTTCGGCGCGATCAACACGATGTACACCGCGGTGTCGGCCCGGACGCGCGAGATCGCCACGCTGCGCGCGCTCGGGTTCGGCGGCGGGCCGGTCGTGCTGTCGGTGCTCGCCGAGTCGATGCTGCTCGCCGCGGCGGGCGGCGCCATCGGCGGTCTGCTGGCCTACGTCGGCTTCAACGGCTACCAGACCGCGACGATGAACTGGCAGACGTTCAGCCAGATCGCCTTCGCGTTCCGCGTGACGCCCGCGCTGCTCGGCCAGGGACTCACCTACGCGCTGGTGATGGGCCTCCTCGGCGGTATGCTGCCGGCGATCCGCGCCGCGCGCCTCCCGGTCGTGACGGCCCTGCGGGAGCTGTAGCCGAGGGGGCGCGGAGCAGGCTCACCACGGTGGACTCCTCGTCCGCCGTGGTGAAATCCTCCGCGTCCTCCGACGTGCGCTCCGCGCGCTCCCCGGCCGTGAACGTTCGGGTATCATCGACCCGGGATGGACGATCTCCTCGTCGGCTTCAGCCGGGGTCTCTACAGCAACTGGCTCTGGCACAAGCCCCTTCGTCTCGTCGTCGACGCCGGCGAGGGCCTGCAGCTCGGCCTCGGGTCGAAGGTGCTCGCGCCGACCCACCTGCTGCTGACCCACGGCCACGCCGACCACGTGCTGGGCCTGCCAGGCTTCGTCGCCGCGCGCCGGTTCGGCATGGGCGATCCGGACAAGCCGCTCGTCATCCTGCACCCCGCGCGCGCGCGGGGCGTCGAGGCGGCGCGCGCCACGCTCGAGCGACACTGGCCCCGCGAGCCGTTTCCGATCGAGTGGGTGCCGGTGTCGGCCGGTGTCGAGACGCCGCACGGCAAGAACCGGTTCATCCGCGCGTTCGCGGCCGACCACCCCACCGCGGACGCGGCGCTCGGCTACCTCGTGATCGAGCGGCGGCGGCGCCTGAAAGCCGACTACGCGGGTCAGACGGACGCCCAGATCCGGACGCTGGTCGGCGAAGTGGGTCGTGACAACCTGCTGGAGGACTACGAGAAGGTGCTCTTCGCCCACACCGGCGACACCATGCCGGTGAGCCCCGATCTGTTCCGCGACGCGGACCTGCTCGTCCACGACGCGACGTTCTTGCTGGAAGCCGACCGCCGTGAGCGCATCCACGCGACCACCGAGGAGGCGATCGCCGCCGCGCGCGACGCCGGCGCCCGCGCGCTCGTCCTGCATCATTTGTCGGTGCGCTACGATCGCGAGAAGGCGATCCCGACCCTCCGCCAGCAGGTCGCGGACCTCGGCTACCAGGGCCGTTGCTGGCTGCTCGACGGTCGCTCGTTCATCCGCCTGTCGGGCGGAGACTGACGCGGACCCGGCTTCAGGCATCAGGCTCCAGACCACAGGCCAGTCGCGCGTGACGCGTTACGCCCGACGAGCCTGTCGCCTGAAGCCTGTCGCCTGAAGTCTGAAGCCTGTCGCCTGAAGCCTGGAGCCCAAACCGCGCTCCGGAATGCCGCCGGGCCGCTCGACGCCCGTCTCTCCCCGTCAGGGCACTCACCGCGGCCGCTCCAGCGCCTGAATCCCGGTCACGCGCTGAATCACCCACTCGCCCTCCGTCTTGCGCCAGACCATCTCGAACTCGCGGGCGTCGAGCCCGCGGTCGAACGCCCCGCTACGATCCGAGACAATCGCCGTCATCCGGGTGATCGCGTCGGTCCCGCCCGGCGCGACCTCCACCTCGACGTCGACGAACCGCACGTCGAGCCCCTCCCCCGGCACCGCCGCCTTGGCCGCCATCGCCATGATCGTCTCGCGGCCGCGAAACGGGGTGTACGGCGGCCCCAGGTCGATCTCGACGTCGACGGCGAAGAAGCTGCCGAGCTTCGCAGCACGGGTCATCTGCGACAGGCCCTCTCCCCCCGACTGGCTCACCGTCGCCGCCAGCTCGTCGAGCGCGGCGCGAATGCGTCCCTCGTCGCCGGGCGACAAGAACCAGCGAAACGCAAAGTACCCGAGGGCAATGAGCGCGACGACGATGATCGCCTGTGGGAGTCGGTTCATGGCGTCAACTCACGGGTTCAACCACGAAGCACACGAAGCGCACGAAGGCTGGCGTCCCCGCTGGCTGCCGCCGCGCGTGACCTTCGAGATCCGGGTGACGAGAGGCCAATGAAGCCGAACAAGTCGTGGAACGCCTCTCGTCACCCGGATCTCGAAGGTCACGCGCCGGGCAAGACCCGGCGCCGGCGGCGCCGGCGGCAGCCAGCACAGTGTGATCCAGGCGTCGGCCGTGTCCGTCTTCGTGATCTTCGTGCCCTTCGTGGTTAAAAACGCCCGTGCTCTCATTCTCCTCAGAACAGGATCTTCCCGACGATTCTCCCTCGACGCGTCTTCCCCAGATCGTGGTCCTCGATCGCCATCCCGCGGTTGTCGCCGACGACGAAGTACTCGTCCGCGCCCAGCGTGGTCTCGGGCAACTCCCAGGAAACCCGCCGGTGGCGCACGTACGGCTCGTCGAGCGGCCGCCCGTCGGCGTAGACACGGCCGGCGGCGAATCGAATCCGCTCGCCGGGCACTCCGACGATCCGTTTCACGTAGACGACCCGGCGTCCGGCCAGTCGAATCGCCACGATGTCGCCCCGGGCCGGCTCGCGGAAGACGTACGCCAGCCGATTGACCAGGTGCAGCCCGCCCGGCTCGTAGGTGGGCTGCATGCTGATCCCCTGGGCCCGCAGCGGCAGCAGCACCCACCCGAACAGGACGACCGACGCCAGCACGAGGACCGCCGCGCGCACGAGCGTCCGGCGGGGGTTCGTGCCGAGGAGGATGGAGCGGGGCACCGCGCTGATGATAGGCCATCGCGGGCGCCCGCGTCACGACGATGGAGTACAATGTCGACTCTACTCGTTCCTCCCCTCCGGGATGCCTATGCAGATTCGAGCCCGGTTCGCGCCGTCGTTCGTCCATGTGGCGGCGGCCGCCTGCGTGCTGACGGCGCTCAGCGCCGCCTGCGCCGGGCCCCGGCCGCCTGATCAGGCCATCGCGGCGACGCTCGGCGAGATGCCGTCGCCGGCCGGCCCGGACTCCGCGATGCCGCAGCTGGCGGTGGAGCCCGGCGGCCGCGTGCTGGCGAGCTGGCTCGAGAAGCATGCGGAAGGCGGTCACCGCTTCCGCTTCGCCGCCTTCGAGGGGAGCGGCTGGTCGGCGCCCGTCACGATCGCCGAAGGCGATCGGTTCTTCGCGAACTGGGCGGATGTCCCGTCGATCGCGGCGCTCGCCGACGGCACGCTCGCCGCGCACTGGCTCGAGCGCAGCGGGCCCGACACCTACGCGTACGACGTCAAGGTGCGCATGTCCCGCGACGGAGGCCGGACCTGGTCCGCGGCGGTCTCGCCGCACCGCGACGGGACCCAGACCGAGCACGGGTTCGTGTCGATGTACGACCATCCCGGGGGCGGCCTCGGCCTGATCTGGCTCGACGGACGCGATTTCGCCGAGCACGCCGGCCACGGGATGGAGGGCATGCAGGCGGAGATGTCGCTGCGCGCCACCAGCTTCGACGGCGACACCCCGCGTCCGGAGGTGCTCGTGGACGGCCGTGTCTGCGAGTGCTGCCCGACGACGGCCGCGCCGGTGACGGGCGGGATCGTCATCGCGTACCGGGATCGCAGCCCGGAGGAGGTCCGCAACATCGCGGTGGCCCGGTTGATCGACGGCGTCTGGTCGGAGCCGGCGCACGTCTACGACGACAACTGGCAGATCCCGGGATGCCCGGTCAACGGCCCCGCGCTCGACACCGACGGCGCCGCGCGGGTCGCGCTGGTGTGGTTCACGGCGCCCGGCGAGGAGGCGCACGTCCGCGTCGCCTTTTCCTCAGACGGCGGCGCGACGTTCGGCGATCCGATCGCCGTCGACGAGGGCGCGCCGCTCGGCCGGGTGGACAACGTGCTGCTGCCGGACGGCAGCGCGCTCGTGAGCTGGATCGAGCAGGTAGATCAGGGCGCGGACTGGCGCGTACGTCAGGTCGCGCCCGACGGCACGCGTGGACCTTCCGTGCGCATCGCGGCCCTGACGGCGACGCGCGCGAGCGGCCACCCCCGGATGATGCGCGCGGGCGACACGCTCACGTTCGCCTGGACCGATGCCGGCGACGTCCCGCAGGTCCGCACCGCGCGCGCGAGACTGGAACAACCGTGAAACCTGCACACCGCATCACGATCATCGTCGTGGCCGCCGTGATCCTGCTGGTCACGCCGGCCGCCGTCTCCTTCTACACTGACTGGCTCTGGTTCTCAGAGGTCGGCTACCAGTCGGTGCTGTGGCGGCAGATCGCCACGCAGACGACGCTCGGGGTCGCGGTCGGGGTCGGCGCCTTCGCCCTGCTCGCGGTCAATCTGCGTGTGACGCTGGCATTTCTCGCACAGCCGTCCCTGATGATCGGCACGATGCAGGACGGCCGGCCGCTCGTGCTCGGCCGCCGGCAGCTCCGCCGGATCGCGCTCGCGGCCGCGCTCGTCGTCGCGCTCGTGCTGGGCCTGTCGGCGTCGGCGAGCTGGCTCGCGGTGCTCGAGTACCTCAACCAGACACCCTTCGGCCAGGCGGACCCGCTGTTCGGTCGCGACGTCGCGTTCTACGTCTTCACGCTCCCGGTCCTCGACCTGGCGCGCGGCATGCTGCTCGTCGTCGTGGTGCTCTCGCTGCTCGCGTCGGCGGGTCTCTACGTCGTGAGCGGTGGCCTGAGCTTCGACCCGAAGACCGGCCTCTCGGCGTGGCCGCGCGCGCGGCTGCACCTGTCGCTGCTCGCGTCGGCGCTGTTCCTGTTGATGGCGGCCGGCTCGGCGCTCGACATCCCGCGCCTGCTGATCACGCCGTCCGGCATCATCCAGGGCGCCTCCTACGTGGACGTCCACGCGGGCCTGCCCTTCCTGCGCGCCGGCGTCGTCATGCTGATCATCGGCGCGGTGCTGGCCGCCTATCACGGCTTCGCGTCGCGCGCGTGGCCGCTGGCCGCCGCCGTCGGCGCCGCCCTCCTGGTCTGGGTCGGCGGCGGCCTCTACGCGGGGGCCATCCAGCGCTTCGTGGTCGCGCCGAACGAGCAGGAAAAGGAAATCCCGTACATCGTCCACAACATCGAGGCGACACGGAAGGCGTTCTCCCTCGACCGGGTGGAGGAGCGCGAGCTCTCGGGCGACGCCGCGCTGACGCGCGCGGACATCGAGGCCAACGCGACGACGCTCGACAACGTCCGGCTGTGGGACCACCAGCCGCTGCTCGACACCTTCGGGCAGATCCAGGAGATCCGGACCTACTACGACTTCGTCTCGGTCGACAACGACCGGTACGTGATCGACGGGCAGTACCGCCAGATCATGCTGTCCGCGCGCGAGCTGAATTCCGGGAGCCTGCCGAACCGGACGTGGGTCAACGAGCGCATGACGTTCACGCACGGCTACGGGCTCACGCTCGGGCCGGTGAACCAGGTCACCAGCGAGGGCCTGCCCGTGCTGTTCATCAAGGACCTGCCGCCGGTGTCGTCGGTGGACTTGCAGGTCTCCGAGCCGAGCATCTACTTCGGCGAGCTGTCGAGCGAGTACGTGCTCGTCAAGACCCAGGCGAACGAGTTCCACTATCCCAAGGGGGACGACAACGTCTATTCCACCTATGGGGGCACGGGCGGGGTGCCGATCGGCAGTCTCTGGCGGCGGATTCTCTTCGGCCTGCGGTTCCGCTCGACCGACATCCCCCTCACCGAGCAGATCACGCCGGAGAGCCGGATCCTGTTCCACCGGCGGCTGCACGATCGCGTGCGGCGGATCGCCCCGTTCCTGACCTACGACAGCGACCCGTATCTCGTCATCGCGGACGGGCGGCTGTTCTGGCTCCAGGACGCCTACACGACGACCAGGATGTTCCCGTACTCGACGCCCGCGGTGTCGGGCGGCATCAACTACATCCGCAACTCCGTGAAAATCGTCGTCGACGCGTACAACGGCACGACGACGTTCTATCTCGCCGATCCGGACGACCCGCTGGCGGTCACGCTCGGGAAGGTGTTCCCCGTTCTGCTGACGCCGTTCGACGAGATGTCCGAGGAACTGCGCAGCCACGTGCGGTACCCGGAGGACATCTTCACGATCCAGACGGCGATGTACTCGACCTACCACATGACGAACCCCGCGGTCTTCTACAACAAGGAGGACCAGTGGGAGGTGCCGGCGATCGACAGCGAAGGCCGGCCGTCGATCATGCGGCCCTACTACACGATCATGAAGCTGCCGGGCGAGGTGTCGTCCGAGTTCATCCAGATGCTGCCGTTCACGCCGCGCGGCAAGGACAACCTGGCCGCGTGGATGGTGGCCCGCAGCGACGTCGCGCACTACGGCCAGCTCGCCGTGTTCCAGTTCCCGAAGCAGAAGCTGGTGTTCGGCCCGCGCCAGATCGTCGGGCGCATCAACCAGGACCAGGCGATCTCGCCGCAGATCACCCTGTGGAACCAGCAGGGCTCGCAGGTCATCCAGGGCACGCTGCTGGTCATCCCGATCGAGGAGTCGCTCCTCTACATCCGGCCGCTCTACCTGCGCGCGTCCGGCGGGCGCATCCCCGAGCTGAAGCGCGTCATCGTCGCCTACCAGAACACGATCGTGATGGAGGAGACGCTGCAGCAGGCGCTCGACAAGATCTTCGGCGCACCGGCCGCGCCGGCGCCGGCCGCGCGCGCGGTCACGCCGGCCGCGCCCGAGCCCGGCACTCCGCCCGACGAAACGCTGAACGCGCTCGCCGCCCGCGCGCGCGATCACTACCAGCGCGCCGTCGAGGCGCAGCGCAACGGCGACTGGGCCCGCTACGGCGACGAGATCCGCAGGCTCGGCGAGGTGCTCGACCAGATGGCCAAACGGCAGATGTAGCCTCCGCCGGCGCCCGTGCTAAGCTCTCCTTCGGAGACAGCATGAACGCGAACCAGGTCACCTCCGCGCTGGCCCGCGCCGGAGCGCTGCACGAGCCCGGAGTGATCTCCGTCTACCTCTTCGGCAGCGTGGCCGAGCACCGCTCGCATCGCGAGAGCGACGTCGACGTGGCCGTGTTGTTCGATTATCGGGTCCGGCCGACGATGCGCGACCGGTTCGAAGCGCGCCTCCGGCTCTTCGCCGAGCTGACGCGGACGCTCAAGACCGACCGCCTCGACCTCGTCGTGCTCAACGACGCGCCGCCGTTGCTGGCTCGCCGGGCCGTCACCGAAGGCGCCCGCGTGCTCTGCGCCGATCCCGACCGCGATCACGACTTCGTTCGCGATATCCAGCTTCGAGCGGCGGATCTGCTGCCGTTCCTGCGGCGAACCGCGAGGCTCAAGC
>Ga0326597_10001251_pt1 | contig 41586 bp, 38 predicted proteins | sample RVTome_12_FD_203789 | JGI IMG/M metagenome (GOLD analysis project Ga0326597, IMG submission 203789) | Soil microbial communities from uranium-contaminated site in the Upper Colorado River Basin, Wyoming, United States - RVT100D185 | ecosystem: Environmental > Terrestrial > Soil > Contaminated >... | reverse complement strand
CGGCTGTTGTGGGTTCGAGTCCCCCCTGGCCTGCTCCAACCGGGCGCGCGGTGCAGGCCGCTGGTGCCCGGACAACATTTGAAGGAAACGGACAAGCCCGTGGGTATCTTCAGAGCATTGCGGCAGTTCTATTCGGACGTGGTGTCCGAATTCAAGCGCGTGACCTGGCCCACCCGCGAGGCCACCCTGAAGTCCACCGGGGTGGTCGTGTTCGTCACGATAGTCTTGGCGGTGTACCTGGGCGTGGTGGATCTGGGCCTGTCCAACGCGGTGAAGCTGATCATCAAATAGCCGCACCATAGCGGGAGTATGGCCATGACGGAGCACATGCAGGAAGCAGTGAGTTCCGCGGACTACAAGTGGTACATTCTGCAGACCTACTCGGGTTTCGAGAATCGCGTGGAGAAGACGATCCACGAGAAGCTCCGGATCGAGGGCATGGAGGCGTTGGTCGAGGAGATCTTCGTCCCCGGCGAGGATGTGACCCGGGTCAAGAACGGCAAGAAGCGCAAGGTACACCTGATCTATTTTCCGGGCTACGTGCTGATCAAGATGAAGCTCACCGATGAACTGTGGCACCTGCTGATGGACACGCCGCGGGTCTCCGGCTTCGTGGGCGGCACCAACAAGGAGCCCAAGCCCCTGGACGAGAGCGAACTGGGCATGATCCGCTCCCAGATCGACGAGGGCTTCCGCGAGCAGGCCCTGCGCAGCGAGTTCGAGGTGGGCCAGCAGGTGGTGGTGATCGACGGGCCGTTTGCCAACTTCAGCGGCAAGATCGACGAGGTGAACCAGGAGAAGAGCAAGCTGCGTGTGTTGATCAGCATCCTGGGCCGCTCGACGCCCGTGGAACTGGATTTCGACAAGGTCAAGGACGCCCCGGAGGAATAGCTCCCGGGCCGCAAGGGCACGACCCCTTTGGTTGGAAAGACTTTTCCGTATCAAAAAATTCTGGAACGTGAAGACACATGGCTAAGAAGATCGCGGGATACATCAAGCTCCAGGTACCGGCAGGCAAGGCGACGCCCTCGCCACCCATCGGCCCGGCACTGGGCCAGCATGGTGTGAACATCATGGAGTTCTGCAAGAGCTTCAACGCGCAGACCCAGGACCAGGATGGCCTGATCATTCCCGTGGTGATCACGGTCTATGCCGACCGCTCCTTCACGTTCATCACCAAGACGCCGCCGGCGGCCGTGCTGATCAAGAAGCAGCTCGGTCTGGAAAAGGGTTCCGGGGAGCCCAACAAGAACTTCGTGGGTGAAATCACCCGCGCCCAGCTCGAAGAAATCGCCAAGATCAAGCTGGTCGACATGAACTGCTACGATATCGATGCCGCCGTGCGCATCATCTCCGGCACCGCCCGCAGCATGGGCGTCAAGGTGGCCGGCTAGCGCCGGGCGCAAAGGCGGGCCCAGGGGGCATCCGCCCCCCGGGCCACAGGGAACCGCTTAGGGAGTATCCGAGGAATCATGGCCAAGAAATCCAAGCGTCAGCAGGTCTGGGCGGAATTGCTGGAACCGGGCAAGGCCTATCGCCTGGACGAGGCGGTGGGGCTGCTGAAGAAGGGCACCGGCGCCAAGTTTGACGAGAGCGTGGACATCGCCGTGCGGCTGGGCGTGGACCCGCGCAAGCCCGACGAGATGATCCGGGGCACCTGCGACCTGCCCAACGGCACGGGCAAGACCGTGCGTGTGCTGGTCTTCGCCAAGGGCGCCAAGGCGACCGAGGCCGAGCAGGCCGGCGCGGACATCGTGGGCGCCGAGGATATCGTGGAGAAGATCGAGGGCGGCTGGCTGGAATTCGACCGCGTGATCGCCACGCCGGACATGATGGCCCAGGTGGGTAAGATCGGTAAGATTCTGGGTCCCCGCGGCCTGATGCCCAACCCCAAGGTGGGCACGGTGACCATTGACGTGGGCAAGGCCGTCAACTCGGTCAAGGCCGGTCAGGTGGCCTTCCGCGTGGACAAGGCGGGCATCGTGCACATGCCGGTGGGTCGCGCCTCCTTTGACGAGGCCAAGCTGGCGGAGAACGTGACCAGCGTGATGGAGACCATCCGGCGCCTGCGCCCGGCTTCCACCAAGGGCACGTACATCAAGGACATCACCCTCAGTTCGACCATGGGGCCGGGCATTCACCTGGATCCCCAGGCCTTTGTGAGTTAGGAGCAGGCACAGGACAGACCAAGCACCGTCTGCATAGACGATGTCGAAGACCACGGGGGTGACGGGCCACGGAGGCGCCGCCGCTTAAACCGGATTGACCCCGTCGAGACATCGGAGCCGGAAGCCCGGCCGCGGCCCCGCGCCGCCCGCCGCCGCATCCGGACCCCGGGAGCCCGCCGCATCGCCGGCCCAGGCTCTGCCGCCCGCCGGCGTCTCGACAGTATCCCCTTCGACCGTCTGACCCGATTTTGACAGTGCCCGCCGCCTGATCGCGGCCGGGCGGGAAGGCACGATTGTACTGACCGTCATCTGCGAACTGGCCGTACACGCTGGATCGACCGAACACGTTGGACTGACCGTACACGTTGGACTGAACAAGGAGCTGCGCCGTGGACCGCAACGAGAAGAGCGACTGGGTATCCGCGATGGCGGATATTTTCCAGGCAAACCAGATGGGACTGTTGGTGGACTATCGTGGGCTGGATGTGTCCCAGGTGACCGAATTGCGCACCAAGCTGCACGAGAAGCAGGTGGGCATGAAGGTGCTGAAGAACCGGCTGGCCAAGATCGCCATCGAAGGGACCCCCTTCGAGCCGCTCAAGGACAGTCTGTCCGAGCCGCGGGCGCTGATCTTCGGCCAGGACCCCGTGGCCCCGGCCAAGGTGGTGGCCGATTTCATCAAGGACAACGACAAGCTGGCCTACATTTCCGGCTACATGATCAGCGGCACCGGCGGAAGCATACTGGATTTCAACCAGCTCAAGCAGCTGGGCAGCCTGCCGTCGCGCGAGGAACTGCTGGCCAAGCTGATGGGCGTCATGAACGCGGTGCCCGGCAAGTTCGTGCGCACCTTGAACGAAGTGCCCTCGAAGTTCGTGCGTGTCCTGGCCGCGGTGCGGGATGCCAAGGGCAACGAGGGGTAGCAGGATTCTTTTGGAACCATGCGGCATTGCCGCATCGTGGCGGACTGTCCGGGCGCAGCACGGGCAATAGCTCAAGGCGGGAGGGCTTGCGGGCCCGACCGGATTAAACACGCCGGTACGCCGGCGGGATCATAACGAGGATTTCAGGTCATGGCTGACATCACGAAGGATCAGGTCGTCGAGTTCATCTCCAACATGTCCGTGCTGGAGCTTTCCGAGATGATCAAGGAGATGGAAGAAAAATTCGGCGTCAGTGCCGCGGCCGTGGCCGCCGCGCCGGCTGCCGGGGCGGCACCGGCCGCGGGTGGCGAAGCCGCTGCCGAGCAGGATTCCTTTACCGTCGTGCTGGCTGCTGCCGGTGACAAGAAAATCAATGTCATCAAGGAAGTGCGCGCGATCACGGGCCTGGGGCTGAAGGAAGCCAAGGACTTCGTGGAAGGTGCCCCGAGCAACGTAAAAGAGGGCATCAACAAGGAAGAAGCCGAAGAGATCAAGAAGAAGCTCGAAGAAGCCGGCGCGTCGGTCGAGATCAAGTAGCTCGTCCCGTGTGGGCCCGCTTGCCGACAGTGCGGGGTGCCCGATGGTGGGCGCCACCGGCGGCAGGCTGCCCTAGCCGATCCCCGTGCCTGCCCGCGGCCCTGGCTGTGGCATGATGCACCCGTGTGCCGGCGGATCCGGTGCGGTTCTCCCCAGGGATGCGGACATGAGCCAGACAAAGAAGAAGGACGAAGAACAGCAGAACGGCATGCTGGAACGCATGCTATCTGCGCGCACCGTCGTGATTTCCGGCGGTGTGGACTCGGAACTGGCATCCAAGGTCATTCAGCAGTTGATCCTGCTGAATCAGGATGACAGCAAGAAGCCGATCACCCTTATGATCAATTCCCCCGGCGGGGAGGTGCACTCGGGGTTCGCCATCTTCGATATGGTGCGCTTTCTGGATGCGCCGGTGGTCACGGTGGTCATGGGCCTGGCGGCCAGCATGGGCTCCATTCTCAGCCTGGCAGCCGGCAAGGGCCATCGCTATGCCCTGCCCAATGCGAAGTTCCTCATTCACCAGCCCCTGCTGATGGGCTACCAGGGCCGGGCGACGGATCTGGAAATCCAGGCGCGGGAAGTGCTGCGCGACCGGGACCGCATCATCAAGCTCTATTCGGTGGAGACCGGCCACAAGCCGGAAAAGATCGCCGAGGACATCGAACTGGACAACTGGATGACGGCCGAAGAGGCCAGGGACTACGGGCTGATCGACAAGATCATCACGTCGCGCAACGAGATCGAATAGGCTGCCTGTCCCGTCGATAGTGGGGCCATGGGCGTGGCAGCGCGCGTCGACAGTGCTTGTGCCGCGGTAGTGTGTGCCCAGCCTGACCGGCCGGCAGCCCGCCGTGGGGCACCCATGGGCCCGCGAACGGGGACCCTCGTGTTTTCAGTGCGCGTGGTGCGTCGGATGGTGCGGTGCGGAGCCTCGTCCCGGCGGGTGCGCTGCCGCGTTTCCCGTCGGGCTTGCGGCTAATCGAACAATTCCTTGAACTTCTCCACGAACTTGCTGACCAGCGGGTAGCGTTCCGCCCTTTTCTGCTGGTCTTCCTCGTCGAATTCCTTCAGCAGCTCCTTCTGGCGGGCGTTGAGCTTGGACGGAATCTCCACGATCACCCGGACGAACTGATCGCCGCGGCCGCCCCCGCGCAAGTGGGCGATGCCCCGATTGCGCAGGCGGAAGTTGCGGTGACTCTGGGTGCCGGGCGGGACCTTCAGCTCCACCTTTCCGTCCAGGGTCGGCACCACGATCTCGTCGCCGATGGCGGCCTGGATGAAGGAAATGGGCACATCGATGTGAATATCGTCCATCTCCCGCTTGAAGAACGGGTGCGGCTTGACCGAGATGGCGATGTACAGGTCGCCCGCCGGCCCGCCGTTGAGCCCATCCTCCCCTTCGCCCGACAGCTTGAGCCGCGCGCCGGAATCGACGCCGGGGGGAATGTTCACCCGCAGGCGGTGGGTCTGCCGGGTGCGGCCCGCCCCGCTGCACTCCGGGCAGGGCACACGGATGATGCGCCCTTCACCGTGACAGCGGCTACAGGTGGTGGCCACGCTGAAAAAGCCCTGCTGGATGCGCTGCTGGCCTGAGCCCTGGCAGATGGGGCAGACCTCCACGTCCTTGGAGGACTTGGCGCCCAGCCCGCCGCACTGGCCGCAGGTCTCGAGGCGCGGAATGCTGATCTCCGTGGAGTGGCCAAAGGCGGCCTCCTCGAAGGAGATCTCCATATTGTATTGCAGGTCGGCGCCCCGCTGCATGGCGCGGCCGCCGCGGCCCCGCGTCTGGCCGCCGAAGAAGTCGCTGAAGATGTCCCCGAAGACATCGCTGAAGCCACCGAAGTTGCCGAAGTCGAAGCCCCCCTGGCCGCCGAAGCCCGGGGCGCCCATTTCCTCGGCGGTATGGCCGAACTGGTCGTACTGGGCGCGCTTCTGCTTGTCGCTGAGCACCGCGTAGGCCTCGGAGGCGTCGCGGAACTTCTGTTCCGCCTCCTTGTCCCCGGGATTGCGGTCCGGATGAAACTTCAGGGCGAGCTTGCGATAGGCTCGCTTGATGTCATCATTGCTGGCATCCCGGGGGACCCCCAACAGCTCGTAGTAGTCCTGCTTTGCCAACAGTCATGCTCCCATTGCTCGTTGCCCCGGACCCGGTGCCGTCCAGGCGGTGGCCAGGGCGAGCCTGATCCCGCGCGCCCACTGCCGTCTTGGTCGGGGGGCGGGAACGCTCTCAACTATCCATGGTGCCCGTTGCCGCATGTGGCGGCAAGGCGACCGTGACGATACGGGCGTTGCGGCGCTACTTGTTATCCTGCACTTCCTCGTATTCCGCATCGACCACGTTGTCGTCGTCGCTGCCACCACCGCCCTCCGCCCCATGGGCGTGGTCGTCACCGCCCTCGCCGGACGCGGCCTGTTGGGCGTTCTTGGCATACAGGGCCTCGGCCAGGGCATGGGATGCCTTGGTCAAGGCCTCGGTGGCCGTGTCAATGGCCTCCACATCCTCGCCGCCCAACGCCTCGCGGAGCTTGGCCAGGGCCTGCTCCACCTCGGCCTTCTTGTCGGCATCGAGAGAGTCGCCCACCTCTTCCAGGGTTTTCTCCGTGGAGTAGGCCAGCGTTTCCGCGGAGTTGACCTTCTCCACGCGCTCCTTGCGCTGCTGGTCCTCTGAGGCATACGTCTCTGCCTCATCGACCATGCGCTTGATCTCCTCCTCGCTCAGTCCGCTGGAGGCGGTGATGCGGATGTCCTGCTGCTTGCCGGTGCCCAGGTCCTTCGCCGTCACGTGCACGATGCCGTTGGCATCGATGTCGAAGGTCACCTCGACCTGGGGCACACCCCGTGGCGCGGCCGGAATGCCGGTCAGCTCGAAGCGGCCCAGGGTCTTGTTGTCCTGGGACATGGGCCGCTCGCCTTGCAGCACGTGAATGCTCACGGCCGGCTGGTTGTCCGCGGCGGTGGAGAACACCTGGCTCTTCTTGGTCGGGATGGTCGTGTTGCGTGAGATCAGCGTGGTCATCACGCCGCCCAGGGTCTCGATGCCCAGGGAGAGCGGCGTGACGTCCAGCAGCAGCACGTCCTTCACGTCGCCCTTGAGCACGGCCCCCTGGATGGCGGCACCCATGGCCACCACCTCGTCCGGGTTGACGCTCTTGTTGGGCGCCTTGCCGAAGAATTTTTCCACTTCCTGCTGAATGCGCGGCATGCGCGTCATCCCGCCGACCAGAATCACCTCGTCGATGTCGCTGGCCGTCAGGCCCGCATCCTTGAGCGCCTTTTTGCAGGGCTCCAGGGTGCCCTTGACCAGGTCCTCCACCAGTTGCTCCAGCTTGGAGCGGGAGAGCTTGATGTTCAGGTGCTTGGGGCCGGAGGCATCCGCCGTGATGAACGGCAGGTTCACATCCGTCTCCACGGAGGAGGACAATTCATGCTTGGCCTTCTCGGCGGCTTCCTTGAGCCGTTGCAGGGCCATCTTGTCCGTCCGCAGGTCAATGCCCTGCTCCTTCTTGAACTCGTCGGCCAGCCAGTTGATGATGCGGTTGTCGAAGTCCTCGCCACCCAGGTAGGTGTCCCCGTTGGTCGACTTCACCTCGAAGACGCCGTCGCCCAGTTCCAGGATGGAGATGTCGAACGTCCCCCCACCCAGGTCGTACACGGCGATCTTCTCGTCCTTCTTCTTGTCCAGGCCGTAGGCCAGCGACGCCGCCGTGGGCTCGTTGATGATGCGCAGCACGTTCAGCCCGGCGATGCGCCCGGCGTCCTTGGTCGCCTGCCGCTGCGCGTCGTTGAAGTAGGCCGGCACGGTGATCACCGCCTCGGAAATTTCCTCGCCCAGGTAGTTCTCCGCGTCCTGCTTGAGCTTCTGCAGGATGAAGGCGGAAATCTCCGCGGGGGAGTATTGCTTGCCGTTGGCTTCCACGTTGGCCAGCCCGTGGGTGCCCTTGACGATCTTGAAGGGGGAGGTCTCAGTCGCCTTCTTCACCTCGCCCGAATCGAAATTGCGGCCGATCATGCGTTTGATGGCATAGATCGTATTGTCCGGGTTGGTGATGGCCTGGCGCTTGGCCACCTGGCCCACCAGGCGCTCGCCGCTGCTGTTGAAGGCAACCATCGAGGGCGTCGTGCGCGAGCCCTCCGCGTTGGTGAGGACCTTGGGGTCGCCCCCTTCCATGATCGCGACACATGAGTTGGTCGTCCCCAAGTCGATGCCGATGACTTTAGCCATGAGAATCTTCCTTGTCGTTCAAAGTGTTGGTCTTGCCCGTGTTGTCGGGTGCTCGGCACCCGTCTTGACACTGTGTCGACGCCGTCCGGCGCCGCTTTTCTGTGTTCCCGCGCATCCCGTCTCCGGTCTCCGTTAGTTGCCGTCGGGAGGCGTCTCGGCCGGCCGCTTGGAGACGCTCACCATGGCCGGGCGGATCACCCGGTCGTGGAGCCGGTAGCCGGTCTGAAATTCCTCCACCACATGATTCTCTTCCAGCTCGTCGGTCTCCACGACGGCCATGGCCTCATGCACCGTCGGGTCGAAGGCTTCGCCCTTGGCCTTGATGGGCTCCATGCCGTAGCGGCCGGCGATGTCCAGAATCTGCTTGTGCACCATCTCGATGCCCGCCCGCAGCCCCGCGCCGTCATCCTGCTGGTCTTCCGCCGCGTGCTCCAGGGCCCGCTGCAGATTGTCGATCACACCGGCCAGATCCTTCAGCAGCGGCAGGGCGGCAAAGCGCAGCCGATCCTCATGCTCCTTGCCGATGCGCTTCTTGTAGTTGTCGAACTCCGCACTGAGCCGCAGGTACTTGTCGTGCTGGTCGGCCAGATTCGTGCTCACCGTCTCGAGCTGTTGCTGCAGCAGGGCGATCTCCTGGGCCGCCTCGCCCGCTTCCGCGGCGCCTGACTGGGCCTCTGCCGTGCTGGTGGCGGAGGCTTCGCCCGTCGCGGGGGTCTGGCCCTGTGCCGGGCCGGTGCCCGGCTCCTCCGGGGTCTGGCTCTCGGCGGTGTCTGTCTCGCTGTTCGGTTTTGCCGTCATGGGTCACTTTCCTCGCTTGCAGGCCCGGTAGGGCTTGGTCTCCATGGCGGGATGAACGGTCATGGTGCCGCTTCAGCCCTGCATAATGGTGTTGGTCAACATTCTTGCCGTGTAGTCGATAATCGGAATGACCCGCGGGTAGTCCATGCGCGTGGGGCCGATCACGCCCAGCGCCCCCAGCGGCGTCGTGCCGTTGCCGTAAGCGGCGGAGACGAGGGCCGTCTCCCACAGGTCCTCATGGTGCAACTCCTTGCCGATGCCCACGGATACGCCCGGCGTGGTCATGGTCTCGCAGAGAATCTCCACGATCGAGAGCCGCTCTTCCAGCACCAGCAGCAGGCGCTGGGCGGTCTCGGTGTCCAGGAAGCCCAGGACGATGTTGTGCTGGCCCTCGACGAACAGGTTGCGATCCTCGGAAATCTCCAGCGCCTTCTTGCCCAGCCGCACGGCCTGGGCCAGCAACTGATCGTACTGCTCCTTCTCCTGCAACAGACGTTCGAGAATCTGTTCCCGAATCTCCAGCAGGCGGTAGTCGGCGAACTGCTCGTTCAGATACCGCGTCACCGAGTGCAGAAACTCCTGGGACAGATCCTCCGAGACCTCGATGATCTTGTGGTAGATCATGTTGGACTGGGTGATCAGCACCACATACACCTGATGCGTATCCAGCTTGACGAACTCGATCAGCTTGAGCCGCGTCTTGTTCAGCCGGGGCGCGGAAACCACTCCGGTCAGCCGCGTCAGCTCCGTCAGCAGACGGCTGATGTTGGACAACCGAATCGCCAGGCTCGCCGCGGGCCCCCGCACCGCCTCCTCGATGCGCTCCCGGTCGTCGTCCAGCAGGGGCAGGGCATCGGGCAGGGCATCCACATAGTAGCGGTAGGCCAGATCCGTGGGCACCCGTCCCGCCGAGGTGTAGGGCTGATCCAGATAGCCCTCCTCCGTCAGGTCCGCCATGATGTTGCGGATCGTCGCCGAGGATACGCCCAGATCCAGCACCTTCGACAGGGTGCGCGACCCCACCGGTTCTCCCGTGCTGATGTGGTGCTCCAGGATGGCTGTCAGAATGGCCCGTTCTCGATCGTCCATGTCCTTGTCGTCCATTCCGTCGCCGGCCTTTACCCCCCGACCACGCCTGCTGGTCCGGGGCCGCCCGCTCCCGCTGCTGATCGGGCTGTCTCCCGAATTCGATGCAATCTGATGTTAGCACTCAAGATTATAGAGTGCTAATGAACTTACGGTACTCTGGGATGGCAGTTGCTGTCAACCCTCAAGATGGAAACTCCGCGACGGGCCGTGCGCGGCCGACGGGGGCAATCCCTGCCCTCTGCGCCGGGGCCTGCCCGCGGGGTGGGCCTGTGCCAGACGGGAGGTGCCGTGCCCGTTGGGGCTTGACTCCCTGGTGGAAGGAAATACCATGGCAGGGCGCATGGGCGGCAAGGCGCCGCGACAGCATGTGCGCGGGATCGAGGTCCAGCGCAGTGCCGGCCTGGGGGGCGAGGGCAGCGGGAGAGCAGACGGATGCCGAAATTCTGTGCCAATTTGAGCCTGTTGTTTGCGGATGTGCCGCTGGCCGAGCGCTTCGGCCGGGCCGCCAAGGCGGGGTTCCGCGCCGTGGAGATTCAGTTTCCCTACGAGCTTCCGGCGGCGCAGACCGCGGGACTGTTGCAGGCCCACGAACTGGAGCTGGTGCTGCACAACCTGCCGGCGGGCGACTGGGCGGCAGGGGACCGGGGCATCGCCGTACAGGCGGCGCGGCAGGGGGAGTTTCGTGAGGGTGTGGCGCGGGGCATCGAATACGCGCGGGCAGTGGGCTGCCGGCGGCTGAATTGCCTGGCCGGTCTGCCCGCGGCGGGGGAGGAGCACGCGCGGTGCTTCGAGACGCTGGTGGAAAATCTGGCCCATGCCGCCGAGGCATTGGACAAGGCGGGCTTGCGCCTGCTGCTGGAGCCGGTGAACACCAAGGATGTGCCGGGCTTCTTCCTCTCCAGCACACTGGAGGCCCTGCGGGTGATGGTGGCGGTGGCGCATCCCAACCTGCAATTGCAGTTCGACCTGTACCACATGCAGCGCATGGAGGGTGACCTGATCCACACCATCAATGCCCTGGCGGGCCCGGGGGAGGGCCCGCGCATCGGGCATATGCAGATCGCGGACAACCCGGGACGCCACGAGCCGGGCACCGGCGAAATAAACTTCGGCAATGTTTTCAGCGCGATCGATGCGGCAGGCTACGAGGGCTGGGTGGGCTGCGAATACCTCCCCGGGGGACACACCGAAGACGGCCTCGGCTGGCTGCAGGCCTATCTGTAGCAGAGCGCCAGTGGTGCGGCAGGCGCGGGGGCAGGGCTTGCCGCGCGGAGAAACGCCGACAGCGCCGGCATGGCGGGGGTCCTCCCGGCGTCGCGCACCGGACTGTCAGATCCAGCGGAAAGGCGGATGGCCATGACCACTTTGGGATTCATCGGGCTGGGCATCATGGGCAAGCCCATGGCGAGCCATCTGGTGCACGCCGGGCATACGCTCCACGTGTACAGCCGCACACCCGCGGACGTGGAGCAACTGACCTCCCAGGGCGCACTGGGCTGCGCGGACAGCCGCGCCGTGGCCGAGCGGGCGGACATCGTGTTCATCATGGTGCCGGACACACCCGACGTGGAGCAGGTACTCTTCGACACCAACGGCGTCGCCGCCGGGCTGGGCAAGGGCAAGGTGGTGGTGGACATGAGCTCCATCTCGCCGGTGGAAACCAAGCAGTTCGCCGACCGCCTGGCCGATCAGGGCGTGGACATGCTGGATGCGCCGGTCTCCGGCGGGCAGGTGGGAGCCGAGGCGGCCACGCTGACCATCATGGTGGGTGGTAAACAGACCGTCTTCGACAAGGTGCGGCCCTACTTCGCACTGATGGGCAAGAACATCACCCTGGTTGGCGACAACGGGGCCGGGCAAACGGCCAAGGTGGCCAATCAGATCATCGTGGCGCTGACCATCGAGGCGGTGGGCGAGGCGCTGCTCTTTGCCGCGAAGGCCGGTGCCGATCCGGCCCGTGTGCGCGAGGCGCTGCTGGGGGGCTTTGCTCAGAGCCGCATCCTTGAGGTACACGGAGAGCGCATGATCCAGCGGGCGTTCGAGCCGGGCTTCCGCGTGCGGCTGCACCAGAAGGATCTCAACCTGGCGCTTACCGCCGCACGTCAGTTGGGCCTGTCCCTGCCCCACACGGCGACGGCACAGGAACTGTTCAATGCAGTGGCGGCCAACGGCGGCGGCGACCTGGATCATTCCGCGCTGGTGATGGCCCTGGAGCGTCTGGCCGGGCATACCGTGACCTGAGCGCCCGGCGCGGCGGGAAGTGCCGGCATGGCGCAAGGCGCGTGACGACAGGGGCGCCAGGCTTGCTGTCTGCCGGTGTCTTGCCCTGGCACTCCCGGCCGGGGACCGCGGCCCCCCGCGGCTGCGTAGATGCATTCGGGGCGTGCGAAGAGGCGTGCTCCCTCGCGGCAGTTGCCCTTCACAGTCTTCAGTCTTCAGGAGATGCCCCATGCTGCTGCCCCCGCCCGACCCGGAACGGCTGAAGCAGAAGCCCAAGCTGGTCAAGGCCCTACAGGCCAGGCTGCCCAAGGGCGCCGTGCTGCACCGGGACGAGGAGCTGATCGCCTATGAGTGCGACGGGCTCTCGGCCTACCGCCAGCGCCCCATGGTGGTGCTGCTGCCCACCTGCACGGCGGACGTGGCCGCGGCCATGACCGTGCTGCACAGGTTCCAGGTGCCCGTGGTGCCCTGGGGCGCGGGCACGGGGCTGTCCGGCGGGGCCCTGCCCCTCGGCGACGGGGTGACCATCGCCCTGTCGCGCATGAACCGGATCCTGGAGATCGACCTGGACAACCGCTGCGCGCGGGTGCAGCCGGGGGTGACGAACCTGGGCATCACCCAGGCGGTGCAGGGCCAGGGCTTCTACTATGCCCCCGATCCTTCCAGCCAGATCGCCTGCTCCATCGGCGGCAACGTGGCGGAGAATTCCGGCGGGGTGCACTGCCTCAAGTACGGCGTGACCACGAACAACATCCTGGGCGTGGAACTGGTGCTGGCCAATGGCGACGTGGCGCGGCTGGGCGGCAAGGGGCTGGACGACCCGGGCTACGACCTGATGGGCATCATCACCGGCTCGGAAGGGCTGCTGGGCATCATCACGGAGGTCACGGTGCGCCTGCTGCCCAAGCCCCAGAGCGCCAAGGCGATTCTGGCCGTGTTCGACACCGCCGAGGCGGCGGGACAGGCGGTGGCCGACGTGATCGCCGGGGGCATGGTGCCCGCCGGCATGGAGATCATGGACCGGCTGGCCATCGAGGCCGCGGAGAACTACGCCAAGGCCGGCTATCCGGTGGGCGCCGAGGCCATTCTGCTGGTGGAGCACGACGGCCCCGAGACCGAGGTGGCCGAACTGATTATCGAAACCGAGGCCATCCTGCGCAAGGCCGGCGCCACCGAGGTGCGCGTCTCCCACGACGAGGCCGAGCGGCTGCTGCTGTGGGCCGGGCGCAAGGCGGCCTTTCCCGCCATGGGCCAGATCAGCCCGGACTACTACTGCATGGACGGCACGATTCCCCGCGGCGCGCTGCCCCATGTGCTGGGGCGCATCCGCGAGCTTTCCCGGCAATACGGCCTGCGCGTGGCCAACGTGTTCCATGCCGGGGACGGCAACCTGCATCCCCTGGTGCTCTACGATTCCAATGCCCCCGGCGAGCTGGAGCAGGCCGAAGCCCTGGGGGCGGACATCCTGCGCCTGTGCGTGGACGTGGGCGGCGTGCTCACGGGCGAGCATGGCGTGGGCGTGGAAAAGCGCGACCTGATGGCCTACCAGTTCGGCGAGAACGACCTCAAGGCCATGCAGCGGGTCAAGTGCAGCTTCGATGCGGACGCCCTGCTCAACCCGGGCAAGCTGTTTCCCGAGCTGCACCGCTGCGCCGAGTTGGGCCGCATGCACATTCACGGCGGCAAGCTGCCCCACCCGGAACTGGAGCGGTTCTGAACGGCACCACGTTGCTCATGCTAGGCTGGAGACACGCGTTGATCCCGAATTCCAGCCCCAACCAGAGGCAGATGACATGAAGCTCAAGATCATTGTGCACCAGGCCAAGGAGGGGGGATATTGGGCCGAGGTGCCCGGCATTCCCGGCTGCGCCACCCAGGGCGATACCTTTGAGGAACTGCTGGCCAATCTCTACGAGGCGGTGGAAGGATGCCTGTCCGTGGATATCGATCCGGCGTCCATCAATGAGGACAGCAAGGTCCTGGAAATTGCCGTATGAAGGCCCTCTCGGGCAAGCAGTTGGCCCGGCTCGTCGAGTCGCAGGGCTGGGAGCTGCGTCGGGTCCATGGGAGCCACCATATCTACGGCAAGGCGGGCAGCCCTGTTCGCCTGTCCATTCCGATTCATGGCAACCGGACGCTCAAGGAAGGCCTGCAGCGTCACCTCCTGCGCTTGGCGGGCATGTCCGAAAGTGATCTGTAGACGGAACCGTGCTGGGTCGGTGGGTATCTCCGAGAATGAGTGATTTGGAAAATTCATCCATGGAAGCTGCGCCGTCAATGGCATTGCATCGCCCCACGACCCCGGAGGCCGTGCAGGAGGTGGTGTTGGCTGCCCTGGAGGCGGGCACGCCGCTGGCTGTGCAGGGCGCCGGCACCAAGGCGGACTTCGGGCGGCCCATGGGTGCGGCGGCCACTTTGGCGCTGGATGGGCTGAGCGGCGTGGTGGATTACCAGCCGGGGGAACTGATTCTGGTCGTGCGGCCGGGCACGCCCCTGGCCGAGGTGGAGCGCACCGTGGCCGAGGCCGGGCAGATGCTGGCCTTCGAGCCGCCGGCCTGGCACGAGCGGGCCACCATCGGCGGCGTCGTCGCCTGCAACCTGGCCGGGCCGCGGCGCTTCAAGGCGGGCGCGGCGCGGGATCATCTGCTGGGCTTCACCGCCGTCTCGGGGCGGGGCGAGCTGATCCATGGCGGCGGGCGCGTGGTGAAGAACGTCACGGGCTACGACCTGAGCAAACTCATGTGCGGCAGCTTCGGCACCCTGGCCGTGATGACGGAACTGATCCTCAAGGCCCTGCCCGCCCCGCCCAGCGAGCGCACCGTGGTGGTGACCGGACAGCGCGAGGCGGATGCCCTGCGCACCATGATCGACGCGGCGCGCCAGCCCCACGACGTGAGCGGGCTGGCCCATCTGACCGCGGGGTGTGTGCTGCCGCCGGAGGTGGCCGGTGCCGTGGGCAGCGTGCCGTCGGTGACCCTGCTGCGGCTGGAGGGGCCCCCGGCCAGTGTGCGTGTGCGCGCCGAGCAGCTCATCGGCGCCCTGGGCAGCCAGACGCTGTTCGTGGAGGATGACGAATCCCGCGCCCTGTGGCGGCGCGTGCGGGAACTGGAGCCCATTCCCGCCGCGCCCCGGCAGGGCCTGTGGCGGCTCTCCCTGCCCGCCACCCGGGCCGCCCATGCGGGCGTGGCCCTGCGGCGGCTGCATGCGGAACTGGCACTGTTCTACGATTGGGGCGGCGCCGCCCTGTGGGCGCAACTGCCGGCGGAAGTGGACGGCGCCGCCGTGCATGCGGTGGCCGTGGAAGGCGGCGGTCATGCCGAACTGGTGCGCCGCGACCCGCTGCCGGGCGCCGACACCCTGTGCTTCACGCCCCTGCCCCCCGTGCAGGCGCAACTCAATCGCAACCTGAAGGACGCCTTCGATCCCCTGGGCGTGCTCAATCCGGGCCGGCTCGTGCCGGATTGGTAACGCGCCCCGACGCCACCCAGGCAAGCAACCATGCAGACCAACATCACCCCCGAGCATCTGGCGGAATCCGATGTGCGCATCGCGGAAACCATCCTGCGCACCTGTGTGCACTGCGGCTTCTGCAATGCGACCTGCCCCACCTACCAGCTCACCGGTACGGAGCTGGAGGGGCCGCGGGGGCGCATCTATCTGATCAAGTCCGTGCTGGAGGATGCCATCGCGCTCAAGCCGAGCGTGGTGAACCATCTGGACAACTGCCTGTCCTGCCTGGCCTGCGAGACCACCTGCCCCAGCGGCGTGCGCTATGGGCACCTGATCGACGCGGCGCGGCAGCGCATTACCGCGAGCGGCCGGCGGCCCCTGACCGAGCGGCTGCAGCGCTGGGGGCTGGCGCGGCTGCTGCCCAATGTGCGCCTCTCGCGGCTGGCCATGCGCCTGGGCGTACCGGCCAAGCTGGTCGCCCCGCTGCTGCCGCCACGACTGCGCGCCATGCTGCGCCAGTCCCCCGCATGGCTGCCCCGCCGCTCGCGACTGGCGCGGCCGGGGGTCAAGGCGGCCCAGGGCCAGCGCCGTGCGCGGGCGCTGCTGCTCACGGGCTGTGTGCAGTCGATCATGGGCCCGCACATCAACGATGCCTCCATCCGTCTGCTCACGCGGCTGGGCTGCGAGGTGGTGCTGCCGCCCGACCAGGGCTGCTGCGGGGCGCTGCCCTATCACATGGGCGACACGGACGTGAGCCTGCCCTTGATGGGGCGGCTGATCCGCACCTGGCATGAGCAGATTGCCGCGGGGCAGATCGACATGATCGTGATCAACACCTCCGGCTGCGGCAGCGTGGTGCGCGACTACGGCCACATCTTTCGCGACGATCCGGCGCTGGCCGGGCAGGCCGCGGCGGTGGCGGCGCTGACCATCGATATCAGCGAGGCCGTGGCGCGCCTGGGCATGCCGCCCGAGGCCCTGTCCTCCACGCCCCCACTCACCGTGGCCTATCACGATGCCTGCTCGCTCCAGCACGGCCAGCAGGTGCGCAAACCGCCGCGGGAATTGCTGACCCAGGCGGGCTTCCGCGTGGCGGAAGTGGCCGAGGGGCATCTGTGCTGCGGCAGCGCCGGGCCGTATCATCTGCTGCGCCCGGAGACCGGGGCGGCGCTGGGGCAGCGCAAGGCCGCACACATCGAGGCGCTGGCCCCGGACGTGGTGGCGACCGGCAACATCGGCTGCATGGAGCAGATCGGCGGGCACACCCGCATCCCGGTTGTGCACACGGCCGAGCTGCTGGACTGGGCCACGGGCGGGCCAAAGCCCCGCCGGCTCTAGGCCAGGCCATGCCATGCCCGCCGGCTTGAGGCCAAACAATGCCCGCCGCCTGTGAGCACGGTCGCCGTATCTCATGAAAAAACCCGGTAGAGGATGCCATGACCCCCGAGCAACGCCACTTTGTGGCCGCCGCCCGCGTGGCCCGGATGGCCACCGTGGATGACGACGGCATGCCCACCGTGCTGCCCATCTGCTTCTGGCTGGACGGGGAGCGCCTGTATCAGGTGATGGACGAGAAACCCAAGCGCGTCGGCGGCGCCGAGCTGAAGCGCGTGCGCAATCTGCGCGCCAATCCGTCCATGGCCGTGGTGGTGGACCGCTGGGACGAGGACTGGGCCCGCCTCGGCTGGGTGCTGCTGCGCGGCCGGGGCGACGTGCTGGAGGGGGGCGCGGAACATGCGCGGGCGCTGGCCGCGCTGCGGGACAAGTACGAACCCTACCGGACAATGGCGCTGGAGCACCAACTGCTGATCCGCATGACGGTGCAGTCGGTGCGCAGCTGGGGTGCGCTGACCTAGGTTCTCACGGGCCGGGGGCGCCCGGCGCTAGCCCTTGAGGGCGTGCTTGACGAAATCCCGCTCGGTGAGGATGCCCACGAGCTGCCCGTTGTCCACCACGGGCAATGCGCTGAAGCCCGACTCGAGCAGGGTGCGCGCCGCATCCGCCAGGGGTGCGGCACTGCCGATCGTGACCGGCCTGCTGGTCATCAGGCGGGAGACGTTGACCTGCTGCCACGTGTCCGGGGTGATGCCCTGCGGATCATAGAACAGTGCCAGATCACGGTCGGAGACGATGCCGATCACGTCGCCGTCGCTGCCCAGCACCAGCAGATGCCGCACGCGGCTCGCCGCCATGCGTTGCAGGCCGTCGGCCAGCGAGGTATCCGGCGTCACGGTGACGGGGTCGGTGGTCATCAGGTCGCGTACGAGCATGGGCTTGTTTTCGTTAGACAAATAATCGTTAGCCGTCAGGTGCGGTGCGCCTGCCCACTGCCGGGGAGGATCAGCCCGCGGTCGGCACGGCGCGGGTTTGCATGGCGCCGGATACACCATAGACGCTCCCATGGCCGGTTGCAATGCGCAGCACGGGCGGGGCACGGCCGGGCTGGGGCCTGCCCAAGCCCCGCGCAGGCGCTCCGGTGCGGCAGGCGCCGTGGCGTCCGTGGTGGGTGGTCCGCGGCGGGGCGACCCGGGGAGGCAAGGGCCATCGCTCCGGCGAGCGAAAGGACGAGGGACGCTGTCTCGCGGAAGGTCAGCCGTGGGCAGGGCCTCGCTAAGACCTTGACAGACGCGTTCCCGCTCCATTAATGATGGACGGGTTGTCTGCCCGTATCCACGCCATTCGCGGTGGAAACCCAGCGTTCCTCATCGAACCGTTTCCCCGACCAGGGAAGTTCCTATCGTCAAAACGGACTATGCAATGACCGAAACCACATCGACGCCGCCCCACATCGGGTTCATGGACACCAGTCGCAAGGACAGCTGGATGGTCGGGCCGATTGCCACGGCCCTGGGGTTGCTCGCGTTTATCGTCTATTCGACCTGGGCTGCATTTCAGGGGGAATACTTTGAATGGGGTCCCTACCTGTCCCCCATGTATTCGCCGCTGATCGAGGTGGACTGGTGGCCCATGTCGCCGGCCTTCCTGATCCTGTGGGCGCCGGGCGGCTTTCGGGTGACCTGCTACTATTACCGCAAGGCTTACTACCGCTCCCTGTTCTTCACGCCGGCGGCCTGTGCCGTGGGCAGCCGGCCCCAGTCCTACCGGGGTGAGCGGGTGCTGCTGCTGTTCCAGAATCTGCACCGCTACTTCCTGTATCTGGCGCTGGTGTTCATCGTCATCCTGACCTACGACGCGGTGCGCGCCTTCTTCTTCGCCGACGGCTTCGGCATGGGCGTGGGGACGATCGTGCTGGTGCTCAATGCGGCATTCCTGGCCTTCTTCACCTTCGGTTGCAACTCGTTGCGGCACCTGGTGGGCGGCAACGTGGACTGCTACTCCTGCGTGGCCTTCGGCAAGCAGCGCCACGGGCTGTGGCGCATCGTGAGCAAGTTCAATGCGCACCACATGCTGTGGGCGTGGGTCAGCCTGTTCTGGGTGGGCTTTACCGATCTCTACGTGCGCCTGGTGGCCATGGGAGTTATCACCGATGTGAGGATCTTCTAGTGGAATACACAACTGTCGAACATGACGTGATCGTGATTGGTGCCGGCGGCGCAGGTCTGCGTGCCGCAGTGGAGGCATCGGCCGGCGACGTCTCGGTGGGACTGATCTGCAAGTCCCTGCTGGGCAAGGCCCACACGGTGATGGCGGAAGGTGGCATGGCCGCGGCCCTGTCCTATGCGGATGACCGCGACAACTGGCAGGTGCACTTCCGCGACACTATGCGCGGCGGCAAGATGATGAACAACTGGCGCATGGCGCAACTCCATGCCCAGGAAGCCCCCGACCGCGTAAAGGAACTGGAGGAATGGGGCGCGCTGTTCGACCGCACGGCCGATGGGCGCATCAACCAGCGCAATTTCGGCGGACACCGCTACCCCCGGCTGGCCCATGTGGGCGACCGCACCGGGCTGGAGATGATCCGCACCCTGCAAAACCACGGCATCCATCAGGGCCTCGAGGTCTACATGGAAATGACCGTGGTGGAACTGCTCAAGGACGGGGACCGCATCGCCGGCGCCCTGGCCTACTGGCGTGAGTCCGGGCAGTTCGTGCTGTTCAAGGCCAAGGCCGTGGTGCTGGCCACCGGCGGCATCGGCAAGGCCTACCGCGTGACATCCAACTCCTGGGAATACACCGGGGACGGACACGCCCTGGCCTATCGGGCCGGCGCCGAGCTGCTGGACATGGAATTCGTGCAGTTCCACCCCACCGGCATGATCTGGCCGCCCAGTGTGCGCGGCGTGCTGGTCACCGAAGGGGTGCGCGGCGAGGGCGGGATCCTCAAGAACAGCGAGGGCACCCGCTTCATGTTCGAATACGTTCCGGAGATGTTCGCCGCGGAAACCTCGGACACCCCCGAGGAGGCCGCCCGCTGGCTGGACGGGGACAAACAGGCCCGCCGGCCGCCGGAGCTGCTCACCCGTGACGTGGTGGCCCGCGCCATCCGCTCCGAGGTGCGCGCCGGCCGCGGCAGTCCGCACGGCGGAGCGTTTCTGGACATCGCCGGCCAGCGCGACGCGGAGACGATCCGCCGCAAGCTGCCCAGCATGTACCATCAGTTCAAGCAGCTGGGCGACCTGGACATCACCAAGCAGCCGATGGAGGTGGGCCCCACGTGTCACTACGTGATGGGGGGCATCCGCGTGGACCCCGAATCCCAGATGAGCCGCGTACCCGGCCTGTTTGCCGCGGGCGAATGCTCCGGCGGCATGCACGGGGGCAATCGCCTGGGGGGCAACTCCCTGAGCGACCTGCTGGTCTTCGGGCGCCGTGCCGGCCTGTATGCGGCGGAGTTCGCCAAGGAGCGCGGCAGCACCCCTGCCATTGACGAGGGCACGGTGCAGCAGTCCATTCAACAGGCGCTCAAGCCCTTCGACGACGGCGGCAAGGAGAATCCCTACACGCTGCTCCAGGACCTGCAAAGCACCATGGAAGAGAACGTGGGCATCGTGCGCCAGAAGGGCGAGCTGGAAAAAGGTCTGAACGAACTGCAAGGGCTCAAGAGCCGCGTGCCCAACCTGCACGTGGAAGGTAACCGCCAGTACAACCCGGGCTGGCACTACGCCATCGACCTGCGCAACCTGATGATCGTCTCCGAGGCCATTGCCCTGTGTGCGCTGAATCGGGAGGAAAGCCGCGGTGGTCACAGCCGGGAGGACTTCCCCGCCTCCACCGACCGGTGGGAAAAGGTGAACTCCGTGGTGCGCGACAACAATGGCACCATGGAACTTGAACACGTCGAGCGGCCGCCCATGCCGGCGGAATTGGCCGCCCTGTTGGACTAGCCGGTGATCATACAAGGAGCATAGGGCCCATGGCCGAAGCAAAAATGCGTGTGTTCCGGGGCACCCCGGACAGCCATTCCTATGAAAATTACACCGTGCCGACCTACGAGGGCATGGTGGTGCTGGATGCCATGCACCATGTGCAGGCCGAGCACGCCAACGACCTGGCCGTGCGCTGGAACTGCAAGGCCGGCAAGTGCGGCTCGTGCAGCGCAGAGGTCAACGGCAAGCCGCGGCTGATGTGCATGACGCGCATGGATCAATATCCCGAAGGCTCCACGATCACCGTGGAACCCATGAAGCGCTTTCCGCTGATCCGGGATCTGGTGACCGACGTGAGCTGGAACTACGAGGTCAACAAGCGCATCAAGCCCTTTACGCCCAAGCCGCGTGAGGCGGACGGCACCTACCGCATGATGCAGCACGATGTGGACCGGATTCAGGAATTCCACAAGTGCATCGAGTGCTTCCTGTGTCAGGACGTGTGTCACGTGATGCGGGACCACCAGCGCTACGACTTCGCCGGACCGCGCTTCATGGTGCGCATCGCCGCCCTGGCCATGCATCCCCTGGATACGGTGAACCGGCTGACCGAACTGAAGGATGCCTTCGGCATCGGCTACTGCAACATCACCAAGTGCTGCACCGAGGTCTGCCCGGAGGACATCCACATCACGGACAACGCCATCATTCCCCTCAAGGAGCGGGTGGCGGGGGCGTTCTACGATCCCCTGGCGTGGCTGTGGCGCGCCGTGCGGGGCAAGCGGGCCGACCAGAAGGCCGCGGTGCACTAGCCGCCGGGCGGTGCGGGAGCCAGGTGCCCCACGTCCGGTGGGCGCTTGCAGGATACTTGAAGGACAATCGAGGCCGGCGGCAGCCATGCCGTCGGCCTTTCTGGTTTCGTCAGCCGGGGGCGCGCCGCATCAGCAGGTTTCGCCCCCGGGCTAGACGTCCTCGTCGGCCAGCAGCCGCTGATAGGCCGAGTAGTGCGCCTCCCGCAATTGCCCGGCCGCCAGGGCCTCCCGCACGGCACAGCCGTTCTCCGATAGATGGCGGCAGTCGCGGAAGCGGCACCGGCCCTGGTAGGGCCCGAAGCCGGGAAAGTGGCCGGCCAGGGTCTGCGGATCGATGTGCTGCAGACCGAACTCGCGGATGCCCGGGGCATCGATGGCCATGCCGCCCCCCTGCAGCGGAATCATGCGGGCCGTGCTGGTGGTGTGGCGGCCCCGGTCCTTGAAGAAGCCCACCTCGGCCACGCGCATGCGCTGGTCGGTAAGTGCGTTGAGCAGGCTCGTCTTGCCCACCCCCGAATGGCCCACCAGAATGCTGATGCGGCCGGCCAGGGCGGCCAGCAACGGTTCCAGGGAGGCGGCCCGATCCTGGCGGGTGCCCAGCACCGGGATGCCCAGATCGCCGAATTGATCGGCCAGCCGCGCATATTCCCCGCCCGTGTCCAGATCGCACTTGGTGATGCACAGCAGGGGCGCCAGGTCGGCCAGGCGCGTGGTGACCAGCAGGCGATAGACCAGCCCGGTGCGGAAAGGTGGGTCGTGCAGGGCGGCGACGATGACCACCTGTGCCACGTTGGCCGCGAGCACCTGCACGCGGCTGTGCTGCCCGCCCCGCCCACGGTGGGCCACGGAGCGCGACAGTTCGGATGACCGGGGATGAATGGCGCTGATCTCCCCGGCCTCGCCATCCAGCGGCTGAAACGTGACCCGGTCGCCCACGACGGGGAGGGGCCGGCCACGCAGCTTGCCGCGCCAGGTGCAGACCCACTCGCCGTCGGGGCGCCACACCAGACATTTGTCCATCCATACCGCGGCGACCTGGCCCTCCTGCGACGGCTGCAACGCGGAGGGCCGGCCGGCCTTGCCGCGTCCCTGTCCGTCTGCCTTGTCTGCCATGGCGGCCTTGGTGAATACCCGTTAGAATTATCGCCTGATGGCCGCATTTGCAGCCAAGCACGGCGGGTTGCGCGGATGGCCGCTGCCCGGCGGGCCTGTCGCAATGCATGCCCCTCCCGTGACCCGGTGCGTTGCCCAAGCCCCGGACGTAGCCTTGCGAGGCCCCAGCCCCCATGTCCTCCGCCACCCCCGACGTCCCATCCCCCACGGTTGCCGAGCGCTGGCGCTGGTTGCGCCCCCGCTCCATGGCGGTCGGATTCTTTGCCGGCCTGCTCAACGCGATGGTGGGTATCGGTGGCGGTATCGTGATCGTACCCGGCCTGATCTTCGTGGCCAAGTTGCAGACGCGGCAGGCCATCGCCACGTCCCTCGGCGCGATTCTGTTCCTGTCGGGCTTTGCCCTGACCATCCATCTCATCCTGGATGGCTTTCACTACAGCGTGCCGGGGCTGGTGTTGCTGCTGCTGGGCGGATTTTTCGGCGCCCAGGGGGGTGGGATCGTGCTCAATCGCACCTCCCAACGGGTGGTGCTGATGGTCTTTTCCACCGTCACGCTGCTGTTTTCCGCCCAACTCATTGCCATGACGCTGGATCTGATTCCCGCGCTGCTGGTCGCCCCCGAGGCGCCGCCGCTGTGGGGCTATCCGCTGATCGGTGTGATTGCCGGTTTCTTCTCCGGCCTGCTCGGCATCGGGGGTGGGGGCATGGTGATCCTGGGTTTCGCGCTGATCTTCCAGGTGCCTGTGCTGGGCGGTCTGCCCCTGGCCCTGTCGGTCAATGTGGCCAACGCCACCTCCGGGGTACTGGCCCAGCGCGGCAAGGGCCTGGTGCAGTGGCGCGAGGTCTGGCGACTGGTGCCCGCGGCCCTCGCCGGCATCGGCGTGGGCACCATTGGAGCGATGGTGCTACACGCCGATACCCTGCGCATCGTCTTCGCATTCTTCTTCGGCTACATGGGTTTGCGGGTGCTGTTGCGCACCTTGCGTTCCACCGCGCCATAAGGCCCTTGCCCCCGGCTTTCCCTAACCGCTTGAGGCGAGAACGGAATCCGGAATCGTTGTAAAACATTGCCGCCTTGGTCGCGGAGTGGCTATTCCGTCCATTGGCCGCGTTGGATGATTTTTCTACATCTTTGCCGGTGCATCGGAAACGGCTATCGGACCAAGCCCTTGGAGAGTCGCTGCTTCGGACATGTGGCGGCAATGGATTTATCCGGAAATCTGCATGCGGGAAGAAAAATTCTCAATTGATTTGGCCTTTGAGAACAGGGTTTAAGCGAGGCCTGTGCAAGGGGTGAATTTTTTCGTTTGGAATGGGTTAGGGCGTATGGAACAGTCGCAACACGGAAGACGCGCGGCTGAATCACGGGGCTCCCGGCGGGGACGAAATCCGCCAGGAGCCCGGATTTGACGGTATTCTCTGGTGCAGCGAGTTCGGCGGAGTCCGATGGCCCGATAGTCACGGGGGGTCACACGGGACTCAACGGGAACGCCGACACTCAACACCACGGCGCCAACAAAAAAGGAGGTGCCGGCGCACGTGTTCCAGTCCAAAGGATAACGAAAGGCCCATGGATTTGGGCGGAATGACGTGGTTTCCACGTGATCCTCGAGGTTCGTACACGGATGTACATCGTTACCGGATCGAGCAAGGAAGGCCAACGCGTCAGGCGTCACCGGCAGAGCTTCTCCCTGCTGCGTGCCCTGCGCGAAGCCCTGCCCCAGGGGTCGCCCACGGCGGCTGGTCGGCAACGGATGTGGGACGATCTGGAGGGAAAGATGGCGGCGTGTCTTCAGGGTGGTGCGACATATCGTGAAGGCGTGGCCTCCGATCTTTTCCACCTCATGCGCTCCCGGGACATTCTGCGTTACCTGGGCGAGGCGCCGGCCGAAGTGGCGTTGCGCCATGCCGTGCTGCGCACGGTGCTGGAAACACCCACCGCCGCGGCGCGCTGGTCGCGCATCAAGGCCATGCTGGTGGAGGAATGGCGCCGCGGTGATGCGCTGGCCGACGATTGGGCCGGGCTGCGCTGCCGGCTGTCCCGGCGCAACAGCGACCTGGGGCGTCTGCTCCAGACAGTGGCCCTGTTCAATTTTGACGAGGATCCCGAGCAGCCGCCGCCGCACCTGAGTGTGCACTTTGCGGCGGGGCACTTCCCCGATCATGAATGGCGCTGGGACCCGTCGGTTGTGGTGACCAATCGCCCGGCAGCCTGGGAGCCCGCCGCGCCCCTGTGCCGGTGGGAATATCTGGCGGCCGATCTGTTGCTGGAGTTGCATGCGGCGCGCCTGGCGACCGGCGCGACAGCCCCCGTGCCGGCGGTGCCGCCGCAACCGCGTCACGCGGCAAGGGAGGCAATGCGGGATGCCGCGCCTGCCACTGCGGCGCCCGAAGGCCGGCTGACGGCCCTGTACTGCCGGACGGTGCGCGATGGGGAGGACGACGGCCACGAGCAGGTGGAGTTGCTGCCCTTGCAGCCCGAAGGCCTGCTGCCCGTGCTGCAACGTCAGGTGCATCGGCGCTGGGGGGCCGAGGGGCTGCGCCTGTTCTTTCTGTTGATGCAGCACCTGGCGGAAGCGCCCGCCGGCGAGCCGGTGCCGCTGGAACCCGGGCAGTTGGTGCGCATTGCGGGTGAGTCCGGCGTCACGCGCGCCGTGCTGCGCGCACGGGCGGCCAAGCTGGAGCGCATCATCGCCCTGCTGGCCGGGCAGGAGGTGCATCGTGTGCTCACGGCAGAGGGCCGCGACTGGATGGAGACCGCGCCGCTGCTGGCCATTCTGGCCCGGCGCGGCGCCATGGGGGGTAGCAAAGCCATCGGGTGTGGCAAAGCCATCGGGTGTGGCAATGCCATGGCCGACGGTGGGATCGACGCGGGCCTGCCCCAGTCCCCGACACCGCTGGACGTGCGCCTGCGCGTACTGGCCGACCCGCTGCTGGTCGGGCCGGCGGGGGATGCGGCGGCGCGCCGGCGCTTTCAGAATCTGCCCCTGCCGCTGCTGCGGCTTGCGCCGCGGGAACACCCGCTGGCCCTGGGGCTGTATGTGTACGTGCGGGGCGTGTGGCAGGTTGCGCAGGGACGCGCGGACGCCACGAACCAGACTGCCCGGCAGCTCTTCGAAGATGCCGGATTCTGGTTCAAGCCTGCCTCACGCTACCGCATGCTTGAACAGCTCAAGACCGAGCTGCGCTTTCTCCAGGAGCAGGACTTCATCGGGGCATGGCGCATCCAGCGCGGCACGCGCCGGGACATGCTGCAGGAGCGGTATCGCATTGAGCCGCCCGCGGAATTTGGTGCCACGGAGGCGCCGCTGCGGCATCTGGCCTGACAAGGGCCAGGGCCGCGCGAGGTGGGCGGGACCGACAGTCGCCATAATCATTCGGGAAGATGAATGAACTCAAGGATGAGGATATGGCCTGACGGTCCCGCCTTTCTTTTCTCTTTCCCGCCTTTCTTTTCTCGTTGGATGACCCCAGGGCGCTCTTGGCTCATGCCGCCGGCGCAGGCTGAGCGGCCATGGCGTAGGAAAGGCACGGCGTGGGAGGGGCATGGCGTGGTGGGCACGTGTGCCGCTTGACGCCGTCCGGGTGGGCGCATTAAGCTGAGATTGGAAACGTGTGGTTTCACTCACCGGATTCTTCCCGCTTGACCACCAGCCCTCTGCAGAACGACAAGGCATTTCTTCTGGCGGTACAGACGCCTGACGTGAGCGATCACGCCATGGCGGAATCCATGCAGGAGTTGGCCAACCTGTGCGGCAGCGTGGGCATCATGCCCCTGGCGCAGATCGTCCAGGCCCGCCCGCGCTTCGACCCGGCCACCCTCTACGGCTCCGGCAAGCTGGCCGAGATCAAGCAGCAGTTGCGCACCCGCGGGGCCGACCTGGTGGTGTTCGACCACGACCTTTCGCCCTCCCAGGGGCAGAAGCTGGAGCGTCTGTTGGGGGTGATGGTGATGGACCGCACCCAGCTCATTCTGGAAATCTTCCACCGCAATGCCCGCACCCGCGAGGCCCGCATGCAGGTGGAGCTGGCCCAGCTGGAATACATGCTCCCGCGCCTGGTCGGCATGTGGGCCCACCTGGACCGGGAGCGCGGCGGCATCAGCGGCTCCAAGGGGACGGGGGAGAAGCAGATCAATATCGACCGCACCCTGGTGCGCACCCGCATTGCCCGGCTCAAGAAGGAGCTGCGCCAGCTCGCCAGCGAGCGGGAGACGCAGAAGAAGCGCCGCTCCAACTGCTTTCAGGTCAGCCTGGTGGGGTATACCAACGCGGGCAAATCCACCCTGATGAACCGCCTGACCCATGCGGATGTGAAGGTGGAGGACCGCCTTTTCGCCACCCTCGACCCCACCACGCGGGTGCTGCTGGATCATTACCGCCCGCGTGTGCTGCTCTCCGACACGGTGGGCTTCCTGAGCCGCCTGCCTCACAGTCTGGTGGCCTCCTTCCGCTCCACCCTGGAGGTGGTGCGCGATGCGGATCTGCTGCTGCACGTGGTGGACGTGAGCCACGAGGGCCACGAGGAGCATATCGAGACCACCTTGCAGGTGCTGCAGGACATCGGGGCCGAGGCCGTGCCGCGCCTGCTGGTGTTCAACAAGGTGGACCGCATCGAGGACAAGGTGACGCTCCTGCTGGCCCGCAAGGCCCATCCGGAGGCCGTGTTCATCTCCGCCGAGCAGGACGATCCGGCACCCCTCAAGCAGCGCATCGTGCAATTCTTCGAGAATTCCATGGTCACCACGCCGCTGCTGCTGGCCTACGCGGACTATGGCAACCTGGCCAAGGTGTACCGCTGGAGCCGCGTGGACGAGGTGCGCTACGAGGAGGACGCCATCCACCTGGTGGTCACCTCCACCCCTGCCAACCTGGAGCGCATCCGCGCGAACGTGCCCGTATGGCGAGAGAAGGCGACAGGCACCGGGTGAGCCGCATCGGCCTGGTGCAGACGACCGCACGGGACGATGTGGCGGAGAACCTCGCCTTCGCCCTGGCGCAGGTGCAGGCTGCCGCGGCGGCGGGTGTGCAATTGCTCGCCTTTCCCGAAGTGTTTCTCTATGTCGGCCCGCGCGAGGGCAAGCTGGCCCATGCCCAGCCCCTGGACGGCGAATGGGTGAGCACCTTCCGCGAGCAGGCGCGGCGTCACCACATGGCCCTCCTGCTGGGCAGCATCCACGAGCGCATTCCCGGCCGAGACGACAAGGTGCACAACACCAGCGTGTTGATCGACGCCGCGGGCGAGGTGGCCGGCATCTACCGCAAGCTCAAGCTGTTCGATGTGGACCTGCCCGGCACCGCGATTCGCGAGAGCGACACCATCGTGCCGGGCGATGCCCTGCCGCCTCTGATGCCCTCGCCCATCGGCGCGGCGGGCCTGACCATCTGCTTCGACCTGCGCTTTCCCGAACTCTACCGCCACTTGCGCCAGGCCGGGGCGGAGGTGATCTTCGTGCCCAGCAACTTCACCGCCCCCACCGGCGCGGCCCACTGGGAGGCGCTGCTGCGCGCCCGCGCCATCGAGAATCAGGTGTACATCGCCGCCCCGGCCCAGGTGGGGCAGCATTCGCCCAGGTACGCCTCCCATGGCCACAGCGCCCTGGTCGATCCCTGGGGCGTGATGACCGCCGTGGCGCCGGATCGGCCGGGGCTGACCATCGGGGAGATCGACCTGGACTATCTGGCCGAGGTGCGCCGTCGGCTGCCCGTGGGGGCGGGCGGGGGCTGATGCGCGTGCTGTTCATCAGCCACACGGCCCACCGGGGTGGGGCCGAGATCGTGCTGGAGCGCTTTCTGCGGCAGGTCGGCGGGTTCCGCCATGCGGTGCTCACGCCGCCGGGGCCCTTCGCCGAGTCCCTGGTCGCTGCTGGGCTGCCGCCGCTGATCGCCACGTCGCTGGGCAATCTGCGCCGCGATGAGAACCCCTTGTGGTGGCTGCGCCTGCCCTGGCGCTGGGCGGCGGCGCAACTGGAAATTGCCCGCTGGCTGCGTCTGCTGCGCCCGGACGTGGTGCAGTGCAACAACTACGTGACCGTGGTCTATGCGCTGCTGCCGGCGCTGCTGTGCCGGGTGCCGCTGGTGTGGCACATGCACGACATGATCCGCCCCGGGCAGTGGGTGCGCCCGCTGCTGCGGCCCCTCTCGCGCCTGGCCGGGCGCATCATCGCGGTGAGCGAAGCGGTGCGCGACAACCTGCTGGACCATGGCGTGGCGCCGGACAAGGTGGTGACAATCTACAATGCCGTGCCGCCAGTCGACGCGCGTCCGCCCAATCCGGACGAAGCCGCGCGCATCAGCGCGGCGGCCCGCTGGCCGCAGACCCTGGGCGTGATGGGTACGCCGGACCGGCTCAAGGGGTTTCATGTGGCCCTGGCGGCGCTGGCCTTGCTGGTCCATGCCCATGGCCGCGATGCGGGGCTGCTGGTGGCGGGGTCCGCCGTGACGCCGGAGCAGCGGCAAGTGCTGGCGGCCTTGGAGGCAGAGGCGGTGCGGCTGGGCGTGGCTGAGCGGCTGGTGATGCTGGGGCATGTCGGCGCGACGCGGGACTTCTTTGCCGCCGTGCAGCGCTTTGTCCACGTGCCGGTGCTGCCCGACAGCCTGCCCACGGTGGTGCTGGAGGCGGTCGCGGCGGGCTGTCCCGTGGTCGGCGCGCGCATCGGTGGGGTGCCGGAATGCCTGGGCGAGGGCCGCTGGGGCGTGCTGGTGCCACCCGACGATCCCGCCGCCTTGGCCGCCGCCTTGGCCGGGCCCCTGCCCGATCCATTGCCGCCCGAGGAACTGGCGGCATTCCACGACCGCTTCTCCCACGAGGCCAAGGAGCAGGGCCATCTGGCCGTCTATGCGGCGCTGACGCGCCGGGCATGAGCCGGCGGACCCGAGAGGGCAAGTGCTGACACCAGACTCAGATGGCCGCGACCAGCTCCACCTCCGTGGCCACGCCGCGGGGCAGGGCATTCACGCCCACCGCGGCCCGCGCATGGCGGCCCGCATCGCCGAAGATTTCCACCAGCAGATCGGAGGCCCCGTTGATCACCTCCGGCTGGTTCTTGAAGTCGTCCGTGCAATTGACGAATCCCCCCACGCGCACGATGCGCCGCACCTTGTCCAGGCTCCCCACGGCGGCCTGCAGCTGGGCCAGGCCGTTGAGCGCGCACAGCCGCGCCGCCTGGTAGCCCTCTTCCTCGGAGATATCCAGCCCGACCTTGCCGCGGTAATGCAGCTTGCCGTCATCACCCAGGGGCACCTGCCCGGCGACAAACACCAGGCCGTTTTCCACCACGTAGGGCACATAGTTGGCCGCCGGGGCAGGGGCAGGGGGCAGGGTAATGTCCAGTTCCTTGAGGCGTTGTGCAATGCTCATGGGGCTCGGCTCCTCCGTTGGTGTCGGCGCGAGCGAATGTCGCCGACGTGCCGGTTGTGCTGACAGACAGGCCCGCTTTCGCCTATCCTGGTGCCATTGAGGGGTGACGTGCGCTTAATTGTTAGGGGCTTTTGCCAAGGCTGGCAATGCCGCCCCGCGGACAGGGACGTGTGCCGATGAAGATCCTGATTACCGGTGGGGCCGGCTATATCGGCAGCCATGTGGCGTTGCACGCGGCAGCCGCGGGCCATGAGCCCGTGGTGGTGGACAACCTGTCGACGGGCCATGCCTGGGCCGTGCTGACCGGCACGCTGGAGCAGGGCGACCTGAACGATGGCGCCTGGCTGGACGGCGTGTTCGCCCGGCATCCGGTGGCGGCGGTGCTGCATTTCGCCGCCCACACGGTCGTGCCCGAATCGGTGCGCGATCCGCTCAGGTTCTACCGCAACAACACGGCCGGCACATTGACCTTGCTGGAGGCCTGCCGCCGGCACGGCGTGGATCGGTTCGTGTTCTCCTCCACGGCGGCGGTGTACGGCATGCCCGAGCTGCCCATGGTGCAGGAGACCACGCCCTGCGCTCCCATCAACCCTTATGGGCACACGAAGCTGATGAGCGAGCAGATGCTGCGCGATCTGGAAGCCGCCTGCGGTCTGCGCCATGTGGTGCTGCGCTACTTCAACGTGGCCGGCGCCGATCCGGAGGGGCGGCTGGGCCAGGCCACGCCGGAGGCGTCGCACCTGATCAAGGTGGCCTGCGAGGCCGTCGTGGGACGCCGCGCGGGGCTGACCATCTTCGGCACGGACTACGACACGCCGGACGGTACCTGCATCCGCGACTACATTCACGTGGACGATCTGGCCCGGGCGCACATCCTGGCCCTGACCCATCTGCTGGAGGGCGGCCCCTCGCAGGTGTTCAATTGCGGCTACGGCCACGGGTACAGCGTACGCGAGGTGGTGGATGCCGTGCGCCGCGTGGCGGGGGTGGACTTTCCCATACAGCTCGGCCCGCGCCGCCCGGGCGATTCCCCGCATCTGGTGGCCGACAGCACGCGCATCCGTCAGGTGCTGGGCTGGACGCCCCGCTGGGACGACCTGAACCAGATCGTGGCCTCGGCGCTGGCCTGGGAGCGCCGCCTGGGGCCGGACGGGCCGCGCCCGGTGGATTAGGCTGTGTCTGAAAATGGCAATCCGTGCCGGCCGTGCCCTTCGAGACAGGTTGCTGCGCAACCTTCCTCAGGGACACGGTCTTGAATTGAAGCTGATTTCACGGATCCGCGTCACAAAGCTCGTCCTGAGCCCGCCGAAGGAGAGCGGTCGAAGACCGCGTCTCGAAGTGCGCGGGCTACAGTTGCATGCGGTTTTCAGACATACTAGGGGGCACGCGCAAGCCACAGCCCCCTTCCAGGATGGAAATTCACGTCCGCCGTGCGGTCGTTCCGTGTGCAAGGGGGTCAGGGGACAGCGTTCCTGCAGGCCGCGGCAGCTTGCGGCACCTGACTTCCCGCGCCCACCAGCAATTCCCAAACGGGCGGTGCTGTCCTAAACTGGCAGGTAGGGCCGTCGTCAGCTGGGGATCGGGGTTGGCGGGCGGCAAATCGAAAAACCCGGCGTGGAGCGGCATGCAGTTTTTTCTGGATATCGACGGCGTCCTGCTGAACTTCGAGAAGTCCTTCGCGCGGTGGCTGAACGAGGGCTACGGCTTCCGCCTGCCGGAGACCTACGAGACGACGTCATGGAATTATGACGATCTGCTGCCCCGGGAACACATCAAGGAGGCGTGGCAGCGCTATCTGGAATCCGACCACTCCGCCACCATGGACCCGCTGGTTGATCTGACGCGCTTCAACGCGCTGGCCGGCAGCCACGACGTGCACCTGGTCACCAACTTCCCCCTGCAGCACGCGGACAAGCGCGAGCAGAACCTGGCCCAGCATGGATTCACCTATTCCTCGCTCAACTTCTGCGGCCTGCGCGGCTTCGGTGGCCTGAAGCCGCGGACCAAGTCCGAGGTCATCGCCCAATTGCGCCGAAGCGGGGAGCATGCCCTGTTCGTGGACGACCATCCGGACAACTGCCTGGACGTGCTGGAGAACTGCGGGGACACGGAGGTGTGGGTGATGACGCGGCTGTTCAACCGGGACTTCGCCCATCCGGACATCCGGCGCGCCCAGGACTGGGAGTGCGTGTTCAACCGGATCGGGCAACTGATGGAGTAGGCGCTCCCGCGCCGGATCGCCTCACCCGGAATACCTGATCTCCGCTGAGCGGCGCCACCCGGGCAGACTCAGGCCTCGCCGGCGCCGCGTGTGTGGCGTACGCGACGCTTGCGCTTGCGCCGCCGCAGCCCGTGGGCCGGGCCCTGCATGGCCTTGCGCGCCTGGGTGCGGTGCTTGGCGGCGAGGTGGTGGTCCAGGATCGGCAGATGGGGCAGCTCGTCCAGCCTCTCACGGCCGGGCTGCAGATCGTCCTCCGGCAGGCTGAGATCGTCGCGCAGCAGCCACAGCAGCATCCAGGCCTCCCGCTCGCCCCGCAGGGGCTCCCGCTCCTGCCCGGGCAGGGGCAGCCCATCCCGCAGCAACCCGTAGGCGGTCTCCAGAATCTGGCAGGCCGGCTGTACCTGACCATTGAGCATGCCCCACGCACTGAAGCTGTCGGCCAGCTGGGCCGCATGCAGCCGCTTGCGGCGGGGCGATCCGCCCGCCTGCACGCTGGCCGGGGCCTGGGGAAACAGCCCATGCCGCACCTCGGGCTGGGCCAGCGACAGCAGCAGACCCAGCAGCGCCACGGTGGGGCCGGCGGCCTCCTCCCCGGCGGCGGCCGCCTCGTCATTGCGCGCCAGGAACGGCGTCAGCAGCGCCAGGGGCCGCTTGCGCGCCTCGGGGGCGAAGAACTTGCGATGGTGCTGCAGGTCCAGCAGGGGTACCAGCAGGCCCAGCGCTTCGAAGGCGGCAAAGACCGCCTGGGCATACCCGCCGGAGACGAAGCGCTGGGTCTCCTCGGCCAGCCGATGGCGGCTGACCAGGTTCAGCCCCTGGGCCTGTTCGCGGATGCAGCCCTCCAACTCCGGATCGAGGCTGAAGCCCAAGCGCACCTGAAAGCGCACCGCGCGCAGCATGCGCACCGGGTCCTCCTCGAACGAGGCTGCCGGCGGCAGGATGGTGCGGATGCGCCGGGCCTCGATGTCAGCCAGCCCGCCCACATGGTCGATGATGGTCATGGCCTGGGGATCCAGGCTGAGCGCATTCATCGTGAAATCGCGGCGGAAGGCATCCTCGGCCAGATTGCCCCAGGTGTTGTCCCGGTGAATCATCCCGTCGCGGCTCTGCCGCGGCTTGCCGCGGAAGGTGGCCACCTCCACGGTCATGTCCGGGTAGTTCAGATGCACCAGGCGAAAGCGCCGGCCGATGATGCGCGCGTTGCGGAACAGGCGCTTCACCGTCTCCGGCGGCGCAGAGGTGGCCACGTCGAAGTCCTTGGGCTGCCGCCCCTGGAGCAGGTCGCGCACGGCCCCGCCGACGATCACGGCCTCGTGGCCGGACTGCTGCAGGCGCTCGATGATGTAGCGCACGTTGGCGTTCAGCATGCCGGCGCGCAAGCCATGCGCCGTGGCATCCACGATCTCGGGCGCTGCGTCGGGGGAGGGCTGGGGACGGGTCACGGGCCTACCGGGGCGTTGTCCGGTGCTGAGGGATGAGGCGCTGTTATGCGGCAATGGTAAAGCCTTCCACGAGCAGGGCGGGAATCTGCACGCTACTCAAGTTGGGTTGGCACGCATTTCCAAAGCCGCGAATCTGTTGCAGCAACTCATAGAAATTACCTGCGATGGTGACGCTGTCAACGGGCTGCACGATGCGGCCCTGTTCCACCAGGAAGCCCTGGACGCCGATGGAAATATCCCCGCTGAGCGGGTTGCAGCCCGCGCCGCCCTCCAGCTCGGTGATGAGCAGGCAGCGCGGGGGAATGGCGGCCAGCCCCAGGGTGTCGTGCTCGCCCAGGCCCAGGCTCAGGTTGTGCGTACGGGTGCCGATGCCGCCGGTATAGCCGCGACTGGCATGGCCGGTGGAGGCCCTGCCGTCCTTGCGGGCCGATTCCACGTGATAGAGGAAATTGCGGAACACACCCCCTTCGATCAGCGGCAGGGGCCGGGTGGGAGTGCCCTCCGCATCCAGGAAGCGGCTGCCGGGGCCGCCCCGGCGATGGGGATCGTCGAGCAGGGTGAACTCGGGCACGGCGATCTGCTCGCCCAGGCGGCCCTTTAGGCGGGACTGGCCCTTCTGGGCCGCCTCGCCGGAGAACGCGCCGAAATACATGCCCAGCAGCTGGGGCGCGCAGTACTCGTCCAGCACCACGGGCAGCTTGCCCCCGGCAATGGGCTTGGCGCCCAGCAGCGCGGCGCCCCGCTCGGTGGCTTCGCGGCCCAACTCCCTGCCCGCGGCGGGGTCCCATTCCCGGCGGGACCAGCTGTGGCCGCCGCTCTTGCGCTGTCCGTTCTGCTCCAGCAGCACGCCGCAGTAGGCGCCCACGCTGTTCTGGCGCTGCTCGTAGGCCACACCGTGGGTGGAGCGCACACAGTAGCGGGAGTAGCCGCGGCTGACGGCCATGTGGGTGACGGTGCGCACGCGCTTGTCGGCGGCCTTGGCGGCGGCCTCCGCTTCCAGGCCGAAGGCGGCCAGATCGTCCACGGTGAGCCGCTCCAGTTCCGTGCGGTACAGATCCAGCGTCGCCGGGTCCGGCACGGCGGGCGGGGGCTCGGGCAGCAGCACCTCCGTGGGGTCTTGCAACGTGGCGTTCTCCGCCGCGGCGAGCAGGGCCCGCTCCACGGCTTCCGGTTCCATGCGCTCGGTATAGGCCAGCCCCGTGCGGCCGTCGCGCACCACGCGCAGGCCCATGCCCAGGGCATTGGACTGGTCCACCTTCTCCACCTGTCCGCGCAACACGCGGATGGTCAGGCTCTCACTCTGGGAGGCGACAACGTCCACATCGGTGAGGTGATGCTCCCTGGCCAGAGAGAGCGCGTAATCCATGGCGCCGGCCACATCCATCTAGCGCCCTCCGACCAGAATGGAGTCGATCTTGATGGTGGGCTGGCCCACGGTGGTGGGCACCATACCGCTCGAGGCGCCGCACATGCCGGCGGCCAAGGCCAGATCGTCGCCGATCATGGAGATGCGCGGCAGCACCTCGAAGCCCTTGCCGATCAGCGTGGCACCGCGCACGGGCTCGGCCACCTTGCCCTGGCGGATCACGTAGCCTTCCTGCACGGAGAAGTTGAACTCGCCGGTGGAGGGGTCCACCGAGCCGCCGCCCATCTTCTTGGCGTACAGGCCCAGGTCGATGGAGGCGATCATGTCCGCGAACTGGTGGGGGCCGCGGTCGATGTAGGTGTTGCGCATGCGGGAGACCGGGGCGTAGCGGTACGATTCGCGCCGGGCTGAGCCGGTGCGCGGCACACCCACCTGGCCCGCGCCGATGCGGTCGCTCAGGTAGGCCTTGAGGATGCCGTTCTCGATGAGCACGGTGCGCTGGGCCGGCTGGCCCTCGTCGTCCACGTTGATTGAGCCCCAGTGATTGACCAGCGTGCCGTCGTCAATGGCGGTCAGGATGGGCTGGGCCACCCGCTCGCCCAGCTTGTCGGCGAAGGGCGAGGCCTGCTTGCGCACCGACTCGGTCTCCAGGGGGTGTCCGCAGGCCTCGTGAAAGATCACGCCGCCGAACCCATTGCCCAGCACCACGGGCATGATGCCGCCGTTGATGTAGCCCGCATCGGCCATGCGCAGGGCGGCGGTGGCCACCTCATCGGTCAGTGCGTCCACGTCGATGCCCTGGAAGAATTCATAGCCGCCCAGCACGCCGGGGGTTTCGCTGGCCACCTGGGGGCCGTCGCTGCCCTCGGCGATGGCCGAAATACGCAGGCGGGCGTACTGGCGCGCGTCCTCCACCCACAGCCCCTCGCTGTTGGCGATGAGCACGGCGCGGCGCTTTTCGGCCATGGAGGCGCTGACCTGCTTGATCTTCTCGCCGCGGCGGCGGGCCCCCTCGTCCAGGCGGCGCAGCAGATCGGCCCGCTCCTGCTTGGGAATCGTGGTGGGGTCGATGGCCACGTGGTGGCGGTCCAGCACGGACTGGTGCTGCAACTGGGCCAGGCTACCCGGGTCGCCGGCCTTGTGGGCGGCGGCGAGGTTTTCGGTGAGCCGCAGCAGCACGTCGGCATGGTCGTCGCTGCTGTAGCCGTAGACCATCTGCCCGCCGAAGATGAGACGGATGCCGATGCCGAAGGCGTTGCCCGAGCTGATCTGGTCGATCTTGCGGTCCAGCAGGTCTATCCCGGAGGTTTCCGATTCCTCCACGAACACCTCGGCAAAGTCCGCGCCCTTGGCGGTGCCCAGGGCCAGCACATCATGAACGGTCGACTCGGGAAGCATGGACTCTTGTGGTCTATTTGACGTTTCGTGTGTTACCGGTTGGTTAATGGTACCAGCGGAGCGCGCCCGAAGGCCAGCACGGGGGATAGCTTCCCCGGCCCGCGCCGGGCGTGGAGCAGCAACGAGACCCGGAGGCCCCGAAGACCCGTGCTCGACGCCATCCTGCATACGGAGCGGCTGGTGCTGCGCCCCCTGGTGCCTGACGACGCGCACCGGCTGCTGCAATATGTGGTGCTGAACCGCAAATGGCTGGAGCCTTGGGAACCGGCCCATCCCCCCGCCTACTACACCCTGGAGGGGCAGCGCAGCATCCTGCGGCAATGCCAGGACGACCGGCGCGGCGACACGGGCATCCTGTTCGGCATCTACGAGTTGGAGGGGAGCTGCCAGGACGTGCTGGGGCGCATCTCCATCTCCGGGATCATGCGCGGTATCTGGCAGAACGGCTTCCTGGGCTATTCCATCGCCCAGTCGCGCGCCTCCCGCGGCTACATGAGCGAGGCCCTGCGCCGGGTGGTGCAGTATGGCTTCACCGAGTTGCAGCTGCACCGGCTCCAGGCCTCCATCATTCCGCGCAATGCCCCCTCCCAGCGCGTGGCCCGCAAATGTGACTTCCGCTGCGAGGGAAGGGCCTTGCGTTATCTGAAGATCCGGGACACCTGGGAAGACCATGACATGTTCGCCCTGACCGCCGAGGAGTATCATGCGGGGGCCTGCCGCGCCTGATGCGCCATCGCGCCGTGGGCCGGGCTCCCCTGGCCAATCCCCCGTGGCGGCGGTAGACTGCAACACCAAGGCAGGCGGGCCGTCCGGCGGGCCGGCCGCGCCACGCAGGCCGTGGCGTCGCAGAATGATCCGAGTTCGATGCTGCAAGCAGGCCGCGCTGGCGTGTTGACCCTTGGTGCCGCGCCGGCCGCACCCGATGGATACCGAAAATTTCTGGAGAGCACGCCCATGCTACGACCGCAAGACATCCACTATTCCGCCGGCCAGCGCCGCGCGGCGATGGAAGTCATCAACCGTACGCCCGAGGGCAAGAAGCTGCCCCATCCGGCCGCCCATGCCCCGCGCATCTTCGCGGACACGGCGACCCTGGACGACATCCGCCCGCTGAAGGAAGGGGGCATCATCAACGGGGTGACCACCAATCCGACCCTGATGAAGCGCGCCGGGGCCGATTCGTGGGACTCGGCCATGAAGATCATGCAGGCCATCGTGGACTACATGGCGCCCGATCCGGTGTCCCTGGAGCTGACGGAACTGGAGCCGGACAAGATGGTGGAGCAGGCCAAACGCCTGGCCGCCGTGGGCGAGAACGTGGTGGTCAAGGTGCCCACGGGCGGCTACCGGGCCATCGACAAGTCCCTGGACCCCTTTACCGGGCTCAAGGTGATGCGGCGCCTGTGGGAGCTGGACATCAAGGTCAATGCCACCCTGATCTTCAATTCCACCCAGGCCTTCTGGGCCGCCAACGCGGGGGCGAGCTATGTTTCACCGTTCCTGGGGCGGATGGCCGACTATCTGTACAAGAACGACGATGTGGAGCGCCCCCCGGGCAACTCCCTGTATCACATCGAGCATCACAAGATTCCCGCGGGCGGCACGGACAAGGTGGCCAACACGAGCTACGTGGCCCTGGACGGGCCGCGCAAGGATTCGGGGGTGCGGCTGATTCACGAGATCGTGGCCCTGTTCAACACCTATCGCATCGAGACGGAGGTGCTGGCCGCATCCTTCCGCAATGCGGTGCAGGTGGCCGAATGCCTGCTGGCCGGGGCGGACATTCTCACGGTGCCTGCCGACATCCTGATGGGCGTGGCCGACCATCCGCTCTCCGACGAGGGCATGGTGTCCTTTGTCGACGATTCCAAGGTCTTCGACCGCTAACGTCCCCGACCGCCGAGGTCCTGGACATACCGGGGTGCCCACGCCCCGGCGGCCGGCCCCGTCGCCCAACCGACCCCACACGCTGCCGCACATGATCGACGTTCAACCCGTCAAGGGCACCCGCGACTTCTATCCGGAGGACATGCGCCTCCGCAACTGGCTGTTCGGCATCTGGCGCGACACGGCGCGGGCCTTCGGGTTCGAGGAGTACGACGCCTGCGTACTGGAGAGCGAGGAACTCTACGTGCGCAAGGCCGGGGACGAGATCACCGGGCAGCTCTACAACTTCGAGGACAAGGGCGGGCGGCGCATCGCCCTGCGCCCGGAGATGACGCCCAGCCTGGCGCGGTTGATCCTGCAGCGGCAGCGCGCACTGACCTTTCCCATCAAGTGGTTCTCCATCCCCCAGTGCTTCCGCTACGAGCGCATGACCCGCGGCCGCAAGCGCGAGCACTTCCAGTGGAACGTGGACGTGGTGGGCCTGCCGGGCCTGGAGGCGGAGGTGGAGGTGCTGTCGATCCTGCTCACGGCCATGGGCGGCATGGGGCTCACCGCCGAGCACGTGGTGGTGCATCTGAACGACCGGCGGCTGCTCAACGCAGTGCTGGATCACCTGGGCGTGCCCGAGGCGGCCCATCTGCCGGTGATGGTGGTGATGGACAAGCGGGACAAGATTTCCGCCGCCCAGTTGGCCGAGCAGCTGCAGGCCCAGGGCCTCACGCCCGAGCAGGTGCAGGGGCTGGAGCAGATTCTGGCCCTGCGCGGCCTGGACGCGGTGGCCGGCGTGATCGGCGCGCGGGCCGAGGTGGCCGATCTGCGGCGGCTGATGGGGCTGCTGGACAAGGTGGGCTTCGGCGCTTACGTGGACTTCGACATCACCGTGGTGCGGGGCCTGTCCTACTACACGGGCACCGTGTTCGAGGTGCGCGACCGGGGGGCATCCCTGCGCGCCATCTGCGGGGGGGGGCGCTACGACTCCCTGCTCTCGGCCTTCGGCGGAGAGACCGTGCCGGCCATCGGCTTCGGCTTCGGTGACGTGGTGATCCTGGAACTGCTGGCCGATCTCGCGCTGCTGCCCCGGCTCACGCGGGCGGTGGATGACGTGGTGATTCCCTTCTCCGCGGCGGAGATGGAGATGGCCCTGGAACTGAGCCAGGCCCTGCGGCGGCAGGGGCGCAGCGTGCACACGGATCTCAGCGGACGCAAGCTCAAGCGCATGCTCCAGCACGCCGATGAGGTGGGTGCGGCGCGGGCGGTGCTGCTGATGCCCGACGAGCTGGCGCGGGACGAGGTGGTGCTGCGTGAGATGGCCAGCCGCAGCGAGCAGCGCGTCTCCCTGCGTGCCCTGCTCAGCGGTGGGGCGGGGGCTCAGTTGAGCGACGGCGGCGAGTAGTAGTCATCCTCGCTCTTGGGCGCCACGCCCATGCCCAGCAGGGAAAGCAGCAGTTCCTGCCGCTGCACGGCAGTGGGCGCTTCCAGCAGGCTCTGCTTCTCCACCGGCGTGATGGGCAACTGCATGGCCAGCCCGTTGAGCAGATCCAGCGGCGCCGTGGCGGCCAGGGCGGCAGTGTCCACCTGGGCCCCCTGCCGCTCGGCAAAGGCCCGCAAGGCGGAGAGCATGCGCTCCGGCTCCAGCAGGTCGCCCTGCTCGGTGGCATCCCCCGCAAAGTCCGCATAGTCGGCACGCACCCGCCGGTAGCCGCGGCGCAGAGGCAACTCCTCCACGACGCGAAAGCGGCTCGCGCCCCGCAGCACCAGGGCGTAGCGGCCGTCCGGGGTCTGCTGCCACTGGTCGATGCGGCCCGCGCAGCCCACGGCGTACAGCGCCGGATTCTCCGGCGTCGCATCGGGCGGCGGCCGGTTGTCCTGCCGGGGCTGCAGGGGCTGGATCATGCCGATGGGCAGCCCGCCGTCCAGCGCGTCGGCGATCATGTTGCGGTAGCGCTCCTCGAAGATGTGCAGCGGCAGCACGGCGCCGGGCAGCAGGAGCACGCCGGTCAACGGAAAGACTGGAATGATATCAGGCAGTTCGTCGCTATGGCGCATATCTGGGCCTGGGGCGGTTGCCGCGGGTGCGGGGGGACGTCTCACAAAAAGTATTCCACAGCCCCACGGCCCGCGCAAAAGCACGGGAGGGGCGGGGTCCATCACGGATGCTGCCGGGCAGGCGCACACGGCGTCGATCCTGCCGGTCGGTTCTTGCGACACCGGACGCGAAACGGAAGCCCGTTACGTCTGAGGACCGCATCCCGCCAAGCAATCCGGCGACGGAAAGGGTTTGACATGGGCGCCATGCCCCATTAAACAAGGTGTGGGAGGATCCGTTCCTATCACAGTTTCCGCTCGCGGAGCGGGCGCCAGGACGACGCAACGCTTTCGTGGCGCCGGCCGGATACTCAGCGTTCTGTCGGAACGCTCCGACTCTTTATCTTCAGACGTGGAGGCAGCGCATGGAAAATAACGATCAAGTGACTGAGCGGCTGGACAAAGCCGTGCAGCAGGACAACGTGGTGCAGCACGCGGAGACAGAGCCCAAGAAGAAAAGCCCCATCACCCGGCGCAAGGTGCTGACCGGCGCGGCGGCAGCGGCCGGTGCGGCCGGCGCGGCGGCCTTCCTGGCGGCCTGCGAAAGCAAGGAGAGTGAGGGCCCTGCCGTGATGACCTCCAAGGATGTGCTGGAATGGCGGATGGTCACCACCTGGCCGCCCCATTTCCCGGGTCTGGGTGAGTCGGCGGACCGCATTGCCGCCAGCGTGGATCGCATGAGCGGCGGCCGCTTCAAGGTCAAGGTATTCGGCGGCGGCGAACTGGTGCCGCCCCTGGGCGTGTTCGACGCAGTGAGTGGCGGCACGGTGGAGATGGGTCACAGCGCGGCCTACTACTGGGCCGGCAAGTCGCCCGCCACCCAGTTCTTCGCGGCCGTCCCCTTCGGCATGAATGCCCAGCAGTTCAACGGCTGGCTGTATTCCGGCGGTGGGCTGGAACTGTGGCGCGAAGTGTACGAGCCCTTCGGGCTGGTGCCCATGCCGGCCGGCAACTCCGGTGTGCAGATGGGTGGCTGGTTCCGCAAGCCCATCGACAAGGTGGATGACCTGAAGGGCCTCAAGATGCGCATTCCCGGTCTGGGCGGCAAGGCCATGGCCAAGCTGGGTCTGACGGTGGTGCTGCTGCCGGGTAGCGAGATCTTCCCTGCCCTGGAGCGCGGCGCCATTGATGCCACCGAGTGGGTGGGCCCGTACAACGACCTCAAGTTCGGTCTGCATCAGGCAGCCAAGTACTACTACTATCCGGGCTGGCACGAGCCGGGCACC
>Ga0326597_10001249_pt1 | contig 41679 bp, 48 predicted proteins | sample RVTome_12_FD_203789 | JGI IMG/M metagenome (GOLD analysis project Ga0326597, IMG submission 203789) | Soil microbial communities from uranium-contaminated site in the Upper Colorado River Basin, Wyoming, United States - RVT100D185 | ecosystem: Environmental > Terrestrial > Soil > Contaminated >... | reverse complement strand
GGTTGACCTGCGCCGTGTAGAGAGAAGCCGCCAGAACGCCCAGGAAAGCGGCGGTCAGGACGTACGGGAAGGTCTTACTTGCCGAAGCCGGGAAGCGGTCGGCAGGCACGCCCGTACGGACCTCCGGCGCCATCGTGGAGCCGCTCGAGTTGAAGCTCGTCGTCCTGGTGCCCGGCGTACAGCTCCTGGAGCAGATCCTCCGTCACCTTGTCCGGCGGCAGGTCGAATTGGACCCGCCCGTCACGGATGCCGACGATGCGCGGGAAGTAGCGAAGGGCCAGGTGCACGCTGTGCAGGTTCATCAGGAGGGTCTTGTGGGTCTCCTGCGCGAGGGTACAGAGCAAGGTGACGATTGTTATTGCGAGCGACGGGTCCACCGAGGACACGGGCTCGTCCGCCAGGATGACGTCGGGATTCTGGACCAGCACCCGGGCGATGGCCACGCGCTGCTGCTGGCCTCCCGAGAGTTCGTCGGTGCGGGCGTAGAGCTTCTCCGGGATGCCCACCTGGGCCAAAGCTCGACGAGCGCCCTCCGGCTCCTGTGGCCGGAAGAGCGAGAGGAGGGCGCGCGGCGTGGACCACTCGCCGAGGTGACCGGCCAACACGTTGTGGATCACGCGCAGTCGGCCCACGAGATTCTGCTGCTGGTAGATCGTCCCGATACGCCGGCGCTGGAGGCGCAACTCGTCGTCGGATAGCCCGGATACGTCGACGCCCGCGACGGCGAGCGAGCCGCTCGTCGGGCGCAGGGTGAGGTTGAGACTTCGGAACAGCGTGGTCTTCCCAGCGCCGCTGGGTCCGATGACGGCCAGCTGCTCTCCGGGCCCGACCGTGAGAGAGATGCTCTCGAGCGCGACCGTCCCGTCCGGAAAGACCTTGCGGACTTCTCTCAGTTCGTACATCGGGCGGCGATCCTACTTGAGCAGCCCGGCGGCGATGGCCGCCTCCTCGGTGCCCTTCCAATCGGCGTCGTCGGCCTTGATGTACTTCTTCGTGCGGTGGAGGTCCAGCAGCTTCCGGTGCTCGGGGTTGTTGTAGTCGAGCTTGAGGAATGCGGCCGTGATGCGCTCCTGGATCCCCTTATCGAGGTCGCCCCGCGCTGTCCAGACGTAGTCTACGTAGGGCGGCGTCGCGTAGAACACGTTGACTTTGGTGAGGTCGGCCTTCTTGTTCTGGACAAGCTTGTCCCAGACGAGGAAGTTGAGCGCGCCAGCCTCGACCTTCCCCGATTCCACCCAGAGGGCGGTCGCATCATGCGCCCCGGAGAACGCCACCTGCTTGAAGTCTTTCTCGGGGCTCAAGCCCGCCTTGAGGATGAAGTAGCGGGGCATGAGGTGTCCTGAGGTGGACCCGACCGACCCAAATGCGAACGTCCTTCCGCGAAGATCGGCGAGCGATTTGATCGCCGAGCTTGGATTGGCGATGAACACGGACTTGAATTCGGCATCCTCCTGGCGGAGCACGAGCCGCTTCGCCGTACCGTTGGTTCGCCGTACGGCCTGCACCGACGTGAAGCCGCCGTACCACACCATGTCGAGCTTCCCGGCGGCGAGCCCTTCGACGGTGGCGGCGTAGTCCACCACGGGCGTGAACCGGATCTTCATCCCCAGCTCGCGCTGAAGGTATTCGGCGAACGGGATGTAGATCCGCAGCAATTCGTTGGGATTCTCGTCCGGGATGGCGGAAACTCTGAGGACGTCTGGGACGTCGGCCGAGCCCGGTACTGACCCGACCACCAGACAGATCAGTGCGAGACCGACCGTGAGGAGACGCATCAAGGGAATTCCTCCGTTTGTGATTTGGGCCTTGCACGGTTGGGACGCGGTTGGAGAACATAAGGATTCGCGCTCGCAGTCGAAGCGGAAGAGCTTATGGGAGAGGTCAGTTGCTATAGGACTGTCCGATGCTACAGGCGCCGGGCACCTTCCGAGCTCGCGATTCTGATTCCGGAGGCAAGCGCTTGCGTCCCGTTGGGGCCTCGGCTATAACTACGGCTTCTCGTCGCCTCGTGCCCCGGACGTTCTTCACCAGCAGGGAACGAGGGTGGCGCGTCATGAAGATATTCAGGGTCATCACGTTGGCAGCGCTGTCGGCCTTTGCGGGAGTGCTCGCGATCGGGGCGCCGCAGGCGCAAACGAAGACGCCGATCAAGGTCGGCCTCATCCAGCCGCTGTCGGGGCCCGTCGCCGCGTCCGGCTCCTACATCACCAACGGCGCCAGGATCGCCACGGACCGCGTCAACGCCAAGGGCGGCGTGCTCGGGCGCCCGCTCGAGCTGGTCATCGAGGACAACAAGTCCGATCCGGCCGAGACCCGCAACGCGGCCGAGAAGCTTATCGTGCGCGACAAGGTGCCGGTGATCATCGGCGCATGGGGCTCGTCCATGACGCTCGCCATGATGCCGCTGGCCGCCCAGCACGGCATTCCGATCGTAGTGGAGACCTCCAGCTCCGGCAAGATCACCGACCCCAAGACGCCCGGCCAGAAGGTTGTCAGCCGCATCAGCCCGACTAGCGAGCTCGAGGCCGTCGGCGCCGGCGCCCTCATCCCCAAGCTCGGCATGAAGAAGATCGGATACATGGCGGTGAACACCGACTGGGGCCGCGGGGCCGTGGCCGCGTTCGGCGAGGCCTTCAAGAAGAACGGCGCCACCATCGAGGGGGTCGAGTACGTGGGCCAGGCCGACACCGACTTCTACGCCCAGCTGACGAAATTCAAGGCGGCCGGCGTGGACAGCATCGTCATCACCGACGACGCGCCGAAGACGGCGAAGATGCTCCAGCAGATGAAGGAGCTCGGCCTCAACGTCAAGGTGCTCGTGACGGGCGGCTCGGCGTGGCCCGACTCCATCATCCAGCTGGCGGGCCCGAAGGCGGCCGAGGGGGCGATGTTCATCAACTTCTACAACCCGTACGACCACGCCATGGCGGGCGACCCGGACGCCAGCAAGGCGTATGTCAAGGAGTGGAAGAAGCGCAATCTGCCGTGGATCGGTATCGTCGAGGGCATGCGCGGCTTCGACGCGGTCAACGTGGTCGCGAAGGCCATCGAGGCGGCCAAGGAGCCGACGGCGCCCAAGATCATGGCGGCGCTCAAGAGGATCGAGATGCGCGGCCTCTACGGCTTGATCAAGTTCGACCAGAACGGGCAGAGCTACTGCAACATCATCGTGGCGCAGGTCAAGGACGGCAAGTACGGGGTCGTCGCGATGACCCCCAGCTCCAAGCTGTGGGAGATGTCGGCCGCCAAGTAGTGGTGATTCTCCTCAGGAAACACGCGTGGCCGGCCCCACGCGCGGCGGGCGCCCGCTCAGGCGCCCGCCGTCCTTGCGCCCATGCTCGCCGAGCTTGTCCAGCACGTCGTCAACGGTCTCATCCTTGGAGGCGGCTATGCCCTGATGGGGATGGGCCTCACCCTCATCTTCGGCATCATGCGCGTGGTCAACTTTGCCCACGGCGAGCTCTTCATGCTGGGCGCCTTTTTCCTCTACACGCTCTTCTCGCTCGGGGGCGTCAACTTCTTCGCCGCGTGCCTCCTCGCGGTGGCGGGCGTCGCGCTCGTCGGCGCGATCGTGGAGCGGCTGATCCTGCGACGCCTGCGCGACCAGCCCATCGAGATCCCCATGCTCGCCATGGTGGCGCTCTCCGTCATCTTCCAGAATGCGGCAATCCTTCTGTGGGACCCGTCGCCGAAAACCGTCAGGCATCCGTTCTCCCCCGTTCCGCTGACCTTCGGGCCCATCCACGTGGTCGCGATCCGCGTCTTCGCGGGCGCCGTCGCCGTCGCGCTCATCGTGGGCGCGCACCTGTTCATCCAGAGGACTCGGCTCGGGCGGGCCATGCGCGCCACCTTCCAGGACACCGACATGGCGCGGCTGACGGGGGTGGACGTGGACCGCATCTACATGTTCACCTTCGGCTTCGGCGCGGCGCTGGCGGGCGCCTCGGGCGCGCTTCTGGGCGCCGTCTTCTGGGTGTACCCCGCCATGGGAGACCTGGCGGCGCTCAAGTCCTTCGCCGTCGTCATCATGGGCGGCCTCGGCAACTTCCCGGGCGCCATCGTGGGCGGCCTGCTCCTCGGCGTGGCGGAGAGCCTGGGCGCTGGCTACATCTCCTCCGGCTACAAGGACGCCATCGGCTTCGTCCTCATCATCCTGCTGCTCGTGTGGCGGCCGCAGGGCCTCTTCGGCAAGAAGGGTCTGTCGCGGTGAGCTCCAAAGCGCTTCTTGGAATCGTGGCCGCCGCACTCCTGTTGGTACTGCCGCTTCTCGGGGTGGACGACTACTACCTCCACCTGCTTATCATGGGCGGCATCTTCTTCCTGCTGTCGGCCGGCATGAACCTCCTCCTGGCGGCCGGCCAGCTGAACCTCGGCCACACGGCGTTCTTCGGTATCGGCGCCTACGCGTCGGGATTGCTCTCGCTCCGCTTCGACCTCTCGCCCGTCTTCACGCTGCCGGCCGCGGCCCTCGTCTCCGGTCTGGTCGGCTGGCTCCTCGGCATGGTCACGCTCAGGCTCCGGGGCGCCTACTTCGTGCTGGTGACGATCGGCTTCGCCGAGGTAATCCGGCTCGTGGCGACCAACTGGATGGATCTCACCCAAGGACCCCTGGGCCTGGCCGGTGTGCCGCCCTTCAATCTGGGCGCCGAGCGCTTCGCGCTCGCCGGCAAGCGGGACTACTACTACCTCATGGTGCTCCTCGCCGGCGCGACGCTGTGGGTCACCGCGCGGCTCCTGCGCTCGCGCGTGGGGCGCGCGCTGCGCGCCGTGCGCGAGAACGAGAGCCTGGCCGAGTCCTCGGGGATCAGCGCCTACCACCACACCATGCTGGCGATGGTCGTGTCGTGCCTCCTGGCGGGCGCCGCCGGCGGCTTCTACGCCCACTACATCACCTTTCTCTCCCCCGAGCTCTTCGGCTTCCAGAACACCGTCACCATGGCCGTCATGGTGGTAGCGGGCGGCCAGGGGACCGTGCTCGGTCCCGCCGTGGGCGCGCTCGTCTTCACCTTCGTGCCCGAACTGCTACGAATGGCGGCCTTCTACCGCATGCTGCTGTACGGCGTCATCCTCCTCTTGGTCGTGATGTTCATGCCTCAGGGCCTCGTATTCTATCTTCGCAGGCTCCTCGCTTCCGGCACGCCTGCGCCGGGCGAGCCGACCTCGGACGGGGCGGCATTCGAGGCGGGTGCCGCCGCCCCGGCGCCGGATCCGGCGCTCTCGCTGCGGGATGTCACCGTGCGCTTCGGCGGTCTCGCGGCCGTCGAGGGTCTCGACCTCGATCTCGCCCGCGGCGAGATCCTGGCGCTCATCGGGCCCAACGGCGCCGGCAAGTCCACGGCCTTCAACGTCGTCACGGGCTTCCAGCCGCCCGATGCGGGGCGCGTGCATTTCGTGGGCGCGGACATCACGGCCGAGCCGCCCTACCGGATCGCGGAGCGCGGTCTCGTGCGGATGTTCCAGCGCACGAGCCTCTTCCCGGACGCCGCCGTGCTGGACAACGTGCTGACCGCATGCCACAGGCTCGCCCGCACGGGCCTGCTCGACGTGCTCCTCATGACCCGCCTACATCGTATCGAGGAACAACGCCTCGAAGACCGGGCGCGGGCTATCCTCGCCTTCGTGGGGCTCAGCCACAAGGGCGATGAGCTCGCGCGCAGCCTGTCGTGCGGGGAGCAGCGGCTGCTGGGACTCGCCATCGCGCTGGCGCCTGCTCCGTCGGTGCTGCTGCTCGACGAGCCGGCGGCCGGCCTCAACGCCGTCGAGACCGGGCGGCTCATGCGCCTGATCGAGGGCATCCGGGCGCGGGGCCTCTCCATCCTGCTCGTCGAGCACGACATGAAGCTCGTCATGGGCGTGTGCGACCGCGTGGTGGTCCTGAACTACGGGGTCAAGATCGCCGAGGGGACGCCGGCCGAGATCCAGCGCCACGCCGAGGTCATCCGCGCCTACCTGGGTTCGGGGGACGCTCTTGCTCGTCCTTGAGGGGATCTCTGTGGGCTACGGGCCGGTGGAGGTGCTCCACGGCGTCAGCCTCCGCGTTGCGGAGGGCGAGCTGGTCTGCCTTCTCGGCGCCAACGGCGCTGGCAAGAGCACCACGGTGCGGACGATCTCGGGCCTCCTCCGCCCGACGTCGGGGGCGATCACCTTTCGCGGCGAACGGCTCGACGGCCGCCCGGCCCACGCCGTGCTCAGGCGCGGCATCGCCCAGTGTCCCGAGGGGCGGCGCATCTTCCCCGAGATGACGGTGCAGGAGAACCTCGAGATGGGCGCGTACGTGCGCGGACATGCGGGCGCGGGCCCCGACGACCTCGAACGCGTCTTCCACCACTTCCCGAGGCTCAAGGAGCGGGCACGTCAGCTCGGCGGCACGCTCTCGGGCGGCGAGCAGCAGATGCTGGCGATCGCCCGCGCGCTCATGTCGGCCCCGAGGCTCTTGCTGCTGGACGAGCCGTCGCTCGGTCTCGCCCCGACCATGGTCGAGACCGTCTTCCGCGTGATCGCCGAGATCCGGCGCCAGGGCATGACCGTCCTGATGGTGGAGCAGAACGCGGCGCTGGCCCTGCGGATGGCCGACCGGGCCTACGTCATGGAGAGCGGGCGCATCGCGCTCGAAGGCGCCGCGCGCGATCTCCTCGACAATGCCGATGTTCGCCGCGCCTATTTGGGGGGCTGACGCTGGCCGGCCTCGGGGGGGCGCGCGTTGGATTGGCTTGCGACCCCCGGGGGACCGGGGTAGGCTAAGGGCGGCTCGCAGCCAGGCGAGTGCTTAAAAGGACGAGTCCATGGGCGGACTCCGCGCAAGACAATGACAATGAGGAGGAGCTGGTGCGACGCTCGGAGGAGATCAACCGCGAGGAACTGCACATCGTGGTTTTGTGCACGTAGCCAATACTGGAGCGGGCATCGGTGTGCTGGTGGGGAAGACCTGCGCCCCATGGCAACCTCGTATAATCTCGCAGTTGAGCGGACGCGCGCCGCGCGCCGCTTACCGCGCCGTAGAGCGTTTGTGGACGAGCGGTAAAACGTCAAAAAGAGGAGGACCCTGTATGAAAACGATAGCGGGGCTCGCGTCCATCGGCGTAGGCGTGTTTGCGATGTTCTTAACGACCGCGGCGGCCGAAACTCCGTACGAGGTGTGGGGCATCGATCAATCGAATTCTCCAGGCGAGACCTTTGGCGGGACTGTGTACATTTATGAAGGCAAAGATCTCGAACGTGGCCATCGCGCGGCTGAGGCAGTGCCCGAGGTGATTGACCTTAGCCTTGGTGCGTCCGCGCTCTGCCTCGCAAAAACGGGCGCCAACCCGGTGCGTCCCCATATGATTGCCATGAATGCGAGGCAGAGCCACGCAATCATCTCATTCGTCGCCACCGGCCATGTGTTGATCATGGACGCCCCGACACGGACCCCGGTCGAATGTATCCGGACGTCGGTGGGAGCGGGTGGAGCGCGCCAAGTTCACTTCGCCATCCCCTCGCCAGACGAGTCTTACATCGCGGTGGCGAACCAAAATGGCAAGCTTTTCGAGCGCATCGACACGGACTACGCCACCAATTCCTTCGTGTTGAATGCCCAGGCAGTGATCAATCTCTCCACGTGCATCACACCGAACGGCGCTCCTTGCGAAGCTCCGAATATACGCCCGGACAACGCCCCGATCTGTCCGATCGTTGAAGCGACGAGTCGTTACGTGTTCGTGACACTACGAGGCGGCGGCCTGTTTGTCGTTGATGCCAAGAGTACGCCGATGCTCATTGTGGCCGAGTACGATCTGGCTACGGTGCACCCCAATGGCTGCCTGGGCGCTCAGGTGGACCAGAAGATGTACGTGGATTCTGGCGGAGGTACGGCCACGCACCTCTTCGGGGCTGATATCTATGCCTTCCCCGTGACTGGCTTTTCGCCCCTCAACCCCCCGAACGTACCGGCACCAAAGGTGGTATTGAGTGATTCTTCCGCGGACGCCGACGCGCACGGGGCAACCTTGACCAAGCACCAGCGATATCTCTGGGTCGCCGATCGTGGAAGAAACTTTATTTGGGCAATCGATACGCGGACGGACGAGCTCGCAAACGAGATCCTGCTCGCCGGCCCCGTCAGCGACGACCCGACGCCTGATCTGTTGGCAACCTCGCCCAACGGCAGCCACGTCTTTATGTCGCTGCGCGGCCCTAACCCGCTTACGGCCGACCCACACGTCAGCACCGGCAGCACACCGGGTGTTGGTGTGATCAAGGTACGGCAGGGCGGGCGCGGCGGGGCATTCGAGGCGCTCGCACCTGTGACCAACGTGGATCAGAGCGGTGTGGAGCGTGCAGACGTACATGCCCTGACTATCCGTTTGAAGTGACTTTCAGGCATCGTGGGCTTGTTCTCTTCGGGGCCCGCCGAAGAACAGCTTATTGGCTTAGGGCCGTTGCCAGAATGAGTCACCTTGTCTGGGGTTTGCGGACTTCAGGGGGTGAGTGCCCGACCGGGGAAAACAGGCGCGGTCATGGAGGCTGAGACGCGGAATTGACCGGTCGAGGCTCCGGCGCGTATCATCGGCGGGAATCAGACCTGCCCCGGATACTCTGAGGCGCACTGTGGGCGAGACCCGGGTTGATCTCCTCCATCTCCTCAAGATTTGCGCGACCCCTATCCGTGGCCTGGGCGCGCTCTTCTCCAACTACGTTTCGAACCATCGGAACCCGATCACCAGCTACCTCACCAAGAATTAATGGTGCCCAACAAGGTGCTCCAGCCGACGTCCCTGCCGCTACTTTGCAGCGTCAGGGCCGCGGCTGAGCTTGGGCGTTAGGCTGATCACCATTTCCTTCACGAGCGCGAAGCAATGGCCTGGCCAGCGTCTACCCTAAATTCCTGGGGGCAGTTTGTGAACAGGGCGGCCGTGCTTGTCAGCGGCGCTTATCCTACGCCTTACATGTTCCGAGGGCAGGCTGCAGCAAGGTGGTCTCTGAAGCCATCTCTGCTACGACTACTGCCTGCCGATACTACGCCCGCCACGGCTCTTGCTGTTGAGAAGAGCCTGCTAGAGAACTTCCGTTCGGAAGTTCATCTGCACATCCCGGCTGGACACCTGCCTCAGGGTTTTCCCGCCGCCCAGTCTCCGGAATGGTGGGCCTTGATGCAGCACCACGGAGCCCCGACGCGCCTTTTGGATTGGAGCATGTCTCCTTATGTAGGCGCCTATTTTGCCGTCGAATCCGATTGGGATCAGGACGGGGCAATCTTCATAGTTCACGCACACGCGGCGCAGAAGAGCTATGTCGAGCACTTTGGCGCTGAGGGAAAAATCAAGAACGAAACCTTCTTAGATCCCAGTGCACCTACTGCCCTCCTGTTCTGGTATCCGTCCCGGAAGTCTGCACGATTCGTCGCCCAGCAGGGATTCACTAGTCTGGGGACGAACGTACTATCCACTCACGACGATTTAATTGGTCCAGCCTGTCAGAAGGCAGCAGAAGAGCAACCCGGGAAACTCTTCCATCACAAGTGGATCATACCGATGGCGCTAAAGCCTGCATTTCTTCGCAATCTACGGGCAATGAACATAGCAGCACACAGTCTCTTCCCCGGTCTGGATGGCACCTGTCGTTCGGCAACTGAGGCAGCACGGTTGGCGCTCACTTCGTGTGAACCGTCGGGGAGATAGGTAACAAAAGAGTCCGGGGACATGGGTTACACATGTCGACGATAAAGTCTCCCGTACTCGTCCTCAATGCGCATATGCCGCTCGTTCAGACGGCCGAGCCTCAACGACCCAAGGTAGACATCCTCGGCAACGCCGACGTCCGTTGTGCGTACTTGGGCGGCTAGCGCCGGCGGCCCCGCGCGGGCTCAGCCGATCATCAGGACCGCCGTCGCCTCCACCTCCGACGATTTGATGTCTGCCAGCGCGCGGTTGGCGTCGGCAAGCGCGTAGCGAGTCACGCGGGGGCGGATGGGGATGGCCGCGGCCTCGGCCAGGAGCGCTTCGCCGTCGGCGCGGGTGTTGGCGGTCACGCTCTGGAGTGTCTTCTCCCAGAAGAGGTGGGGCTCATAGGACATGGCGGGCAGGTCCGTCATGTGGATGCCCGCGAGCGCAACCGTGCCGCCCTTGTCGAGGTCGCGGAGGGCGACGGGCACGAGCCCGCCCACCGGCGCGAAGACGATCGCGGCATCGAGCTTGTCGGGCAGCGGATCGCCCGGCGCGCCCGCCCAGGCGGCGCCGAGGTCGAGCGCCAGACGCTGGCGCGCGGGCTCGCGCGTCGCGACGTAGACGGCGCAGCCCCAGTGGCGCGCGACCTGGAGCGTGATGTGGGCGGAGGAGCCGAAGCCGTAAAGGCCGAGCCTGCCGCCTCGCGGCACCCGGCTGCGCCTGAGCGCCCGGTAGCCGATGATGCCGGCGCAGAGGAGCGGGGTCGCCTCGGCGTCGTCGAATAGCGGCGGGATCGCGTAGGCGAAGGCCTCCGGGACGCATGCGTACTCGGCGTAGCCTCCGTCGTGGGTCCAGCCCGTGTACGTGGAATCAGCGCAGAGATTCTCCCGGCCCGAGAGACAGAAGCGGCAGCGCCCGCAAGTCGATCGAAGCCATGCGATCCCGACGCGGTCACCGATGCCGAAGTGCGCGGCGCCGGGGCCGAGCGAGTCGACCGTCCCCACGACCTGGTGCCCCGGGATCAGCGGGAGGCGCCGCGCCGGCAGGTCGCCCTCGACCACGTGGATGTCAGTGCGGCACGCACCGCAGGCCCGCACGCGCAGGAGCACCTCTCCCGGGCCAGGCTCGGGAATGGGCCGGTCGGCCGGCGTGAGCGGCGATGCCTCGACGGCGGCCTGGGCGGCCAGCATCATGGCGCGCATGCGCGGGATTGTCCCACAGAGTGAGGACTTGCGACCCCGGCGGGCGCCGGGGTACGCCTAGGGCGGCTCGCGGCCAGGCGGGCTTCTTAGTTATTCGTTGAACGGACCGAGAACAGGCTCTCGTGCCCCGGCGTCTCATTCGGTTACGATGACAAGCCGGCCGGACGTAGAATGCCTGGGTAATGCCGGATGCCGACGTGCTTTTCGAGGTTGCCACCCGCTCGGGTTTCCTGTTCGCGTGACCCGGGCTCGGAGGAGGCCCGACGTTGGGTGTGCGCCGTTGCCAGGCAGGCCCGGGATCAGGGCTTCTTGGTGACGGCCTACCCGACTGACGCGATCAAGGAAGGGGTACGAGTATGGCCGAGCTGAGCGTGCTATACGACCGCGAGGGGCGGACCCTCACCGTGTGGTTCAGCGATCGACACGAGGAGCATGTATGTGAGGAGACCGGTGAGGAAGTTGTCCTCATGAAGGATGCGGCCGGGCATGTCATTGGTTTTGAGAAGCTCAATTTCTCCATTCCCGAGAGTGACCGGCTCCGCGTGGCTGTTGAGACGACGCCTGCGTGAGTGGCCACCCAACAACACGCTCGAGCGGACGGCGCTTCACGCTGCCACTCAGCGTGCGCGTAGGCTCGTGGTTCCGCTAGCTGTCGGAGGATCTCGTGGTCAAGCCGAGGTGTGACCGGAAGCGGGAGCGCCGCATCACGATGGAGATCGTCGTCGATGCCTACGATACTCACGAGCGGGCGATGGGCTGGTACTACTACCTCCAAGAGCAGCTCAACTTCCCGTTCACGGCCACCTGTACCGCCAAGCGCGCGATCTCCCCGCTGCGCGTCAAGGATGAGGTGCAGGTCATCGGGATGCCCAGCGAGGACGAATGCGAGCACGAGATGTTCGTCACCATCCGCTGGGAGAGGGATGGATTGGCGGTGCCCCTGGCGCAACTAAGACCTATCAAGGCTACGCACACGCGGACGAAGCAAGGGGCGGAGGATTGGCACTACTGGGTCAAAATGGGATACGAGCTGTGAGGGCGGCGAGCCTAACCCCGCATGCAGGCGCCGGCGGACGCGGCGCGCGAGCTCAGCCGACAATTTCTCGGCGCCCGCCGCGCCTGATGCGGAGCGTTGACGCGGTGACGGTGCACAAGCTGGTGATGACAAAAGGCACACGACCGAGTACACTTGCCAGGTGAGGATGTTCCGCTGGAACCCCGAGAAGAACGAAGCACTGAAGGCAGAACGGGGAATCTCATCCGAGCGGATCGTACTTGCCATCGGGGACGGCGATGTCTTGGATGTACTGCGGCATCCTAAGGAGGGCCGGTACCCCGACCAGCTGATCTTGGTGGTGGCTGTCGAGGGCTACGCCTATCTGGTCCCGTACGTCGAAGAGGCGGACGGGTACTTTCTCAAAACGGTGATCCCGAGCCGGAAGGCCACGCGTGAGTACCTGAGCCAAGGTGACACATGATGAAAAAGATTGATGCGTTCGAGAAGGAAATCATCTGGGCCTACGAGAGTGGCGTCCTGCGGTCGACGATGCCGTCGAAATCGGAGCTGAAGGCACTTCGCGAGGCGGCGCGGGCTACCTCGATCAAGGACCGGCGCGTCAATATCAGACTATCTTCGCCCGATCTGAGAGATCTGCGAGCCCGCGCTCTCGAGGAAGGCGTGCCATATCAGACATTGATCGCGAGCGTCTTGCACAGGTTCGTTGCCCGCCGCCTCGTCGAGAGATCCGCACGTTTAACTCCTCGCTCAACCCGGGCGGCCCGCAGGCGGGCCGCCGGCTAGCGCTACGTTCGGCAGCACCGGCGCGGGCGTGAACGAAGAGGATCACGTGGCAAAGTTGGGGACGACGCAGCGGCCAGCGGTCCTTCGCGTGCAGTCCATGGAGCGCGCGGACGAGATCATAGCGATGGCTGAACACAACGGCTGGAAGGTAATTGTCGGCGTTGAGCCGGACAAGCCCGAGAACACGGCTGACCTCGAGACGCTCATGCAAGGAGGAGCCGCGCCGATACGCCGCCCGCCCTCGACACGCCTCTTCGAGTCGACGGACAACAAACTCGGCGATGAATCGGGGCTCTTCCGAAATCTCGAGGCTTGAGTCCGCCGATCGTCGCGGACACCGGCGGGCTCCTCCGCGGCCTCGCCAGCACGAGAGACGGCGGGCCGAGTATTCCTGAGTACGAGAAGATCTTGCCGTCCGCCAGTCTGGTGATCGTGCCCGGACTCGTTCTGGCTGAGGTGGACTACTTTCTCCCTGAGAACAGGCTCGCCATGCGGAAGCTGGTCGCTGACAGTTTCGATCCGGCGGCGGGGCGTGGCCGTCCTGATGGTGGACCAGTACGCGGCGTCGGCGCTGCAGATGGCCGTCCGCGCCCACTGGGCGGCTGACGCCGGCTGGAGTCGGGGCGCGCGTGCACCGGATTCTCCAATCGAGTGAGGACTTGCGGCCCGCGCGTGGACCGGAGTAGGCTTAGGGCGGCTCGCGGCCAGGCGGGCTACGTACTTAGGAAAAGGAGAAGACCATGAGCGGACTCGGCGGGAAGGTCGCCATCATCGGCACCGGCACCATCAAGTTCGGGGAGAACTTCCACCAGAGCCTCACCGACATGATCTTCGAGGCCGTCACCCTGGCCATGGCCGACGCCAAGATCGAGTCCCGCCAGCTCCAGGCCGCCTGGCTCGGCTGCTACGAGCCCATGCTCTACGGCTTCGAGGGCAACTCGGGTGCCTTCGTCTCCGACCCGCTGAACCTTTTCCCGATCCCGGTGACCCGGGTGGCGGCGTACTGCGCGACGGGCATCGAGGCCGTGCGGAACGCGGCGTTCGCCGTGGCGTCGGGCGAGTACGACCTGGTGCTAGCGGTGGGGGCCGAGAAGATGCGCGAGGTGCCCTCGCGCGGTTCGCTCGTCGCGCAGGCAGTGAACCGGGGGCATCCCGTGCTGGCCAAGGGCCGGACCGCCCCGGGCATGTTCGCGCTTCTCGCGACGCGCTACTTCAAGGAGTACGGGGCGGGTGTGGAAGCGCTCGGGGCGGTGGCGACGAAGAACCACTACCACGGCTCCCTCAACCCCAAGGCGCATTTCCAGAAAGAGATCACGGCCGAGATGCACGCGAGGGCGCCCAAGGTCGCCGAGCCGCTCGGGCTCTTCGACTGTTGCCCCACCACCGACGGCGCCGCGGCGGCGATCCTGACGCGTGCCGATCTCGCTCCCAGGTTTACCGACCGCTACTCGATCATCCGCGGCATCGCCTACGCGATCACTGCGGGGTACTGGAACACCCAGTTCGACCCGTCGTGGGACTTCACGTCGTTCCGGGCGACGCGCGAGGCGGCCAAGGCGGCCTACAAGATGGCCGGCGTGACCAACCCGGCCAAGGAGATCAAGGTCGCCGAATGCCACGACTGCTTCACCATCACCGAGATCGTCAACTACGAGGACCTCGGCTTCTTCGAGCCGGGGACGGGGTGGCGGGCGGCGCAGGCGGGGGAGACCAGGCTCGGTGGCTCGCTGCCCATCAACACCTCGGGCGGGCTCAAGTCCTGCGGTCACCCCATCGGCTCCTCTGGCATCCGGATGATCAACAACATCCACGACCAGCTGCTGGGGCGGGCGGGCAAGATGCAGGTGCAGGGCGCCGACATGGGGCTCGCGCACAACCTGGGCGGCCCCGGCGCAGTCTCGGCCGTAGCGGTGCTTTCTCAGCCCTGATGGATGCCGGCGACACCGGTCGCCTTTCCGGGCCGGGCTCGTCGAGCCCGGCCTTTTCTCACGCCGCACGCTGGAGGATATATGGCTGAGCTGACCCGACGCTACATCGTCATGCAGATGGCGGCCGAGGGGCCGTTCGACCTCACGGATCCCGACGCGGCCTTCGTGCTCAAGCCCTGGAAGGACCCAGCCGCGCTGCGTGCCCTCGCTATGTACCGCCAACACTGCTACCCGGAGCTCGCCCAGGAACTGGACCAGTGGATCAAGGCGATCATGGCCGGTCCCAAGATCAGGGGCGGCGTCGGGTCCCGCAATGAGCTGACGGCGCCGGCCCGCCGCAAGCCGGCCCCAAAGGCGAGGCCTAAGGCGAAGTCAAAGGCCAGATCATCCAAGCAGATGAAAAAAAAGGTAAATCGCCGCTCGTGATTGATCCGGCCGCTCAGGTCGCCGACTGGGTGCTGGGCTCGCGTCGCGCCGTGGTCTTCACGGGCGCCGGCATGAGCACGGAGTCCGGCATCCCGGACTTCAGGAGCCCGGGAGGAGTGTGGGACCGCTTCGACCCCAATGAGTTCACCTTCCAGAACTTCATCGGCTCGGAAGAGGGCCGGCGGCGCTACTGGGAGCTGGGCCGCACTGTCTACCCCGTCGTGAGCCGCGCCGAGCCCAACCCAGGTCACCACGCCCTCGTGACGCTCTGGCGGCTCGGCAGGCTCGACTGCGTCATCACCCAGAACATCGACGACCTGCACCAGCGCGCTGGGCTGCCGCGCGACCGCGTGATAGAGCTCCACGGCAATGCCACGCGCGCCCGATGCCTCGCCTGCGAGCGCCCGTATGACCGAGCGGAGATCCAGGGCTGGCTGGAGTCGGGAGTGGATGTTCCGACCTGCGAGCCGCCCTGCGGCGGCGTCATCAAGCCGCGCACCGTGATGTTCGGCGAGGCCATGCCCCGCGAGGAGACGGAGGAGGCCGAGCGGCGGGCCCGCGCCTCGGACCTCTTCATCGTCGTGGGGTCATCGCTGGTGGTCTATCCCGCCGCCCACATGCCCGTCCACGCCAAGAGAGCGGGCGCGCGGCTCGTCATTGTCAACAGGACGCCGACCCCGCAGGACTCCGAGGCCGACCTCCTCATCGCCGAAAGCTCCGCCACCGTGCTCGCGGATGTCGCCGAGCGGGTCGCCAGCCGGCTCGTCACCGCCTGAACCCGCAGCCTCGGCTCGGTCGGCTGCAGATTTGTCCAGCACGGGATACATAGGGATGGCGGCTTCGTGATGTCATGACGGCACGACCCATCACCCACGCGGAGGCCAACGAGATGTCCACCGTTCTCTACGAGCAGGCCGGCAAGATCGTCACCATCACGATCAACCGCCCCGACGCCATGAACGCCATAGACCCCGAAACCCAGGACGCCCTGGTTGGGGCCTGGATGCGGTTCCGGGAAGACGACGGCGCGTGGGTCGCCGTCCTGACCGGCGCGGGGGAGAAGAGCTTCTGCGCGGGCGCGGACCTCAAGAAGATGATTCCCGCGTCCTTCGGCAAGGGCGCGCGGCGCCGGGACCACGAGAGCTACGGACTGGGGGGTATCACGCGCGGGCTCGAGATCTGGAAGCCGATGATCGCCGCGATCAACGGCCACTGCTTGGCAGGCGGCATGGAGCAGGCGCTGGCCTGCGACATCAGGATCGCGGCGCCCCACGCCACCTTCGGCCTGCCTGAAGTCCGCTGGGGGATCTTCCCGGGCGCCGGGGGGACGCAGCGGCTGCCGCGCGCCGTGCCGCTCGCGAAGGCCATGGAGATCATTCTGATGGCGAAGACGCTGACCGCCGAGGAGGCGCTCGCGGCGGGGCTCATCAATGCCGTGGTGCCGGCGGCGGAGCTCATGCCGACGGCGCGCAGGTGGGCCGAGAGCATCTGCGAGAAGGGGCCGCTGGCCGTGCGAGCCGCGAAGGAGGCGATCCTCCGCGGCCTCACGATGCCGCTCGCCGACGGCCTGCGCCTCGAGGCCTTCCTGTCCGGGACGCTGCGCGGCACCGAGGACGCGGTCGAGGGGCCACGGGCCTTCGCTGAGAAGCGGAAGCCCAATTTCCAGGCACGCTAGGGTGGACCTTGCCGAGCTGAGGCGCCGGCTCGACGCGGCGCTCGGACGCCGGCCGCGGCGCTCGGCTGACCGGAGCGACCTGATCTCGGCCGCGGTCCTCGTGCCCGTGACGGCGGGCCCGGGTGGGGCGGGGAGCCCTCACATTCTCTTCAGCAAAAAATCGGCCGCCGTGCCGCATCATAAGGGGCAGTTTGCCTTTCCCGGCGGCATCGTGGAGGAGCGCGACGGCTCCCGGGTCGAGACGGCGCTTCGGGAAGCGTGGGAGGAGATCAGGCTGCCCGCCGACGCGGTCGAGGTGCTGGGGCTGCTCGACGACACGGAGACACGAGCCACGCAGTTCGTCATCACGCCCGTCGTCGGGATCGTCACGCGGCCCGTGGCCTTCCAGCCGGACGGCCGGGAGATCGAGCGCGTGATCGAGGTGCCGCTGGAGACGCTGCGCGACCCGGCGATTTTCCGCACGGAGATCTGGGAGCGCGGAGGAGAAGAGCACCACGTGCATTTTTACGACGTCTCGGTGGAGGACGTGATCTGGGGCGCGACGGCGCGCATCCTGAAGCAGTTCCTGGACATCGTGGACGGCCGCGAGGAGGCCGCGTGAGCTACGAGACGCTCCTGGTTGAGGTGCAGGACGGGGTCGCGTCCGTGACGCTGAACCGGCCCGATGTCCGCAACGCGCTGAGCGCGACCTTGATCCGCGAGCTCGAGCAGGCCTTGGCCAAGCTCGAGGCCGACCCGGCGGCGCGCGTCATCGTGCTCTCGGGCGCGGGCGACAAGGCCTTCTGCGCAGGCGCGGACCTGAAGGGAGTCGGGGACCGCGGGACGACGCTGCAGGCGCGCGAGTCCTTCGGCGGCCTCGCGCGGATCCTCGAAGCCATGGCCCGCATGAGGACGCCCGTCATCGCCAAGGTCCACGGCTTCGCCCTGGCCGGCGGCTGCGGCCTCGCCGCGGGGTGCGACATCGTGGTCGCCGCCGACGACGCCGTGTTCGGGTTGCCCGAGATCAAGATCGGTCTCCTGCCGCTCATCGTCATGGCGCCCATCCTCCGTAGCGTCGGGCGCAAGCGCGGCATGCTCATGATCCTCTCGGGCGAGCAGGTCAGCGCGCGCGAGGCCTACGAGATGGGGCTCGTGAGCCGCCTCGTGCCGCGGGCCGAGCTCTCGCCCGCCGTGGACGCTCTGGCGCGGGCGCTCGCCGGCTTTTCACCCACGGCCCTGGGTCTCGCCAAGGAGGCCGCCGCGACCGTGGCGGGAATGGAGTACGGCGCCTCGCTCCGGTACCTGCGTGAGATGATCACCCTGGTCGCCCTGTCCGACGATGCTCGCGAGGGGATCAAGGCCTTCTTCGAGAAGCGTCCGCCGAACTGGATTGGGCGCTAGGTGCCCGCTGCCAGGGCGCCCAGGTTTCATGTGCCCGGGTGTCATGGGCCAATGTGTCGGTTGCCAATGTGTCAGTCGAAGGAGGCGTCATGATGCTGCGTGTGTGCAGAGGGGCAGTGGTCCTGGGGGCGCTCCTGGTGGGAGCGGTTTCTGCGGATGCCCAGCCCGCTGAGCTGCCCGCCACCGTCGTGACGCTGACGGGAAAGGCCGAGCTATTCAAGAAGGGCGACACGAAGTGGGTGACGGCCGAGCTGCGTGACGAGCTCCGCGAAGGCGACGGCGTGCGGACCAGTCCGGCCGTGAGGACCACGCTCCGGACGGGCGGCGGCCACTCGATCCGCCTCGCGGCATTGACCCAGGTGTTCATTCTGGCTGCGTCCGGCGCTTCGACTGATCCCCCGCCGGTGCGCCTGCGGCTCGACCGGGGCTGGCTCTGGGTGGCCGTGACGCCGGGTGTCCACGCCCAGGCCCCGATCGAAGTGATCGCGGGGCCCGCCCGTGCGGCCGTGCGCGGAGGCGGCGTGGGCTTCCGCCTCAACCGGGACGGGTCGGTGATCGTGCGAACCTACCACGGCCTGGCCGTGGTCCGGAGCTCGAGCCCGGCGGCGACGTGGGAGCGGAGCCTGCCGGAGCTGCAGGAAGTGCTGGTGCCCGCCTCGAGTCCCCCACAGGAGAACCGCAAGATCACCAGGGAGGAGGGGGAGGGGTTGTGGGTCCTGTGGAACGAGGAACAGGACTACGTCGCGTACGGCGGAAAAGCGCCGCTGCGGTGAAAGGGGGGAACCTGTTCGGGGCAGTCGGTGTTTGCAGTATGGCCATGGGGACCATCGCGGCCGCCCTGCTCCTGTACGCCGCCAGGCCCGCGCTCGCGGCGTCGCCGACCGACATCGCCCGCGGCAAGTACGTCTTCGGCGCCACGGGCGGATGCGGCTGCCACACCGAGCCCAAGGGACCTGCCAACGCCGGCGGCAGGAAATACAGCGGGCCCTTCGGCACCGTGTACTCGAGCAACATCACGCCCGATACCAAGACCGGCATCGGCGACTGGACGGACGAGCAGATCATCACGGCGATTCGGCTCGGCCGCCGTCCCAACGGCGAGCGCATCCTGCCGGTGCATCCCTTCACGTCCTTCAACGGGGTGGCCGAGGAGGACCTCCGTGCGCTCGTGCTCTTCCTGCGAAGCGTGCCGCCGGTCAACCGGCCCAACACGCCGAAGAAGATCGCGGTGCCGATGTTCGAGAGCGTTTTCCTGCCCGCCTGGCTCATGACCTTCGCGGCGAAGGAGACGCCGCCACCCGCCGCGCCCGTCTCGGGTGTCGCGCGCGGCGAGTACCTCGTGCGGGCCGTCGGCCACTGCGGCGAGTGTCACACGCCGCGATCGGCCCTGACCATGGCCGTGGACAACTCGCGCTTCCTCGCGGGCAATCCGAAGAAGACCGGGCCCGAGGGGCAGACGACGCCCAATATCACTCCGGACAAGGCGACCGGCCTCGGCGACTGGACAGAGGAGGAGATCGTGACGTACCTCGGCACGGGCAACCGGCCCGACGGTGACGTTGCCGGCGGTCTCATGGGCGAGGGCATCCAGGGCACGCTGGCGGGTTTCAAGGATCTGACGAAAGCGGATCTCCAGGCCATCGCGAGGTACCTCAAGAGCATTCCGGCGGTGAAGAACAAGATCGAGTAGCGGCAGGGCACATATCACCCCCAAGGAGGCGAAATGACCCCTCGAGTGACGTTCCACCGCAGCATGGCGATGATCGTGTTGGTCGCGGCGGCCGCGACGGCCTGCACCACGGCGTCCCCGAGGATGGTCGGCACCGGCGACGTCGTCGCCGACCGCCAGCGCGTCATGAAAATCCAGGGCGCGCAGTGGGCGGAGATCCAGAGCAAGTTCAAAGCGGGCAGCATCGACGGGATCGCCGTCAACGCCGAGGTGCTGGCCATCACGTCGCTGCAGATCCCCTCGCTGTTCCCGGGGGGCTCGCTGACCGACAAGAGCAAGGCCAAGCCCGAGATCTGGCAGCGCTGGGACGAGTTCGAGGCCGCCTCCAAGAACCTGACGATCTGGTCGGAGCGGCTGCGTGACGCCGCGAAGAAAAAGAACGACAAGGTCGTCGGCGACACCATGAAGGACTTCGGCCGCGTCGCCTGCGGTTCCTGCCACACGCCGTTCCGGGTTCCGCCGCCCAAGAAGTAGGCGCCGGGGTCAGCGGCTCAGGGCCACCAGAGGTAGAGGAAGCGGGGGCCCGAGCCGCTGACCAGCGCTGTCAGCTGCTGAAGCGAGGTCTCGAGGCCTGGGATGGGGGCGGGCGCGGCCGAGTAGAAGTTGGCGCGGTAATCTTTCGAGCGCCGGTACATGATGACGCGCGCGTCCTCGATGCCCGCGGCCTTACGCGCCGCAGCCACCACGTCGTCCATGTAGCCGATCTCGTCCACGAGGCCGAGCGCCTTGGCCTGCTCGGCCGTGTAGATCCGCCCGTCGGCGAAGGACCGCACGCGGTCCTCCGGGATCTTGCGAGAGCGGGCGATCAAGGCCACGAATCGGCCGTACATCTGGTCGATGACCGACTGGAAGACCGCGCGCTCCTGGGCCGTGAGGGGCCGGAAGGGCGAGCCCGCGTCCTTCATATCACCAGACTTGATGGCCAGCGGCGCGACGCCGATCTTCTCCATCAGCCCCTGGGTGTTGACCGTGAGCATGATGACGCCGATGCTGCCCGTGACCGTCGTCGGCAGGGCGACAATGGTGTCCGCCGCGAGCGCGGCGTAGTAGCCGCCCGACGCGGCCACGTCCATCATCACCGCGACCACGGGGATCTTGCGCCGGGTCTTGAACGTGTCGATCTCGCGATAGATGAGATCGGAGGACGTGATGGTGCCGCCCGGACTGTTGATGCGCACGATCAGCGCCTTGACGGCGTCGTCCTCCTCGGCCTTCTGAAGCTCCTCGCGTACCCGCGCCACGATCGGGACACGCGGCGGGGGTGTGCCCAATACGAGGCCGCCCGTCTCGTCGGAGAGCACGCCCGAGACGTCGACCAGGAGGATCTTGGCCTTGCCCTTGCCCTCGACGGTCTCTTCCTTGAGCGGTCGGATGCGCGGGTAGAGATCGATGTTGACGAGGGAGCAGCCCTGGAGCAGGACGACGGAAACGACGAACGCGGCGAGTGTGCGCATGCGCGAAGTATACCCCGCCCTCCGGCGGTGCCCTATAATCGATGTTCCATGATGAACGCGATCGGCATCTGGGACGTGCGCGCCGCGGCGGCCCGCCTCAAGGGACGCATCCACCGCACCCCCGTCATCACGAGTCGCTCGTTCGACGACCTGTGTGGCTGCCAGGTCTTCTTCAAGTGCGAGAATCTCCAGCGGGCAGGCGCCTTCAAGATCCGCGGGGCGCTGAACAAGCTCCTGACGCTCACAGGCGAGGAGTGCAGGCGCGGCGTCGTGGGCTTCTCCTCCGGCAACCACGCCCAGGGCGTGGCCCTCGCGGCCAAGCTGACGGGCGCGTCGGCCATCATCCTGATGCCCACGGACGCGCCGGCCTTGAAGGTCGCGGCCACGAAGGGCTACGGCGCGGAGGTGGTCTACTACGACAGGCAGAGCGAGGACCGCGAGGCGCGCGCCACGGACCTGGTCGCGAAGACGGGCCGCATTCTCGTCCCGCCCTACGACGATCCCGCGATCATGGCGGGGCAGGGAACGGCGGCGCTCGAGCTGATGGAAGAGTTCCCCGACCTCGACGCGCTGCTGACACCCGTGGGCGGGGGCGGGCTCATGGCCGGCTGCAGCACCGTGGCGAAGGCGCTCCGTCCGGCCATCAAGATCTACGGCGTCGAGGCGGACACCGCCAACGACACGTATCTCTCCTTCAAGAAGGGCGAGCGCGTGACGATCGCGCCGCCGCCCACCATCGCCGACGGCATCCGCAACCTCTCGCCCGGCGCGCTGACCTTCCCGATCAACAAGCGGAACCTCGCCGGCGTGCTGCTGGTCTCGGACCGTGAGATCGAAGAGGCGGTGCGCTTCCTGCTGCTCCGCTGCAAGATTCTCGTGGAGCCCACGGGTGCCGTCCCGGCCGCCGCCGTCCTCGCCGGCAAGCTGCCCATGCCCAAGGGCTCCCGGGTCGGCATAGTCCTCTCCGGCGGCAACATCGACCCCGCCCTCCTCGCGGAGATCTTGACGCGCGGCTAAGTGCGGGGCGTTGCTATCGCCGGTGGTACTCGGGGATGACGTGCTCGGATGCCAAGGCGAGCTGGGCGAGCATACGGTCGGGCGGGCAGAGCGGGCGCAGGATGAACTTCGAGCCTCCGCCCTTGACGTACTCCTCGATGCGCGAGGCCAGCACCTCGACGGGACCGAAGGCGGTGCAGGCACGCATGGTCGTTTCGTCCACGCGACCGCGCGGGATATAGGGCTGGGCCATTTCCAGCGCCTGGGCTTCGGTCCCGGCCACCGCGTAGTTGATGAGGGTGCCGAAGTGGTCCTCCGGGACCTGCCGGCTCGAAGCCGCCGCGAGCTCCCGCACCTTCTGGACTCCCACCCGGAACTCCTCCGGCGTGATGAACGACGGAATCCAGCCGTCGCCGAGCCGCGCCGCGCGCTTCTGCGCCGCCTCGCTCTTCCCTCCGATCCAGATGGGCGGGGGATTCTGCCACGGCTTCGGGGAGATCGTGACGCGGTCCAGCTTGAAGAACTCGCCCTGATAGCACACCTCGTCCTGTGTCCAGAGCAGGCGCATGATCTTGATCGCCTCGTCGGTCCTCCGCCCGCGTTCCTTGAAGGGCACGCCCGAGGCATCGAACTCGCGCGGCAGCTCGACACCCACCCCGACGGCCGGGAAGAGGCGCCCCCGCGACAGCCAGTCGATCGTGGCCATTTCCTTGGCCGCGACAACAGGGGTGCGGTAGGGCAGGACCAGCACGCTCGGGCCGAACTTGAGCTTCTGCGTCCGGGCGGCTATTGCCGCCAAGGAGGTCATGACCTCGGGCACCGGAGCCGCCGAGGAGAGACGGTCAGACAGCCAGATGGAGTCGACGTCGCTCCTCTCGCAGAATTCAGCGAGAGTAAAGAGGAACCGTCCGCTCTCCCGCCCCGATGGCCAGGGGCCCGGCATGATCCCGATCCGATACTTGATCGCCATGGGCCCGCATCCTACCCGGCACGATTTGGGCGGTCAAGGCAGGGTCTCCACCAAGCTTGACAGGGCGGCAGAAGCCAGCCAACTTAGTCACTTATGAGTTCCCCGATCGGACCGGGGCCTGAATCCGAGGTCCAGGCGGAGACCCTGACAAGCCCGGAGCGTCGGCGCAACCCTCGAGCCGTGGTACCGTGGCCGGCCATCGTGGAGGATTCCGACGGCCGTCTCGTGACCGGCGAGGTTATCGACGTGAGCCTCTCGGGCATGAAGCTTCGCGTCGACTCGAGCGTTGCCGTGGGCGAGTCTGTCAAGCTCCGGGTGACCTTGCCGCGCGATGGGGGGGAGCTCGAGATCTCGGCGGAGGTTGTCCGGCGCGATTCGGGAGGCATCGGCGTGGACTTCGGTAAGTTCCCTGCCGGCGCGGCCGAGCGCGTCAAGGCCTTCGTGCCCACCTGGGACCTCCGGCGACGGGCCGAGCGCGCGGGCATCGAGCTGCCGGTGCAGATCGAAGGGCACGCGGGCACCGTCAAGGGACGCACGGTGGACCTTTCCGCGGTGGGTGCGCGTGTCGCTGTCGACGAGCGTCTGACGCCGGGGGACATGGTCGAGGTGGCGCTCACTCCGAAGGACAGGCAGGGGCCCATGCGCATCAAGGCGGTCGTGTGGGAAGTGGATGCCCGCGGCGCCGTGCTGGTCTTCGCGAACGTCGCCGTGCACGATTTCGTCCGCCTGCGCTCTTACGTGGACTCGCTGCTCGCTCGCCGCCGCTGATCCGTGCGGCGCGCCTGATCGTCGCAGGGCTCCCGAGAACCGGATTGACTGTTCCGATGCACGCACTTAGAATGAATGGCGGTTCAGTCATTCGCCATGCGTGATCCAGACAAGCCGCAGCAGATCATCGAGGCCGCCGTGCGGGTCTTCGCCCGCCGGGGTTATTACAACTCCCGCGTGTCCGACATCGCCCGCGAGGCCGGCATCGCGGCGGGCACCATCTACCTCTACTTCAAGACCAAGGACGATATCCTGGTCACGCTGTTCCGCGACAAGATGGCCGAGTTCGTCGGTGCGCTGGGGAAAGCCATCGCCGACGAGCCCGACGCCGGCAGCAAGGTCCGCCGGCTGGTGTTCCTGCACTTCGCCATGCTCGAGGAGAACCCCGAGCTTGCCGAGGTGGTGCAGGTGGAGTTGCGCCAGGGGCAGAAGTTCTTCCGCGGCGCCTCAAGCCAGGAGATCGGCGCCTACTTCGCCCTGATCGGCTCCGTGCTGGAGGAAGGCGTGGCCGAGGGACGCTTTCGCTCCAGTCTGTCCGTCAAGGTCGCCACGAAGATGCTCTTCGGGGCCATGGACCAGATGGCGACGTCCTGGGTGCTAGGCAAGCGCGGCTACCGGCTCGTGGACACGGCCGACGCCGTCGCCGAGATCTTCCTGCTGGGCGTCGCCGCCACCACCTCATAGGAGACTGTCGATGCCGTACGAGACCATGACCCTGGGCCGCGAGGAAGGCTTCGCGGTTCTCACCCTCAACCGCCCGCCCGCGAATGCCATCAGCGAGACGCTGATGAAGGACCTGAACGCGGCCCTGTCCGAGATCGAGTCCGACGCCTCGGTCAAGTGCCTCATCATCACCGGCGCAGGGGACAAGATCTTCTGCGCCGGCGCCGACCTGGGCTCGGCGTTCTCCGGCCCGGACGTGACATCCTTCATCCGTTTCGGCAATTCCGTGCTCAGGCGCATCGAGCGCTTTCCCAAGCCGGTGATCGCGGCCATCAACGGCCACGCGCTCGGCGGCGGCTGCGAGATCTCCATGGCCTGCCATATCCGCATCCTCAAGGACACGGCGCGCATGGGCCAGACCGAGTCGAACCTCGGCATCATCCCAGGCTACGGCGGAACCCAGCGCTTCCCGCGGCTCGTCGGCCGGGGCCTGGCGCTCGAGCACCTGATCCTCGGCACCCAGATCGCCGCCCAGGAGTGCTACCGCATCGGCCTCGTCAACCGCCTGTCCAAGGAGGGTGAGACGCTCAACGACGCCAGAGCGCTGGCGCGGGAGATCGTGAAGCGGCCGCCCGTCGCCACGCGGCTCATCATCGAGGCTGTGGACGATGGCGTCCAGGCGCCCATCGACCAGGCCCTCGAGATCGAGGTGCGCGCCTTCGAGAAGGTGCTCAAGACCGAGGACGCGGGTGAGGGCATCCAGGCCTTCTTCCAGAAGCGCCCGGCCCAGTTCAAGGGAAGGTAGCGGTGGATCTCGGCATCAAGGGACGCGTGGCTCTCGTCACCGGCGGAGCGCGGAGCCTCGGGAAGGCCGACTGTCTCGCGCTCGCAGCCGAGGGTTGCAAGGTCATCGTTCTCGACCTGAACGCCGCAGGTGCCGCCGAGACGGCCCAGGAGATATCGTCCAACGGCGGCATGGCCCGCGGCTACGAGGCGGACATCACGAGCCGCTCCCAGCTCGGCGAGGTCGTCGCCAAGGCTCAGACCGAGGTCGGCCCGGTGGACATCTGTGTCAACAACGCGGGCTTCATCTATACCCTCGGCCAGCTCAAGGACATGCAGGACAGCGACTGGGACCTGAATCTCCAGGTCAACCTCACGGGCACCTACAACGTGACGAAGGCGGTGTTCTCGGGCATGCGGGAGCGCAGGTGGGGGCGCATCATCTGCATGGCGTCCATCGCCGGGCTGATGGGAGGCTTCGGACAGACTGCGTACTCCACGGGGAAGATGGGGCTCGTGGGCTTCGCCAAGTCGGTGGCGCTCGAGGGCGCCCGCTACAACATCACCTCCAACGTCATCGCTCCCGGCATCATCGGGCCGAACGCCAACCTGTCGCCCATGTACGAGCGCATGGTCAAGCGGGTGGCCCTGCAGACGGAAGGGCAGCCGGAAGACGTCGCCAGCGCGATCACGTTCCTGTGCTCGGAGCGGGCGCGCTACATCACGGGCGCGGTGCTGACCGTGACAGGCGGGATGGACCTGTTCACCTTCTAAAACGGCTCACAAGGAGGCTTACATGCCGACAGTGAAAGAGACCTTCGATCTCATGCCCTCTAAGTTCAAGGCCGCCAATGCCGCGGGCGTCAACAAGACCATACAGTACGAGATCAGCGGCGACGGCGGCGGCACCTGGCACGCGGTCATCAAGGACGGCGCCTGTGCTGTCAGCTCGGGTCCGGCCGCTGCCGCGGATCTGACCGTCACCATGGCCTCGCCGGACTGGCTCGACATGATCGGCGGAAAGCTCAACGGCCAGATGGCCTTCATGTCGGGCAAGCTCAAGCTCAAGGGTGACATGGGCCTGGCCATGAAGCTCGGCAGCCTCTTCCAGACCTAACGAGCCCGCCCTCTCTCCCTCATCCTGCCCTCGCCCGTCAGGGAGGGGGCGGGGTGAGGGGTGGTTGGGACCGAATGTGGCACACGCATTCTCGGCAACGCGTCCTTCTTTTGCGCGAACCACTCCAAGTACCACGCGGGCGTCGGCATGCACAAGCCCGAGGGGCTGGTGCGCTACCTCGAGTGCACGACGCTCCTCCACGCCGCCTCGCCGGCTGGCTGAGCTCCGGCGCGAGGGCATTGTCCGACCGGTCGCGCGATTGTGTTGACGCGAAGCGTTATTCCGGCGTAGCATGTCGATCAAGCCGGTCATTCCAACCCAATGAGGCGCGGATGAAAGACGAGCTGTTCACGATGACGCCCGAACTGCCGCCCATGTCGCCGGAGCTGCTGGCCCGCTGGCAGGAGGAGATGCGCAGGAATGCGCTGCGCATGAAGCACTTCAGCGAGATGGTGATGAGCCCGAAGGAGCCCGAGCTCGGGCCAACGCCGCGCGAGCAGATTTACCGTACAGGCAAGTCGCGCCTCTGGCGGTACGCCTCCAAGCGCACGGTCAGGACCCCCCTCCTCTTCGTCCCCAACCTCGGCATCAGCCGCCCGTACATCTTCGATCTCATGCACAAGGGATCGTTCATCGAGTACATGACCGAGCAGGGCTTCGACTTCTATCTCGTGGATTGGGGCGTCTTCGGGCCCGAGGACAACGACCTGACGCTCGAGCACGCGGTGACCAGGATCCTGCCGCGGCTGGCGCGCAAGGCGCTCGAGAGCTCGGGAGCGAGCGAGATGTCGGTGCTAGGTTACTGCATGGGGGCACCGCTCTCGGTCTCCTGGCTGGGCAGCACGCCCGAGTTCCCGCTGAAGAACTACGTCGACATGGCCGGGCCCATCGACTTCAGCCAGGTGGGGCTCTTCGGGCTCTGGCTGGACGCCCGCTACTTCGACGTCGACCGGTTCGTGGACGCGCTGGGCGCCATCCCGGCCGACATGGTCAAGATGGGCTTCAAGCTCCTCAAGCCCACCATGGATCTCTCGACCAATCTCAACCTCTGGTGGAACCTCTGGAACCCCGAGTACGTCTCCGGGTTCAACGCGCTCAACAAGTGGGCCAACGAGTACCAGCCGTTTCCCGGCGAGTTCTTCCGGCAGTGGGTCAAGGACTACTACCAGCAGAACCGGCTGTTCAAGGGCGAGCTCACGATGGCCGGAAGGCCGGTCAGGCTCGAGAGCATCCGCTGCCCGGTGCTGGCCGTGGGCGCCAAGGAGGACAACATCGCCCCTCCTGGCTGCGTCCGTCCGCTGATCCAGGCGGTCAGCAGCACGGACAAGGAGTACGTGGAGCTGCCGGGCGGGCACATCTCGCTCATCGCAGGACGCGGGGCCTCGGTGCACTGCTGGCCAAAGGTCTCCATCTGGCTCGCGGCGCGGTCGTAGCAAGGAGGCGAAACATGGCTGGCGACACGGCTACCCAGCAGCTCTTCGATCTCTGGAAGAAGCAGGTGGAGGAGGGCACGCAGGCCTGGCTCAAGATGGCGGGGCAGGGGCAGCCCGTCGATCCCCAGGCGTTCTGGCGGCCGTTCATGGATCAGGGCATGCAGGCCTGGTCCAAGGTCATGACCCAGGGTACGGTGTCGCCCGACCTCATGACCCAGTGGAAGCAGTTCCTCGACCAGTGGATCGCGGCGTGGTCGAAGGTCCTCGAACAGGCCATGGGCACGGAGAACTTCGCCCAGGCCATGGGCAAGCAGCTCGAGGGGTTTCTCTCCATCGCGGCGCCGGTGAAGAAGGCGGCCGAGCAGCAGGTCGAGGCCGGTCTCGCGACGCTCGGCCTGCCGTCGCGCAGCCAGGTGATCGGGCTCGCCAAGCAGATCGCGGGCCTCGAGGAGAAGATCGAAGACGTGGAGGATCGCATCGACGCGGTACTCGCGCGGCTCGACGCTGCGGCCGCCGCTTCCAAAAAGGGGCGTAAATGATCGGGATCACGATCGAGGACGTCAGGGTCGGGGACACCGCGCAGATCGTGCGGCGCGTGGACGACGGCGACATCGCCTCGTTCGTGAACGCGGTCGGCGACCACAACCCGGTGCACGCGGACCGCGAGTATGCGGCGACGACCATGTTCAAGCAGCCCATCGCCCCGGGCATCTGGACCGCGGGGCTGATCTCGGGCGTGATCGGGACCCGGCTGCCCGGGCCCGGGGCCATCTATCTCTCCCAGGAGCTCAAGTTCCTCAAGCCCGTGTTCTTCGGCGACGTCATCACGGCGCGGGTGGAGGTGCTCGATGTTCTGCGCGAGCGCAATTGGATTCGGCTGAAGACCGTGTGCACCAATCAGCGCGGGGAAGAGGTGTTGATCGGCGAGGCGCTCGTGATGCCGTCGAGGACGAGCGTGGAGTACGTCCGGCCCCAGGCTGGAACGGGGCTCGTTTCGCTCTGGGCGCTCGGGCCCTGGGCCTGGGCCGCTCAGGGCACTGCGGTGCTGGGGATGATGGGTCTCTCGGCGCTCTCCGCCATGTCGGGGGCGGGCGGGGCCGAGCGCCGCTGACCCCTCTCACATGAACAAGCCGCCGTTGATCGACAGCTCGGCGCCGGTGATGTAGTCGCCGTCACTCGAGCACAGGTAGACGCAGGCCCGCGCCACCTCCTCGGATTTCGCGAATCGGCGCATCGGGATCTGTTCGAGGAGCTTGTTCCGCACCTTCTCCGGGATCGCCTCGATCATCTCCGTTTCCGTGAAGCCCGGGGCGACCGCGTTGATCGTGACGCCCTTCGCCGCCAGCTCCTTCGCCAGCGACTTGGTCATGGCCGCCACACCGGCCTTGGAGGCGGCGTAGTTGGCCTGGCCGAAGTTGCCGATTTGGCCGATGACGGAGGTGATGTTCACGACCCGCCCGTAGTTCTGCTTGATCATCTGGTCGATGAACACCTTGGTGCAGTTGAAGACGCCGTCGAGGTTGATCGCGAGAACCTTTCGCCACGAGGCGTGGTCCATCTTCACGAAGGTCTTGTCCGAGTTGATGCCGGCGTTGTTGATGAGGATGTCGAGGTGTCCGAACTCCTTGAGCACGTTCTGGGCCATGCGAAAGGTATCGGGAAAGTCCGCGACGTCAGCCTGGGCCAGGATGGCCCTGCGACCGATCTTGTGGATCTGCTCCACGACCTGCTTGGCCGTGGCTTCGCTCGAGACGTAGTTGACCGCCACGTCGGCGCCCTCTTCCGCCAGGGCCACCGCGATGGCGCGGCCGATGCCCCGTGAGCCGCCCGTCACGAGAGCCGTGCGTCCCTTGAGCTGCATATGAAGCCTCCTCGCCGGAATCGGAAGAGCGATCTCTTCCGGGGCGTGAGTATAGCAGAGGGGCGCCCGGCCCCTGCTTGAGACAGTTGACGCGGAGTGTTAGACTTCCGGCATGCCGTACGTGATCAAGCGCTACTCGAACCGGAAGCTCTACGACACCCAGGAAAGCCGGTACGTCACCCTGGAGGAGCTCGAGGAGCTCATCCGCGCGGGCAAGGAGATTTCGGTGGTCGACGTCTCCACCGGCGAGGACCTGACCTCGGTGACGCTCGCCCAGATCATTCTCGAGAACGAGCGCAGCCGCCGTGCCGGCCTGCCGACGGCCTTCCTGCACCAGCTCATCAAGCACGGCGAGGCGTGGCAGGACTTCGTGCAGAAGTCCATGAAGTCGAGCCTGGAAGGGATCATGTCGAGCCAGCGAGAGGCCGAGCGCGTCTTCCGCGAGCTGGTCTCTCGCGCGGGCGCCGGCTGGATGCCGTCCACGTCCGGCGAGGGGAAGGCCGAGAAGAAGGCCGAGACGCCCGGCGAAGCCGACGCGCTCAGGCGCGAGGTTCAGGCGCTCCGCGAGCAGCTGCGGGCTCTCGAGGATCGACTCGAGAAGAAACGGGAGAAGCAGTAGTTCGAGCTGAGACGGGGCCCGAATAAGAAGGGCCGGGCTTTCAAGCCCGGCCCTTCTCCAGTCTGCTTCGGCAGTTACGCGATCGTCGTGGAGAGCGACTTGACCTTGCCGGCGACCTCGGCGAACGTAGCCTGGATCTCCTTGCCGGTCTGCTCGGCCGTGACCTGCAGCCGCTCCGCGGAGCGCGTCATAGCCTGGGCGTTGCTCTCGAACAGCTTGAAGGCCTTCTGCGTGCTCTCCACCGACTCGAGCATGCCCTTCTGGTAGACGGCGAACGGATCCCGCGACGCCTCCTGCAGCTCGCCCTGCCGGCGCAGCAGGTCGGACTGTGTGTCCTTGAGGGCTTCCACGGCCGAAGACGACAGCTCCGCGTACAGCCGGACGCCTTCCTTGGCTGTGCTGGCGGAGAGGTCCACTAGGTCGCGCATGATCTTCTGGTTGGCCTCGGCGAGCATGGAGAAGGCCTCCACGGCGCGCCCGGTCATCTGGGCCAGCATCTCGCTACCCTGCATGGTCGTCGTCATCACGAATCTCCTCTTTCAACTGGTTGTCGTGCCTGGTTGAGAGCCATCTACGGGGCTAGAATAACGCACCGCGTAATAGGCGTCAAGACTTTTATTGCGTTGCGTCATAGCAGGCGTGGTATAGGGTGGTGGCCGGGTCGAAATGGCGCCTAAGTACCTGAAAGAAAGAGGCTCATGAGACTTCCGTTGATTGCCGTCCTGTGGCTGCTTTTCCCAGGGTGCGCCTCGGCGATGCCGCCGGATCTCAGGGGGGCCACCCCGGAGGAACAGACGAAGGTGGACGAGGCGCTGACGCCCCTCGTCCAGGCTTCGGGCATCTGCCGTCCCAAGGAGCCGTGCGCGATCGGTCTTGCCGTCGAGTCCAGGGAGAGAATTCACGTCGCGGCCGGCCCGGCCCCCCAGAGAAAATTCGTACTGCGCATCACGACGGGGGCGTTCCACAGTCTCGAGCCCTCCGAGCTCCAGGCGGCGCTGGCCCACGAGCTAGGACACGTCCAGCTCGGCCACTTCGAGAGCCGCGAGGTGCGGTGGCAAGCGGAGCACGCGTCCAAGACCGCAGTGAACGGGGCCCGCGACGAAGTCCTGCGCACGAACCGCGCCTCTGATCGGGAGGAGGAGTTTGCGGCGGACAGCTACGCCGTGGCGCTCCTCGACCGCCTGTCCGGGATCCCGGGGCACGGCTGCACGATCATGCTCCTGCTCCTGGAGCGGCTCGACCTGGAGCAGCTGACGCCCGGGTGGGCCAACTGGCTGAGCACGCACCCGACGCCGGCCGCCCGACTCCAGACTCTCCAGGTGGAGTGCGACAAGAAGCCATGACCCTGGCGCGGCTCGGCGACGAGAACATTCAACGGTACGGCGAGTACGAGGCACTCGCCTTCGAGGGGCGGCGGCTGACCAACGTGGACCAGCAGCGTGCCGCCTGCCGGGTCGCGCATGCGCTCAAGCGCCTCGGCGTCGAGCCCGGCGACCGCGTCGTGGTCATGCTGGCGAACTGTCCCGAGGTGATGCAGAGCTACGGTGGCATCATCCGCCTGGGCGGGGTCATCGTCCCCGTGATCTTCCTCCTGGGCGAGGCCGAGGTCGCCCACATCCTCGTCGATTCGGAGGCCAAGGTCGTCATCACGTCCTCCGACATGGTCTGGAAGGTGGAGAAGCAGATCGGGGTGTTGCCGACGCTCCAGCACGTTCTCCTGGTTGACGGGGGCGGGGCAGGGGGAGGGGGAGGTCAAGAGCGCATGCGGTCGTACGAGGAGGAGATCAGCCGGGAGAGCGATCGCTTCGAGCCTGTCCCGCGCGCCGAGACGGACCTCGCCGTCATCCTCTACACCTCAGGCACCACCGGCACGCCCAAGGGCGTGGCGCTCTCCCACGGCAATCTCGAGTCCAACGCGCGCGCCTCGGCGTCTCTCTACGAGCTCGACCGCGATCGGTGGGGTGTCGGCGTGCTTCCGCTGTCGCACTCCTACGGTCTGACCGTGATGAACGCGGGCCACATCCTGGGGACGCGCGGCGCGCTCCTGCGCTGGTTCAACCCTGAGGAGGTGCTGAAGACCATCCAGGAGTTCCGGGCCGAGGCCATGTCGGGAGTGCCGACCATGTTCGTGTACCTGCTGAACTATCCAGACGCGTCGCGCTACGATACGTCCTCGATGCGCATCTGGGGCTCCGGAGCGGCGCCGCTGCCCGTCGAGATCGTTGAGCCGTTCGAGCGCCGGTTCGGCGGCAAGCTCCTGGAAGGGTACGGTCTGACCGAGGCCTCGCCCGTGGTCTCGGCCCACCGGATCTCGGGCGTCCGCAAGCTCGGCTCGGTCGGCCAGCCCCTCCCGGGTGTGACCGTGTCAATCCGGGACGACGGCGACCGCGCCCTGCCGGCCGGCGAGGTGGGCGAAGTCTGCGTGAAGGGCCCGAACGTGATGATGGGCTATTATCGGAACCCCGAGGAGACTGCGCGGACGATCCGCGGCGGATGGCTCCGCACGGGGGACATGGGCCGGCTCGACGCCGACGACTTCCTCTACATTGTGGAGCGCAAGAAGGACCTCATCATCCGCGGCGGCTTCAACATCTATCCGCGGGATGTCGAGGAGGCGCTCTACGCCTTCCCCAAGGCCGCCGAGGCCGCCGTGATCGGAATGCCGGACGCGCTCATGGGCGAGGAGGTCCTCGCCTTCGTCGTGCTCAGGCCCGGGCAGTCTGCGACGGCCGACGAGGTCATCGCGTTCTGCCAGGGCAGACTCGCCAGGTACAAGTGCCCGAAAGCGGTGCGCTTCGTGGACGCCTTGCCGAAGAGCCCGGTGGGCAAGATCCTCCGGAAAGAGCTCCGGGGCCAGATCCGCACACAACCGTGAGGGGGATGCGCAATGTCTGACACGACGCTGGCACGCATTTTCTGGGACCGGGTCGAGAAAAGCGCCGCGCGGCCCGCGCAGCAGTTCAAGCGCCGGGACGCATGGCAGACGCTGACCTGGCGCGAGGTCGGCGAGGTGGTGAGGGAGGTCGCCGCCGGGCTCGTGGCGCTGGGGCGTCGCCAGGGCGAGGCGGTGGGCATCCTGTCAGCGAGCCGCGCCGAGTGGGTGCAGGCCGACTTCGCCATCTTCTCGGCGGGCTGCGTCACGATCCCCATCTACCCGACGTATCCGCCCGACCTCATCCAGTACATCGTCAACGACGCCGGGGTGAAGACCCTGATCGTGGAGGACCCGGTCCAGCTCGCCAAGGTGCTGGAAGCGGACACGGGCATGCCCGGCCTCGACCAGATCGTGGTGATCCAGGGCTACGAGGGCAAGGAGCCCTCCCCGCGCATCTTCACCTGGGAAGCGCTCCGGCGCCTGGGCAGAGACCGGGCGGAGGCGCTCAAGACGGAGCTGGCGGGGCGGGTGGCCGGGACCAAGCCCGACGACGTGGCGACGATCGTCTACACCTCCGGCACCACGGGTCCGCCGAAGGGCGTGATCCAGACGCACGGCAACCACGTGTCGGCGCTCGAGTCGGCCGCCCAGACGACGACCATCGCGGAGGGCGACGTGCACCTGCTCTTCCTGCCGCTCGCCCACTCGTTCGCGCGGCTCGAGTCGTTCATCGGCGTACACCGCGGACTCTGCACGGCCTTCGCCGAGAACATCGACAAGCTCAGGGAGAACCTGCCCGAGACCAGGCCGCACTTCATCTGCAGCGTGCCGCGTGTTTTCGAAAAGGTCTACGCGGGCGCGATGGCCAGGGCCGAGGGCGGCTCACCGATCAAGCGGAAGATCTTCAGCTGGGCGGTGGGCGTAGGCAAGGAGGTGTCGCGGCTCAAGCAGGCCAAGCAGCCCGTGCCGGCGGCGCTCGCGGTCAAGTACAAGATCGCCGAGAAGCTCGTGTTCTCCAAGATGCACGCCGCGCTCGGCGGCCGGCTTCGCTTCGCCGTCTCGGGCGGCGCGCCCCTGTCGCGCGAGATCGCCGAGTTCTTCCACGCCGCCGGCATCCTCATCCTCGAGGGGTACGGCCTGACTGAGACCTGTCCGGTGCTCACCAACAACCGCGAGGACAACTTCAAGTTCGGCTCGGTCGGCCTGCCGCTGCCCGGGGTGGAGATCAAGCTCGCGCCCGACGGCGAGATTCTGGGACGCGGCGGGAACATCGCCAGGGGCTATTTCAAGAAGCCGGACGCCACTCGCGAAGTGTTCCTTCCGGACGGTTGGTTCGCGACGGGCGACATCGGGCGCCTGGACTCGGACGGCTTCCTCTTCATCACCGACCGCAAGAAGGACCTCATCGTCACGGCCGGAGGCATGAACATCGCGCCCCAGAACATCGAGAACCTGCTGAAGGGCGACCCGTTCATCAGCCAGGTCATGGTCCACGGAGACCGGCGGCCGTACCCGGTCGCCCTGATCACGCTCAACCCCGAGGAGCTCGCCAAGTTCGCCCGCGAGCAAGGGATCATGGCCAGTGACCCCGCCGTGTTGACGAAGCACCCGAAGGTCGTCGAGCGCGTCCAGCGCACGGTGGACGCGAAGAACTCGGAGCTGCAGTCCTACGCGAAGATCAAGAAGTTCATGGTCCTGGCGGAGGACTTCACGGTGGACAACGGCGCGCTGACGCCCACGCTCAAGGTCAAGCGCAAGGTGATCAGCGAGCGGCACCACGCGGCCCTCGACGCGTTGTACCAGTGAGGGCGGTACTCGACGCCCTTCGGCTCGACGGCAGGGCCGCCATCGTCACGGGCGCGAGCCGCGGGCTCGGGCGCGCCATGGCTCTGGCGCTGGCCGAGGCGGGCGCCGACGTCGCGCTGGCGGCCCGGTCGGTCGCGGAGCTCGAGGAGACCGCGAGGGCGATCGAAAAGCTCGGGCGCCGCGCGCTCGTGGTGCCGACGGACGTGACGGTGTATTCCCAGGTGGAGGCCCTCGTCGAGCGCGCGGCCGGGGCCCTCGGCCGACTCGACATCGTGGTCAACAACTCCGGCATCGCCACGGTCATCCCGGTGGCCGAGATGCCGCCGGAGGATTTTCGCCGGACCGTCGAGGTCAACCTCGTGGGCGTGTTCAACGGCTGCCGCGCGGCCGCGGGCCGGCTCATCGCGCAGAAGTCGGGGAAGATCATCAATATCGCGTCGGTCGTGGGAGCCTTGGGGATGCCCGGCTACGCCGCCTACTCGGCTTCGAAGGGCGGCGTGATCGCGCTGACCCGCACGCTCGCCGTCGAGTGGGCGCGCCACAACATCCAGGTCAACGCCGTGGCGCCCGGCTGGTTCGTCACCGACATGAACAGCCGGGCCTTCGGCGACGTGAAGCTGCGCGAGCGCCTGCTGCGGGACGTGCCCGCGCGCCGGACGGGCCGGCTCGAGGAGATCGGCCCGCTCGTCGTGTACCTGGCCTCGCCGGCCTCGGACTTCATGACGGGCCAGACGGTGTTCCTCGACGGCGGGCACAGCGCGGCCTGAACGGCGCTGCGTCTTGCCGTGAGGAAGGACAGTCGGTAGGATGGGCGCCATGCACGCTGCCGTGCTCCACGGGCCACGCGACATCCGGATGGAGAAGCGGGCCCTCCTCGACCCGGGAGCCGGCGATGCCGTGGTCCGGGTATTCGCTTCCGGGCTCTGCGGCACCGACTACCGCATCTGGAACGGCGACCGCGCCGTGCAGTACCCGCTCATCATGGGGCACGAATTCATCGGCGAGGTGGTCGCGGTCGGCTCCGACGTGCACACGCTCGAGCCCGGCCAGAAGGTCGCGGTCGAGCCCAACTACTCCTGCGGGGTCTGCCCGCTCTGCCGCGAAGGCAATCGCAACCTCTGCCTCTCGCGCACCGCCGTCGGCATCGACGTCGACGGGGGCTTCGCGGAGCAGGCCTGCCTTCCGGCGCGGTGCTGCTGGCCGGCGCCGGCCGAGATCAGCGACGATCAGCTGATGCTGGCCGAGCCGCTGGCCGTTGTCGTTCGCGCTGTCGCGCGCGGTGAAGCCAGGCGGGACGAATCCGCCGCCGTGCTCGGCGTGGGCGCGCTGGGACTCCTTGCCATCCAGGTCCTCAAGACGAGGGGGCTCCGCGTGCTCGCGGTCGGGCGGACGGCGCGGCGCCAGCATCTGGCCGGGGCGCTGGGCGCCGACGACTTCGCCACCAGCGGGGACGGCGGCGCCGTCGAGGCGGCGCGCGCCTTCTCGGGGCGCGAGGGCGTGGACCTCGTGATCGAGACGGCCGGAACGGGCGTGGCGGTCGAGCAGGCGCTCGATCTCTGTCATCCGGGCGGGCGCGTGGTGTTGACCGGACTCCCGCACGAGACCTCCACGGTGAACTTCTTCGGCGTCGTCCGCCGGGAGTTGCGCATCATCGGCTCCATGATCTACCAGCAGGAGTTTCCCGAGGCCATCCGGCTCCTCTCCACGGGCGCGGTGACGGTGGACAAGCTCGTCACCCACCGCTTCCCGCTGGCGCGGATCGGGGAGGCCTTCGTCGCCCACCGCTCGCCCGAAGCCATCAAGGTCACCGTCATCACCTGAGACCACCCCTCACCCAGGCCTCTCCCCTGAGGGGAGAGGGTCAAAGGGGCCGCCGCCATGCCCGACGCCAAGCTCAACGGCATTCGCTTCCACTACGACACCTACTACGGAGAGGGCGACCCCGTCCTGCTGATCAACGGGCTGTCGGCGCCCTCGGCCAACTGGCTCTTCCAGGTTAAGGGCTTCTCGCCCCACTACCGCGTCATCACCTTCGACAACCGCGGCGTCGGCGAGACCGACATGCCCGAGGCCGCGTCGTATCCCACCTCGCAGATGGCCGACGACGCAGCCGCCGTGCTCGAGCATCTGGACATCCGGCGGGCACACGTGGTCGGCCACTCGATGGGCGGCACCATCGCCATGGAGCTCGCCATCCGGCACCCGAAGCGCGTGCAGAGCCTCGCGCTCTGCGGCACGTGGGCGCAGGGGGACGGCCGCTTTCTCCACACCATCCGCGGCTGGATGGCGCTCTGGGGGCGGCTCGACGTCGAGGCGCGCTTTCGTCACCTGGTGATGCCCTGGCTCTACACGCCGGCTTTTTTCGCCGATCAGATGCAGGTGGACGAGACGGTGAAGCGCGTGCTCTCCTACCCGTTTCCGACCAAGCCCGAGGCGATCGAGCGCCAGGGGCAGGGAATCCTCGACTGGAACGGGACGCGCCTCCGGGAGATCAAGAAGCTCCGCCTGCCCACGCTGGTCCTCGCGGGTCGCGACGACAACCTGACGGTGCCGGCCTTCTCCCGCGCGCTGGCCGCCCTGATCCCCAGGTCGCAGCTCAAGCTCATCCCCGGCGGCCACGGCTTCACGATCGAACACTGGGAGGCCTTCAACCGCGCCGTCCTGGGCTTCCTCAAGGGCGTCAGGCCGTGACCGGAGGCAGGCTCTCGGGCAGGACCGCCATCGTCACGGGCTCGACGAAGGGCATCGGCCTCGGGATCGCGCGTGCCTACGTGCGCGAAGGTGCCCGCGTGGTCGTGAACTCGCGCAGCGCCGAGGACTGTGCCCGCGTGGCGCGCGAGCTCGGGTCATCCGCGGTCGCGGTGGCGGCCGACCTGTCGCGCTCCGACGAAGTGAGACGGCTCGCGCGGGAATCGCAGGAGGCCCTCGGCGGCACGGTGGACATCCTCGTCAACAATGCGGGTCAGCCGCGGGTTGCGCCCTCCGAGAGCCTGGCCGAGTCCGACTACCGCTACACGCTGGATCTCAACCTCAACGGCTGCTTCGTCCTGACGCAGGAGATCGTGCAAGGGATGCTGGCGGCGGGCAGCGGCAACGTCATCCACGTGAGCAGCATCAACGGCACCGTGCCCTTCCCTCAGCGCCTCGCGTACTGCGTCTCGAAGGCCGGGCTCAACATGATGACCAAGGTCATGGCCATCGAGTGGGCGGCCCGGGGGGTGCGGGTCAATGCCATCGCCCCGGGCTATGTCCAGACGGAGTTCATCACGATGCTCACCGCCCGCGGCGTCCTGGACGCTGCCACGCTCGCACGGCGCACCCCCATGGGGCGGATCGGCACCCCTGAGGAAATAGGTGAGGTAGCGGTCTTTCTGGCCTCATCCGCCGCGTCGTTCATCACCGGCGAGATCTTGACCGTGGACGGAGGGTGGTCCTCCTACGGCTATCTTTGATAGGGTGGCGCCACCAGGGGCGGCCGGATGGCGGGCAGGTGGCCGGGGCTCGCGCGCGAGCAGCTCTACGAGGGGCGCGACCTCGCCGTGACCACGGACTTTCGCGACCTCTTCGCCGAGGTGGCCGTGCGCCACCTCGGCGTGACGGCCACGGCGCCGCTCTTCCCGGGTTTCACGATGAATCCCCTCAGGTATCCGGGGGTGCTCGTGTAGACTCGCCCGCATGTGGGAAGCCCTGGCGCTCACCGCCGCGCTCTGCCAGGTGCTGCGGAACACGGTCATGAAGCGCCTGGGCCACGAGCTGGACGAGTACATGGCGGTGTGGGGGCGCTTCACCTTCCTCCTGCCGTTCGCCGCGCTCTTCGTCCTCTGGCACGGCGCCCCGGTGATCAAGCCCGGCTTCGTCTGGGCCTGCCTCCTCTTCGCGGTGTGCCAGATCATCTCGACGATGGCGCTGTCGAAGGCGCTCAAGCTCTCCCCCATCTCCATGGTGACGGCGCTGTGGAAGGTGAGCCTCCTGGTCCTGGTGGTGCTGGGCTATGTGACGCTGAAGGAGGAGCCGAATCTCCTCGGCATCGCGGGCATCCTGATCAGCATGAGCGGCGTCTACCTCCTGAACGTCCAGCGGGCGCACATCTCGTGGTGGGCGCCGCTGGCCGTGCTCTTCACCGACGGCGGGCTGCGCTACACGCTTCTGGCCGCGCTCTTCTTCGCGCCGTCCGTCGTCACCATCAAGTGGGCCATGCAGCTCTCGGACCCGTACATGGGCACGCTGGGCGGCTACCTCGCGGCGAGCCTTCTCGTCACCCCAATCGTTCTCGTGACTTCGCGGAGATATTTCGCGGCAGTGCCGCGCCACTGGATGGCCTTCGTCTCCTTCGGCCTCTTCGCGGCGCTGACCACGGTCACTCAGGGGCGCGCGTACCTGATGACGCTGTCGTCCTACGTCGAGGCTGTCAAGCAGGTCGAGATCCTCTTCGCCTTGGCGCTCGGCGTGCTGGTCTTCGGTGAGCGTCAGAAGGTTAGGGAGATCGCCCCCGGCGCGATCGTCATGCTGGCCGGGGTCGTGCTACTCTCGCTGGCGACCTAGCTCATCCTCGGAGGTGACGGCATGAATGCACGGATGCTGACGACGGTGCCCTGCATGGTGCTGGCTCTCGTTTTCGCGGGGTGTGGGCCGCCGACGAAGGAGGACCTCCTCGCCAAGTCCAGGGACGTCAAGACGCGCACCGAGCTGGAGAAGGCCCTCGGGAAGGCCGACGACATCAGCAAGCTCGGCCCCATCGAGAAGTGGACCTACAAGGCCAGGAACGGACAGGTGGTCTTCGTGCTGGTGGGAGAGACCGTGACGATCGAGGCGGCCGGGGGCGGGGAGAAGAAGAACTAGAGCCGTCTGCGCGGGTAGACGGACACGGGCGAGCCCGCCGCCAGCACGACGGATGCCGGCTTGTCGGCTGAGAGGAAGCCCCACGCGGGTCCGTAGACCTGCGCCCAGTCGAAGTCGAGGCTCCACGATCGGATCGGGTAGACCTCCCACGGCGGATGCCTGACCTCGTAGACGAGCGTCCGGCCCCGACCGTCGCGCCCGAAGCCCCACTGGTGTTCCTTGAAGAAGTGCTCCTCGCTGTCTTCGGCGGGCTTGAACGCGGGCTTGCTTCCCGTGACCTCGATCGCGTGACTCCGCCCGCGCCAGTGCAGGCGGCGAATCGCCACGATCACCGGCGCCTCCTCCGCGACGCCGCTTTCGATCGGCGCGACCAGATAGGGCTCGTTGTAGATCGCGCGCGCGAGCCATGAGACAACGGGCCGCGGCACGAACTCGCGAATGAAGACGACGCCGCGGCGATTGCCGTGGCGGACGTAGAAGCGCAAGTTGACCTCGGGAAAGGCGCGCAGGCCGGGCCACGCGACGCCCCACACGCGGGTGTCCTGAAAGTCGAAGGCGACGAGGCTCGCGAAGGCCGTGCCGCCCCTCCGGTCGAGCTCGAGCCCGGCTGGCAGGTGAGGCTCGAGGAGCGCCGGCGGAACCTCGTAGGTGAGGATCGCAAGGTTCGACCACCGCGCCGTCAGGAACGGGCGGCGGATGGTCTTCATCGGAACGGTGCTCACTGGGTCACGGTGCTCACTGGGTCACAGTGCTCACTGGGGGACGGTGCTCACGGGGGCGCCCCGCGCCCGCTCAGATCTCGGGGCGCTTGCCGTGGGTGGCGCGCACGACCGTCTTGATGCCGCCGCGCACGGTGAAGTCGCCCACCACCTCGATCCAGCGCGGCCCGGCCACGGCCACGAAGTCGTTCAGGATCCGGTTGGTCACGTCCTCGTGGAAGGCCCCCTCGTTGCGGTACGACCAGATGTAGAGCTTGATGCTCTTGAGCTCGACGAGGCGCCGGTCGGGGACGTACGTGATCCTGATGGTGGCGAAGTCCGGCTGGCCGGTCCTGGGGCAGACGCAGGTGAACTCCGGGATCTCTAGCGCGACCTCGTAGTCGCGGTCGGGATGCGGGTTCGGAACCACCTCGAGCTGTTTCCCGGGCTGGCTCGGCATGCGGCTATTCTACCGCGATCCGCCAACGGGCCGCGTGCGCCAGACGCCGTCTCGCGCGCGGTCAAACGCCTGCGCCGGCAGCCGCTCCAACAGTACGACGCTCGTCCCCCGGGCCTCCACCGCGAATACCCGCCCGCCGTCAACCCAGGTTACGATCCCGCCCGCCCGGACCACGGCCTTGCCGGCAAGCTCGGGGTGGCGCTTCTCTACCGAGGCCTGGAGATGGGTCGCCATCGCCGTCGCGATCTCGGCGTCCGCCGCGACCACGCGGTAGGCGATCACGAAGCGTCCTCCGTCGTCCTCCCAGATGCGGTAGCGGTCGCCCCGCCAGCCGACCGCCGCGCGCCGCCCATCGACCTCGCCCAGGTGGAGCGCCAGCACTGCGCCGAGACCGAATTCGCCGAGGTCCTCGTCCGACACGAGGCGGCCGCCGGGCAGGAGCCGCGAGAGGTCAGGGATCACGACGGGGAGCGGATGCTCGCGTGCGTCGAGGTATTTCTCCGGGTGCAGGATCTGGGTCGTCGAGCGCGGCGGATCGCGGTAGACGGCGCTCAT